>ERZ650300.893-NODE-893-length-17821-cov-13.305302_pt1 | contig 17821 bp, 14 predicted proteins | sample MGYA00376236_ERZ650300 | MGnify/ENA primary metagenome ERZ650300 (study PRJEB26733, sample SAMN07839303) | wastewater metagenome | biome: urban; feature: wastewater treatment plant; material: waste water | place: USA: North Carolina | collected 2016-04-28 ...
TTTTACAAACAGCCCAAGTTCCTAGATTTTTCTCTTGACCTTTTAGTGTACAATCCACATATTCACCCAACATTCCACCATTTTTTGCTATGTAGTGAGCTGATTCGATTAACATTCCACCACTTCCACAAGTTGGGTCGTAGATACTATTTCCAGCTTCAGGCTTGATAAGTTGCACAAGTAACTGAACTACCTCTTTTGGGGTATAGAACTCTCCACCTTTTTTTCCACTATCGTCGGCAAATTGTCTTATTAGATATTCATAAGAATTTCCTAAAATATCAGGATTTTCAAGGTCACTATTTGCTAATGAGTATTTATTGAAGTGTTGTAAAAGTCTTGAAAGTAAACTATCAGGAAGTTTTTCACTATCTCCAAAATGAACAGCTGTCATAACTCCCTCTAAAGAAGAGTTATGTTCTTCTATTGAAGAAAAAGCTTGGTCTATTGCTTGACCAATGTTTTCAGTTTTTTTGGCAATCTCACTCCACCACGCATTTTTTGGAATAAAAAATCTATGATAATCCTCGTCCTCAATGGCTTCTTCTAAATCAATTCCCTCTTTTTCTACTGCAATTTTTGCTTCTTCAAAAAATTGATCACTAGCTCTTTTTAAAAACATTAAACCAAAAATATAGTTTTTAAAATCGCTTGAATCAATATGCCCTCTCAATATATTAGCACTATCCCAAAGCCATTTTTCAAGTGTTTCTAAATTTAGTTTTGCCATTTTATCCCCTATTTATATACTAATTTATTATATCTATTGCATTCTTAAATACAATAAGCTCTAAGACTAATTTTTTAAAACTATTTTTACTTATTTCTTAACTATTTATTTCATCTAATTTGAATATCATCAGATTTTTTATTTACAAATGAAATATCATCATATGTAAATAGTTTTGCATCTTTAATATTTTTTTTAATCTTTACTACTGACATCTAACTTTTTTTTCATTTATGTCCATTATTATGAAATGTTTTTCAAGTAAAAAACATTTTATTTTAAGTTTTATTTAATAAAATTATAAGTTATCACATATTTGAACTATTTTCATTCACATACCCTACTTTGTATCTTATTTAAATTACAACTAATCTCTTCATTCATTTAAAATATTAACAATACTATTAACATACAAATAGAGAACTTTATCTATTATATAAAATATTCATATTTATCATAGACTATATAATCATATCTTTATATTTTTTAATTTGAATTATTTAATATTTTCTCATATTATATGTTAATTAAATATTTATTCATTTTTAATAACTCCAGAAAAGAGTTATTAAAAAGACTTCTTTTATAAGTCTTTAATAGTCTTTAAGAAGTAGTGTACTATGGGTGTATTTTAGTGATTTTTGGGTGTAAAATTTTTAATATTTGATGTACTTTAGGTGTAAGAAAAGTGAACTTTGGGTGTATTTGATGTATTTTGGGTGTAAAATTTATTTTTTTTATAATAAAAGAGACTATTAAATGGGAATTCTTATAAATATAGTGTAAAAAAAATCTTATAAAAAACATAAATTTTTGATGTACTTTGGGTGTAAAATTTATTTTTTATCATGATGTACTTTGGGTGTAATAATTTTAATTTTGATGTACTTTGGGTGTATATAATGTACTTTAGGTGAAATTTAATGTACTATGGGTGTAAATATATTTAAGAAAACAACTGTATTTTTTTTAAAAACCGACTTTTTTAGCTAAAAAAGATTAAATTTGAATAATATTTTTTTTAATATTTTTACAATTCACTTATATTAAACTATTTATGTACTTTGGGTGTAAATTATTCTCTAAATATAGTCATTATTTAATCAAAAATGTACTTTTAATACTTAAATTTTTAATTTGAATAATATTTTTTTTAATATTTTTCAATATGTACTTTGGGTGTAAATATTTTTTTTAATATTTTTGAATTAAGTAATTTTTATAAAAAAAAACTATAATCATTAAAAAAATGGTAGAATTTTATAAAAAAAGCAACATTTTTTGAGCCATTTTAAAAAAAATATGATAGAATCATTAAAAAATTGTCCGTAGGCCGGACAAAAAATAAAGGTAGATAATGTCAATTGAAAATATATCTTCTGTAGAATATCTAAGTAAACAAAAATATAGTGAGTTTGCAGGTATATCTGAAACAAAAATTAAACAACTAATAGATGAAGGAAAATTACCTCATTTTCAATCTACAAAAAAATATTACATTCCAAGTTGTTTAAAAGACACTTTAGAATTAGTAGAAGCAAAACAAGAACTTTCTCCAGGTTGTATTGTTTTATCAATAGGAAATCATAAAGGTGGAGTATTAAAAACAACTAATACTCAAAATATTAGTGCAACTTTGGCATTTTATGGATATAAAGTTCTTTTGATTGATGCAGATCCACAAGGAAATGCTACAAAAGGATTTGGAATATTTCAGAATCAATATGATTTAGTTAAAAATAATACTATTCAATTAATGTTAAATATAAAAGAAGATCTATCAGATAGTGAATTTGAAAAAAACATTAGAGATTCAATTGTAAATGTAGAAAGACCAGAAATTACTGGAACTTTAGATATTTTGCCTAATGATCCAAAAATGATTGATAAAATCAGATATTTAGATGATTTAGCAAATACAGAAGACAGTTTAGAATATATATTATCTTTTATTAAAAATGATTATGACTTTATTATAATTGATACTCCTCCAAGAACAGATACAATTTTAAGAACTTGTTTAATGGCAAGTGACTATTTTATAATTTCATTAAAACCAGAGCCCTACTCTTCAATTGGAGTACCTGATGTTTTTGCTCCAATTAAAGCAATTAGTAGAACATACAGAATGAGAAAAAATAAAGATTTATTTGTTTTAGGTGGAATTGTTGGAGATATAGGAACTTCTTCTTTACATAAAGCAATAATTGAACAAGATAATTTAAATCTAATGCAAATAACTAATAACACTGCAAAAGTATTTGATACTCAAATTTCACACTATGAAAAAGTAGGGGAGTCTCAATTAGGTTTAGGTGCAATGATATTTACAGATTTTAAACATGATTCAACTAAAGCTTATATGCTTTTAACAAATGAAATTGTTACAAAAATATTAGAAAAAGAAGCATTAAAATAAAAAGTAAAATATTTTGTCCGGAGACCGGACAGTAAAAAGAGGAATTTATGAGTAAAGAAAATAAACCATTATCAAAATTAGAACAAATTAGATTAGCAGCTGCAGAACAGTCTAATAAAAATATTGCACAAGCAAATGTAAAAGAGAGTAAGCTAAAGGTAGCTGATATAAAATTAAATCCTTTTCAACCTAGACAATATTTTGATGAAGAAAAATTAAATGATTTAGCAGAGTCAATTAAACAAAATGGTTTAATACAAGCTATTACTGTTGCACAGATTGATGGACAATTAATTTTAATTGCAGGTGAAAGAAGATTAAGAGCCCATCAAATTGCTGGTTTAGAGTATATCGATACAAATCTTCTTTACAATATTACTGATGAACAATTAAGAGAGTTATCATTAATTGAAAATCTTCAAAGAGAGGATTTATCATTAATTGAAGAAGCAAATGCATTTAAAAAATTAAATGAAGAGTACAATAAAAGCTATAGAGATATAGCAGTAATAAGTGGTAAATCTAAAACAACTATTGCTGATATAATTAATCTTAGTAATTTTTCTGATGAATGTAAGAATATAATTCAAGAGCATAAATTAAAAAATACTTCAATTTTAAATAGTATTTTAAAATGTGATCCAAGTGAACACTATGAACTTGTATTAAGATTGGCAGAAAATGATTTAAGTCATAAAGATATAAAAAACAAAGTTTCAAATGATAAAAATGAAGATATATCAGAAAAACCAATCAAAAATAGTATTCAACAGATAAAAGTTTATCCATTCGAGTTACCTAAAATAGAAGGTGTTGATATTGAGAGTAAAAAGAATAAACTTAAAATCGAAATAGATATGAGTAAATTTAATTTAGACGATTCTAAAAATATAGAAAAGTATATTCAAAAAATTATCTCAAATACACTATAAAAAGAGAGTTTAAATGTTTGATAAAATGGATTTAAGTCTGATAGATAGTATGGAAAGGGCGATCCTTTCTACAATTTTATTTGATAATAATTCTATTGTTGAAGTTAAAGAAAATATATTTTCAAATCACAAATATAAAAATATATTTTCTGTTATGCAGGAGTTACATAAAAATTCTTTTCCTTTAAATGAAGAGACGATTTTAGCAAAATTAGATAATTCTTATGAGCAAACTTTAATAAATATACTAACAACAAATCCATTAACAAATATCGAATCAATCTATAATAACTTAGTAGAGAATAATTATAAAATATTTTTACAGAATCAACTAAAAAAGATAGCTAGTTCTGAAACAAATAGTGTTGAAAAAATAAATGAATTAGAAGCATTAATTCAAAGAAGCAAAGATTTTAAAAGACAGGAAATATTTAATTTTGTTGATTTTTCATCTATTCAGGAAAAAACTCCTAAATTTCTTTTAGAAGATATTTTACCGATACAAGAAAATGAAATAAATATCATAAGTGCAGCTGGAGGAAGTGGAAAAAGCTATCTTTCTCTGTTTATTGCATTACAATATATATCAAACTATAAAGAGAATAGGGCGTTCTTATGGTTAAGTGAAGATGAAATAGGTGTATCTAAGAAAAGAGCATCTAGTCTTTGTAAAGTACACCATAATTTAACAATAAATTCAAGAATAATAGTTATTGGAAAAGAGACACAAGTATTTCATTTTGTTGATAAAAATTTAAATGTAAATTCTAAATTTGAATTAATGAAGCAGCAACTAAAGGATTTTTCATTAATTGTAATAGATCCATTAATTGCATTTTTTGGAGCTGATGAAAATTCAAATGCAGATGCTAGGTTTTTTATGAGTTTATTAAATAAATGGTGTGTTGATGAAAATAAAACAATTATATTAATTCATCACCATTCAAAATCTAATGGAACAAGTAAATCAAGTGCAAGAGGGGCTAGTGCATTTATTGATGCATGTAGAATGCATTATATAATAGAAAAAGTTGAGAATGATTCAAGAAGTAGAAAAGTTATAATAGATAAAACAAATCATTTTTCAAATGATAAGAAAGATTATATTATCAAACTTTTTGATGTAAAAGTTGAAGTTGTTACTTATCATGAAAAGAAACAGGAAAATAAAGCAGAAGAAAATAAAAAATATACTATGCCTTTACTTGGTAACTTTGATGAGAGTGAAGTAGATGAGTTATAATATGAAAATTAGTAAACAAACGTATAAAAATATTTTGAGGAACTTATTATGTCAATAGAAAAAAATGAGATTACTAAGCCAAAAACTACAAAAAAAAGAGTTCCTAAATCAAAGATGGACATGATATCTAATGAAAATCAAATTCAATATAGTCTTTTTGATACAAAACAAAAAATATATGAATCAACTTCAACTCTTATGGATTTAAGAGTTAGTCCTTTTATGCCTGTTGATAAAATATCTCATAATAGTGCTTTAGCTAAAGAGTTTGTTGCAAATAAAAATATATTAAAAAGAGAAACAGCTTTTGGAACAGTTGAAATAAGAAATAGGTTACTAACGCAATATCATAAAATGATATTAGATTGTATTATGATTCATAATACAAGATCAGTAGTATATAAAGGGACAATAGCAATTTATTTTAGTATATATGAGATTTCTCAAAAACTTGGACTAGAATGGAGTGGTAAAACACAAAAAAATATTCAAGAGGCAATTGAATACATTAAAGACGTTGTAATTGTTAGAAGTGATAATAATGGTTCAGGAATTAGTTCAAGCTATAATATTATTCAAGAGATGAAATATAGTTCAAAAGAACAATCTTATGTAATTGTTTTATCTTCTCTTTATGCAGAATATTTTAATAAAACAATGTCTATAAATTATAATAAACGATTTGATGAGTTAATTAATATAAGAGGGAAGGGTAGTGCTTTTATAAGATCTATAATAGAATTTTTTATTACACATGATGCAAGTGCAGATAATATACAAAGAATGAAATTAATGCAATTATTAGAGACTATAAATTACCCAAGTGAAACACCAAGACAAATATCATCAGCAAAACAATATTTAAAAGATTATGAAGATGAACTTGCAAAATTTAACATTAAATATTATTCAGGATCACAACTATTTGAATATAGTGGAACAACAGATATTAGGTTTATTCCACCGCTTGAGGGGCTAATAGATTAATATTTATATAAATTTGGGGATAAATTTATATATAAAGATTTATTATTAAACGCAAAAATACATGGAAAGGAAACATAAATAGTGTTTTTTAAAAGTTTTGTATCAAGAAATCAATCTAAAAATGGTGATAATATTTGGATTAGTGTTTGTGGAAATTTATCTGTAATTATTGATGCAGTATCAATTTCAAGAAATCCAGAACTTACTAATAAATTTATTATAGAATTTTTAAATGAACTAGAAAATGACTTAATGCAGCATACAAGTGAAGAAATTATTATTAAGTTAAATGATACTTTAGTACATAAAAATAATGATTTATTAGCGAGTGTATGCGTATTAAAAAAGATTAATAATACAATACATTATAGTTCAGTTGGAAATACTCAAATTATTAAACTGACAAAGCAATCAATGAGTTTATTAATCGATTTTATGAATCAACCTGAAAGTGTTTTGGGGTTACAAGATATTATAATTAAAACAGGTGATTTTTTAATAGAACACGATTCTACTTATATTGCTTCTACGGATGGACTAAATTTTAATGAATTAAAGCATACTGCCTTAGAGACATTGAAAAATAATAATGATTGGTATAGATATGCTGATAGTATAAAAAAAGAGAATGATTGGGCTTTTTGTATATTTCCATTTGAAAAAACACTTAGTTATGAAAATTACGATTGGCCATATTTTCCTTTTGTAGGTGCTCAAGAAGAGTATGAGCACGAAAAAGAAGGTTTGTCAAAAATTGCTAATGTTCTTTTTCATGATTCAGATTTTGAAGGTTTTAAAATATTAGGTGGCGCTGAAATAGCAGTAAAAAATAGTTTTAGAAAATTAGATGGGATTCTTGTAAGTCCATTTGGTGTTGTTCTTCTTGAACTGAAAGATTGGTATGGTGATATTGAAGTACCAATTGAAGGTAGAGGGCTTTTAATGAAAGCTATTTATGAGGGTAATGTACATACCGACACTTCACCAATAGTAAAAATAAATGAAGCTATGGATGATTTTACTTCTTGGAGTATTTTTAAAAACCTACAATTACAAGAAAAGAGAATTGGAGCGGTAATTTTTACACACAAAAATGCCAAAATTAAATGTATAGATGGATTAGGTAATCCTCTTGAGAACATTTACAAAAGTGGAAATATATTAGTATCAAATATTGATAGTTTTCCATATATATTAAAACAATATTGGAAAAAAGATTTAACTAAAGGAAAAAATAAAATTTCGAAAGAAACTATAGATTTTATATGCGATAGTTATTTAGATAAAAAATCTAATTCAATACAAAATGAATTATGTACATCTATTAAAAATGGGAAATACTCTTTTGATTATACAAATAAAGATGAAAATTTATCTACAGAATATTATACACTTTACAAAGGTTTAGATACACGAAAGAATAGTTTTGTTTGGATTAAAGAATATGAATTAACAACTATTTCTAAAGGTTCTTTAGAAGACGAGGCTAATCGAATAAAAAGAGAAGCTGATGCATTACAAGATTTGAATAAATCACATAGTGTACAAGATTTTAAAGATGAGGATCAAATTGGTACAAAGTTATATATTGTTTTAGAATACATTGATGGTTTAACACTTCAAGATTTTTTATTAAATAATAATGTCACACATTCACAAAAGCTTCAAATTATATATGACTTAGCATTGATTTTAAGGGATTTAGAGGATAAATCTGTAGTACATAGAGCATTAAATCCAAAAAATATAATTATTTCATCTAATAATAAACCTATTTTGATTAATTTCGAACTTTGCAAATTAGATTTTTTACCTACTTTGCCACCTCGTGGAAGAAGATTATTAGATAGTGCATATGAAGCAAGAGAAGTTAATGCTAATACAAGTAGTGATATTTCAATCTCAGCAGATATTTATAGTTTAGGACAAATAATTTGTGAAATGCTTAGAGGGAAGTTATTATTTTCAAATCAAAAAGATAGAATGTTAGTAGCAAAACACAATAAAAATTGGCATATTACACTTTGTGAGGAATGTAATTTACCAAATGTTGCAGCAAATCATTTAAAAAGTATTTTAAGTAATGATCCATCATCTAGACCTACTGTTGATGAATTAATTGAATATATTAAAACTTGGATGGAGGAACCAAATTAATGAATAAAAATGAGAGATTAAGTATTGATTTAAAAATTAACCTTGATATTTTAGAAGAGCTTTATTATTCAAATATTACTAAAAGAGGGTTGTACAAAGTATATAATCAAGAAATAGGATCATATTATGCATTGAAAGTATACGATGTAAATATGAATGATGTACAGGACATAGAAAAAGAAATAATCTCATATAATAGAAATGCAAATATAATAAATTTTCCTAAAATACATTATAAGTTTAAGCATAATGATTTAGTTTGTATAATAATGGACTGGATTGATGGAAAAACTGCAACAAATAATTTTAAAATTAAACCTAAAGATAGTTTTGATATTAAACATAGAATAAATTATTGTCTTGAAATTTGTATTATACTTCAAAAAATTCATCAAAATAAGATTATACATAGGGATTTAAAACCAGATAATATACTTATCACAAATTCTAAAGATGCTAAAGGTGGGGTTAGTATTATAGATTTTGGATTATCAGCTTTAAAAAGAAATCTTAACGGTGAAGGAACACCAATTTTTCAATCTCCAGAGCAAGAATTAGGGATAGGAACGATAGGAATTTGGAGTGATATATACGCTTTAGGGCATGTATTTTATTATATATTACACTCAACAAATCTTTCACTTATTCCAAATGATGATTTTAATGGTTGGTTAGACTTTAAACTAGAACATCTTAATTGCGACTATGATACACGTATTTATGAACAAATTTTTAAGGGTATGCTAGAGTTTAATAGTAAGAATAGAATTATAAATTTAAATGAAATTATTAGAGATTTAAAATTATTACAAAGAAGTATAAAATGAATATGTGGGATAATAAAGTAATACCATTTTGGCAAAAAATATTAATTTTTCAAAATAGGTTCCCAATTTTAATATCTGAAGGAAAAGATTATAGATTTGGTTGGCCAGAATCTTTTAAGCCTTCTATGAGTGAATTGATTAATGAATTAGCAACAAGTAAGACATCATACATTAGGCTTGATTTAAAAGGTGATAGGTTATTTATTAATATATTGTCTGGAAAAATAATTGTTAATTGTACTTTTAGTTTAGAAAAAAAGAAAATATTTTTAAATGGTACTAATGGTTTAATATATGCTACAAATATTAAGAAGAATGATTTTATAAAATATGGAAATAGGGTAGAACATGGTGGTATTTTTATACTAACAGGTCGAAGTTATAATCAAAAATTTACTGAACATGATGATTTTGCATTATCTAACCACTTAATGGGTTTATTTCATACAATAACTAAAGCTAATGCAAATTTAACAAAAACAAATGAAATTCAAATAAAAGATGAAGATGAATTTAATGAAAGTGAATCTTCTAAAATAGAAGAAATTTTAGAAACACTTGAAGCATATATAAATAAAGAATATGAGATTGAAGATAGTAAAGCAAGAGCTGAAAAACCATTTGTTTATACAAACTTTAAAGCAGAAGATATTGTAAGTACCTATAAATATTATTATAGGATTACATTGATACAAGAAGATGTAAAAAGATTAAGAGAAATGAATCCATCAATGCTTCAAATAAAAAAAACAGATGAAACATTTATGGATTTAGAGATATTTAATATAAGACCAGAAAATTCACCAAATGACATTATAGTTACTACTTCATTTCAAACTGACCAAAGTATGATAGATAGTTCAAATGAATTATATTTAGTTGCTATACCAACTCTTCAAAAAGTAAGACAAAGAGTTATTGATGATTTAAGAGGTAAAGTTAGTCCAAATAAATGGTTAATACCACTTGCAGCAGGTGTATATAAATTTAAAGAAACAATAAAAGAGAATGTTCCTGAATATAACAATGAAAGACCATTATTACCAGCACAAAAAGATGGTGTTGATAAAGGAGCAGGGAGTAAAGATATTACATTAGTTTTAGGACCTCCAGGTACTGGTAAAACTACTGTAATTTTAAGTTGGGTTAAGTATTTTGTTGCTCAGGGTAAAAAAGTATTAGTTACTTCACAAAGTAATATGGCAGTTGATAATGTGCTTATTAGACTAGATGAAGAGAAAGAGTTTGAATGCTTAAGAGTAGGGAATGAATCTAAAGTAATGAAAGATGCACATGGTTTATTATTGGAAAACTATGCTTTAAATGCTCAATCAAAATTAGTAGAAAATTTATCTGAAATTACTAAGTCTATACATCAAAGTAAAACTTATTTAAGTACGCTCAATTATGCATTAAAAGGATTGTCACAATACGATGAGAATGATACAAAATTTAATAAAGAAATAAATAAATACAAGCAATATATTATTGAGCAAAACGATAAATTAAGTACTAATACATTTTCAATAAATAATCTTACTAATGAAAATGAATTTTTAGGTGAACTTATTAAATGTTTAATGTATCATCAATCTATATCAGATATACAAATTAAATTATATCAAACAGAAGAAGAATTTAAAGAAAATGAAAAAAAAGGTTCCTCATTAAATAAACAACTAGAAAATAGCAATTTAAAGCTTAATAATATGAAAGATCAGCTTATTAAAGTTCAACAAAAAGTTAATAATTATCCAAATATGACTTCAGTTTTAAAATTTTTCATGTATTTACCAAATAAGTTTAATTTATACAAAATAAATAAGTTAAATATTAATATTGGAACGCTTGAAGATAAAATAATTAAAGTTAAACAAGGAATAGAAGAGATTATTTCTTTAAGTATTAATATAAAGAAATCTATTGAGATAATTACTACTGAATTAAATTTAGCATTATCTAATTTACCTGTATTTAAATATAGTTTAACTATAGATAATTCAGAAGAAAAATATGTAGAATTTTTTAAAAAACAAGCAATGTATAAAAAAATCAGCTTTTACGTAGAAGAAAAGCTTCAACAAAAAATTGAGCATTCAAAAGATGCTTTTATAGAAAATACTACAAAACTAAAAGAGTTAAAACAATTAATACTTGAAGGAGAGGAACACTTAAAATTACTACATTCTCAACTTGAAAATATTGAAAAAGAGTATTTAAATTTTACTAGTTCAAAACCACAAATTCCAGAGTTTGTATCATGCCAATATATTGATGATTCAATATATGCAAGATTTAATAATAGTAAGGAAGTCTACGATAGATTAATTACTCAAAGTACAGTGGATCTTGAATATTATAATTCCTTAATTGATGTAATTTCAGAATGGGAAAAAAGTATTCATAGTGAAAGACAAAGCTCATTATATGAAACAATTTTAGAGTATGTTGATGTAGTTGGAGCTACTTGTATTGGGATTAATTCAAATAAACTTTTTGCAAATATTCCATTTGATGTAGTAATTGTTGATGAAAGTGGACAAATTCAACTTCATAATTTAATGGTACCTCTGTCTCGTGCATCAAAAGCAATTTTAGTTGGAGATCATAAACAATTACCTCCTGTAGTTGATGATGAGTTGGCAGCTGAGCTAGAAGAACAAGGTTTTGATCCAATATTTCTTCAAAAAAGTTGGTTTGAAATATTATGGGACCCTATGCCAGAAGACCATAAAACAATGTTAGATACTCAATTCAGATGTCCTGCAATTATTAGTGATTTTGTATCAAAAGCTTTTTATGAAGATAAATATTTTGCAGGTAGTGGAATGGAGAAAAAACAACCAATATTACCTAGTTTTAATGCAACAATGGCATTTATTGATACATCAAATATTTTAAATAGTTTTGAACAATCAAGAGTTACTGATGGTAGAACAGAATTATTGGGTAATGAAGTTGAAACTACAATTATAATAAAAACATTGATGAATTTTATTAGAGAATTGCCATATTTAGCTGAAAAAAATGAAATAGGAATTATTGTTCCTTACAAAAACCATGTGCTTGAAGTAAAAAGAACAATTAAAAAATTAAAGCTAGATATTGGAAATTTGAATGTTGAAGATTTAGTAGCATCTGTTGATAGTTATCAAGGACAAGAAAGGGATGTTATCATTTTTGCCTTTAGTAGATCAAATAAAGGTGGAAATATTGGTTTCTTAGCTGATTGGAGAAGATTAAATGTTGCTATGACTAGAACAAAAAAACAGTTGATAATGGTTGGTAGTTTAAAAACATTAACTATGGATAATAATAAAAAACATGAATCAGAATTTAAACAAGCCATGAGGATATTAGAGTCAGAATTGAGTAATAAAAATTCAATTATTGATGGTAGAAAATTTTTTGAAGAGGATACAAAATGAATCAAAAAAGAAAATTTATAGATTATTTTGAATCAGTTTTTGAAAAAAATATACATAATGAAATGATAGTTTATAAAAAAAGTTCATTTTATCCATGTGTACAAATTGAAGTAATAACTGTTGAAAAGTCAAGAGAAGATATGGGAATTTTAGAAATGACTATTTTAAAACTTATTAATTTAGGTATATCTGATCTTACACAAATCGCTAAATTGACTGGATTTAATAAGGCAGATAAATTAAATGCACTTATTGAGGAAATGATTGGTTATGGGATGTTAGAATGTAATAAAAACAAACTCATGATATCATCAATAGGTAAAGAAAGTATATCATGTGGGCATCAGATGATTGCTACACGGGCTTCATTATTACTATGTGGAATCACTGGAAAACTTATTCCAAAAGCAATGTATGGTGCAAAAAGAATTGAAGTAAGTGATTTACCATCATGCATAGGATTTAAGTATTTGATTGATGAAAAACCTACAATTTCATTAGAAAGTTTAAATTTAAAAGACATTGATAAAAGAAAATATAACATTAAAGATGAAGTTGCTTATATATCTGAATATATTGATTATACACAAGTTTTTTTGGAGGCAGATATTACAATTTATAAAACTTCACAAAATTCTTATCAGCCAGAAATTACAATAAATAAAGATGAAGTAGATTGGGCAATTGATTCTAAACAATTATTAAATGAAATAAGTATTGATAATACAAAATTAAGTGATTATTCTCAGAATTTTAAAGATTATTTTAGTGAGTTTGGGTTTAGTGATATTGAGGTTATAAATAAAGAATTTAATTGTGTAGAGATTATTGCTTCATCAATTCCAGAAAAAACATTGAAACTAGATTTTAATGGGCATTCATTATTAGCATATATTGGGAATTTTTCACAACAATCAAATTATGAATACATGCCAATACCAATAAATAGGTTACCTTTCCCTCAAAATGAACATAACAAAGATAAAAAACTTTATATGGTAATTCAAGGACAAATGATTTATCTTTCAACTACTTCAAATGAAATTCTTCAGAAGGCTATTTTATACAGAAAATTATATGAGATTAAATATGATTTTTATAAGATCCCTTATGAGGAAAGAAATAAAAAATTCAGTGAATATTTTTATGAAAAAATTCACCAACTAGAATTTGATATGGAAACAATTCAAGATTTAATTGATAATTACTTATCACAAAGGTTTAAAAAAATGGTTTATAAAGGTGAGAATTAATGATAGATAAGATTACAGCATATGAAAGTCTTAGATTATCTTGGAATAAATCTATAGAAGAATTAGGGAATATGATTCCATCAAATAATGGACATACATCAATTTTTATGTATCCATATAATTATAAATTTAATAAAAATTCTAAAACTGTAATAGAAAACTTAACAAGTGCAGGTTGGGTATATCATAAAAAAAATTCAGATGATTTTCATAAAGTTGAAAAACTTACTGATTACGTGGGAGATGTTCTTTTTGGTAAAAACTTCATCTTCTCAAAAAGTATTGATAAAGAATATGAAATATGGGTTGATGGATTAAAGAAATCAACATGTAATATTTCAAAAATAGAGGTAGTTTTTTTTGAAAACAATATAGGAATAATTTCATTTTTTACATCATCAAACGATATTATCCATAACATATCTTCAGTTCTAAATAGAGAACTTAGAAATCCTAGTTGTTTATATTTTGATGAAAAAAATCTAAGAATTCTTAGTTTTGATAGTACTTTAAAGAATGTAGAAGAGTTGAAAACAAAGTATATTAATGAGAATAGCATAATAATAATAAATTTTAATGAGTTTATATTTTCACTTATTTCTATGAGTAATGGTATCAAATTAGAAGAACTTAAATCAGGAAAATCAAAATATGCAAAATATATAACTTCTATTCATACAAACATTGAAAAAGATTTGGAAAATAAACTATTATTTGCGCATGCTGAACTTCAACATGAAACGGATGTTGCCCTTAATTTATTACAAATATCATCTAATTATCTTTCGTCTGCTAATGATTTTATAGCTAATAGCAGACAATTTGAGCAAGATTTAGATTATGTAAGAAGTAATATTAAAAACTATGGGATTAGATTATGGAGTTTATGGTCTGGAATAGCAAATTTAAATTCTTTGTCATTTATTTCTGTAAATGATGGAGGAAGATCAATAGTTCATCAAAGTAATAATGAAGTTTACCTTATATATCTAATTGACTTTTATATAAAACTACGACTGCAACATTTAGATAAATTAATTATAGATGATAGTTTTATGCAACAAAATAAATCCAGAGAAAATTTGGAAAGTTTATTTATTTTAAAAGCTAATTATTTTTCAGAAGAAGTTGCAGATTCATTTCAGCCTACCATAATTGATAAAAAAATTAAGGCAGCACTTGGAATTGATTCATTAATGAAAAATATAGAAGAAAATATTGTTAAAACGAATGAGATTATAAAAGATAACAATTCTGCAGTTATTGCTATAATAGCTGCTATATATGTAGCCCTAAATGAGTTAGTACCATATTTTACAGAATCTATTATCGTAAAAATTGGAGCAATAGCTATTACTAGTTTAGCAGCTTTTTTATTATGGAAAAAGAGAAATATTATTGGACAAAAAATAGATGTTATTTTAAAAAAAATAGGTGTTATATAAATTCTTTTAGTACAAATTACATCAAAAAGCAACATTAGTCTAATTCAGTTAGACATAGTTTATCGAAAGGAACACAATGATATTAATTTCACTTCTTGGGATTCATGATTCTTCTATTTATCCAATATTAGTAGAATTTAAAGATAAAATTAAAAAACATATAATAATTCATGATGATTCAAAATATGAAACTACTATGATGAAGAAAGTTATGAATTCCCAAGAAGAATTTAAAGAATTTTATAATTTAGATTTTAAAACACATGCTATAAAAATAGATGAAGACTCTTATGATTCAATAATATCTTGTTTTGAAGAGATAGTTAAAATATCTAATAAGGATTTTAAAAATATATATTTTAATGCAACAGATGGGTTAGTCTCTTCAACTATTATTCTTTCAGATAGATTACTTGATAAAGGTGCAAATTTTATAGCATATGATATTTTTGATAACGGATATAATATTGTTACAAAAAACTCTATGCAAAAAAAACAGATTTCTCAAAATAAAGATATCTTAACTCACTTTATTCTAAAAGGATACAACCTTTTATCTATGGGTAATAAAGTAGAAGCATATTCAAGAAAAAATATAGTAATGAATATTTGTAAAAATCTTGAAGAATATCAAACATTTGCAGCTTTATTTCAAAATAAGACTTTAGATTCAATAGATGGATATACTGAAATAAAAAAAGACCTTGAAAAAATTGATAAGTTAAACGATAGAATGTTTATTCAAGGAACTATATTTGAAGAGTATATATATTGGCTAATTGTTGATAATTTTGATTTTGATCATGTAATGTTTAATGTAAAAGTTGAGTTTGCACAAGCTTTACAAAATGAATTTGATATTTTAATGATGAAAGATAATCATCTTCACGTAATTGAGTGTAAATTAAGAAAATCAGTTCAAGGTGAAGATTATGTATATAAACTGGATTCTGTTATTGATTATCTTGATGATGATGGCAAAGGTATGATACTAGTTATTGGTGATGATAATAAAAGAGTTACACAATGTGGTAATGTAAAAACTTCATTTACTAATGGCACAAAAGCAAGAGCTAAAACATCAGAAATATTAATTCATCACTCAAAAACTTTTGATAAAGCTAGATTTTTACAAGATGTTAGAAATCATTTTCTAAGCTAGTAATTTAAATCACAAGGAATAATATGGGAAGATTCATAACAGGAGATATTGATTATAAGTTTATGGTAGCTGTTCAAAGTAGTAGAGCCGCAGATAGATTTGGATATTTGGGTGAAACTATTTTTTATGAAGATGAAGATACAAAAGAATCTTTTCCTGTTGAAATACATTACAATTTTGATAAAAATTACTTAAAATATGTAGAAGAAGAATTAGAAAATATTAAAAATAAGTTATCTCATAATCTTGAAAAAATCAATAACTTCTTTAATAGTAGAAAAGTTTATACAGATGAAGAGTTGGCAAAATTTTTAAATAAAACTCCAGAAGAAACTTTTGAATTACTATATGAATATGCAGATTTTAAACTGGGTAATAAAATAAAAGAGTGTATAGAAGAAAAAGGTAAATGCGAATTTTACGCTGAAGTTTGATTTTTTTGTAAAATTACATTACGACAAATATATACGCTTTAATATTTTAAGTCAAAAATTTTAAAGCAAAAATTTAGAAGATATAAAAACAAAAATACTATTTTAAATCAAAATAGAAATAACCAAAATTAATAAAAGGATTGAAAAAATGATAGATATAATTTCAATTTTAGTTTTAATTATAGGAATAATTTTAGCTATTGGTAAATATGATTATGAAAAAAGTTTGAATAACAAATATTAAACAGTTTTACGCATTTGTCTTCTAAATATAAGTTAATGTAAATAAAACGATGGTTTAGTTTACACTTTAAATATATTCATAATTTGCAAGGAAAAGTGTTGACAGATCACTATGTCTTAAAAAGGTTATAAAATTTTGATTAGTTTACAAGCATTGATTAACTTAAAGAAATTTTGAATTTTTTACTTATTTTTTCTCTATTGTCACCAACACTACTTCTAGATACATTTAATGCACTTGATGTTTGTCTTACTGACAAATCTAATTTAAAATGCAGTCTAATAATTTCTGCAATCTTTTCCATTTTTATTTTCCTCATTTCTACTCCAAAAAATTCTATTTTTGAAGTATATAAATTTAGAAAATCTCATTTGCTGAATTTAATCTTAATTATCGGTTTTTACCTTTTAGTGTCCGGCTTAAGACCGTTTTACTGTCCGGTTGAACTCCGTTTTTGCGTCCGGTCTTACTCCGACATCAGTGTCCGGTTCAGCCCGATTTTTGCACATCTAATAAAAAGTTTAATATATTCAACTAGTATTAACAATATAAATTAAACA
>ERZ650300.894-NODE-894-length-17817-cov-24.798052_pt1 | contig 17817 bp, 12 predicted proteins | sample MGYA00376236_ERZ650300 | MGnify/ENA primary metagenome ERZ650300 (study PRJEB26733, sample SAMN07839303) | wastewater metagenome | biome: urban; feature: wastewater treatment plant; material: waste water | place: USA: North Carolina | collected 2016-04-28 ...
TCGAGGTGGCAAAGGATGGCAAGCGCCAGTTCACCCAGATCCGTGACTTCAAGGGCGACGGCCCGGTCGCACTGCTGACCCCGGAGCATTTCCGCAAGGGCTTCATCAGCGCAGCCAAAGACGGCACCATCAACTTCTTCCACGCCACCGGCGAGGCCAAGCTGCTCGGTGCCCAGCAGCAGGGGCAGTGGCTGGAAGAACAGGTGGTCAACCTGGCCGCCAGCGAAACCGACCGCGGCCTGGTGATGACGCTGGGTGACGTGCTGTTCGATGCCGGCCGCACCGAGCTCAAGGCTTCGGCCAACCGCACCATTCTCAAGCTGGTGCAGTTCCTCCAGATCAACCCCCGGCGCAACATCCGCATCGAGGGCTATACCGACAACCGCGGCGTGTCGGCGGAGAATCTGGAACTGTCGCGTGCCCGTGCCCAGGCCGTGGCCGACGTGCTGGTCGACCTCGGTATCGATGCCCGGCGCATGCAGGTCAAAGGTTATGGCGAGGCCCATCCGCTGGCGGAGAATGCTTCGGCCAAGGGCCGTGCGCAGAACCGTCGCACCGAGCTGAACGTCCAGAACTAAGCGGACGCGAGGCCAGGGCTGCCGAAAGGTCGCCCGAAGCAATACCGAAGCCCGGCCTCGTGCCGGGCTTTTTTACGGCCCGACCCGGGAGCGCATCGCACCACGTCGGTGCCCTGAAGGTGTTTGTCGCCTCATTCGGGAGCACCGGATGCTTCGGAGCGGGGGTTTTTGGCTGGATCTGCGTCGGCACAAATTTTGCTGCGAGTGCCCAGCAGCCAGTCAAAGTGGCTTCCGCCCGCACCGAAACCCGAAACAGAAGGAGCTCCCATGGAATCCGACTCCGTCCTCTACGGCCTCCTCGGACGCATTCATCTGCTGATGCGCCGGGCCGCCAACCGCATCATCGACATCGCGCCCAAAGGCATCGAGCATGTGTTCTACACCAACTCGGGGTCGGAAAGCGTGGAAACCGCGCTCAAGATCGCCATCGCCTATCACCGCGCCCGCGGGGAAGGCGCGCGCACGCGGCTGATCGGGCGCGAGCGCGGCTATCATGGCGTGAACTTCGGCGGCATCTCGGTCGGCGGCATCGTGGCCAACCGCAAGCTGTTCGGCCAGGGCGTCGAGGCCGACCACCTGCCCCACACCCAGCCGCCCGCAGGCTCGTTCCACAAGGGCATGCCGCCCACGGGCAAGGAGCTGGCCGACCGCTTGCTGGAAGTGATCGGGCTGCACGACGCCAGCAACATCGCTGCCGTGATCGTCGAGCCCTTCTCCGGCTCGGCCGGCGTGGTGATTCCGCCCGTGGGCTACCTGCAGCGTCTGCGCGAGATCTGCACGCAAAACAACATCTTGCTGATTTTTGATGAGGTGATCAGTGGTTTTGGCCGCTCGGGTGCGTTCACCGGGGCTGAGGCTTTTGGCGTGACGCCTGACATCCTGAACTTTGCCAAGCAGGTCACCAACGGCGCGCAGCCCCTGGGTGGCGTGATTGCCAGCAAGGAGATCTACGACACCTTCATGGCGGCAGGCGGCCCCGAGTACATGCTCGAATTCCCTCACGGCTATACCTACTCGGCCCACCCTGTGGCGTGCGCAGCGGGCATTGCGGCACTCGACATCCTGCAAAAGGAAGACATGATTGGCCGCGTGAAGGCGCTGGCTCCGTACTTCGAGAACGCCGTGCACAGCTTGAAGGGCGCCAAGCATGTGGCCGACATCCGCAACTTTGGCCTGGCTGCCGGCTTCACCATTGCCGCCGTGCCCGGCGAACCTGCCAAGCGCCCTTACGAGATTGCGATGAAGTGCTGGGAAAAGGGCTTTTACGTGCGCTACGGTGGCGACACCATCCAGCTCGCCCCCCCGTTCATCTCTACCTCCGCCGAGATCGACCGCCTGGTCAGCGCCCTGGGCGATGCCCTGCAAGAAACCGCCTGAACTCCTGATTTGATAGCTGCTGGCGCTTGCTAGATAAGCGCTGGCGGCATTTTTTATTTGTAATCATCATGAACCACGACAAGAACGTCACCACCACCATCGGCCACCTGATCGACGGCAAGCTCGTTGCCGACACCGAGCGCACGCAGCCCGTGTTCAACCCCGCCACCGGCCAATCGACCACCAGCGTAGCGCTGGCGAGCAAGGCCACAGTGGAAGCCGCCATTGCCTCCGCCGAGGCCGCCTTCCCCGCCTGGCGCAACACGCCGCCTTTGAAGCGCGCCCGGGTGATGAGCAAGCTCAAGGTTCTGCTCGAAGAGAACGCCGACAAGATCGCTGCCTTGATCACCGCCGAGCACGGCAAGGTGCTGGCCGATGCGCACGGCGAGCTGCAGCGCGGTATTGAGAACGTGGAGTACGCGAGCTACGCGCCCGAGCTGCTCAAAGGCGAGCACAGCCGCAATGTGGGCCCGAGCATCGACTCGTGGAGCGAATTCCAGGCGCTGGGTGTCACCGCCGGCATCACGCCCTTCAACTTCCCGGCCATGGTGCCGCTGTGGATGTGGCCCATGGCCGTGGCCTGCGGCAACACCTTCGTGCTCAAGCCCTCCGAGCGCGACCCCTCGTCCACCCTGTTCATCGCCCAGCTCGCGCTGGACGCGGGCCTGCCGCCTGGCGTGCTCAACGTGGTCAACGGCGACAAGCTGGCCGTGGACACGCTGCTGCAAGACCCGCGCGTCAAGGCCGTGAGCTTTGTGGGCTCCACGCCCATTGCCGAATACATCTACGCCGAAGGCTGCAAGCACGGCAAGCGCGTGCAAGCCCTGGGCGGCGCCAAGAACCACGCCGTGCTCATGCCAGACGCCGATGTGGACAACGCCGTGAGCGCCCTGATGGGCGCGGCCTACGGATCGTGCGGCGAGCGCTGCATGGCCATCCCGCTGCTGGTGGCGGTGGGCGACGAAGTGGGCGACGCTGTGATTGCGGGCCTCAAGACCGAGATCGCCAAGATGAAGGTGGGCCCCGGCACCGACAACAGCAACGACATGGGCCCGCTGGTGACGAAGCAGCATTTCGAGAAGGTGAAGGCCTATGTGGACAGCGGCGTGGCCGAGGGCGCCACGCTGGTGGTGGACGGCCGTGGCGTGAAGGTAGCAGGCCATGAGGAAGGCTACTTCCTGGGCGCCTGCCTGTTCGACAACGTCAAGCCCGGCATGAAGATCTACCAGGAAGAAATCTTCGGCCCCGTGCTCGGCGTGGTGCGCGTGAAGACGCTGCAGGAAGCCATGCAGCTCATCAACGACCACGAATACGGCAACGGCACCTGCATCTTCACGCGCGACGGCGAAGCCGCCCGCTACTTCACCGACCACATCCAGGTCGGCATGGTGGGCGTGAACGTGCCCCTGCCCGTGCCCGTGGCCTACCACTCGTTCGGCGGCTGGAAGCGCAGCCTGTTCGGCGACCTACACGCCTACGGGCCGGACGCCGTGCGCTTCTACACCAAGCGCAAGACGATCACCCAGCGCTGGCCCTCGGCGGGCGTGCGCGAAGGCGCGGTGTTCAGCTTCCCCAGCAGCCGCTGAGCACGCTGGTCGCCAGCACGAACGGCCCTTCGCGGGCCGTTTTTTCATGGCTGATTGGTGGGGCGCTGGGGCCCTATGCGCTGGCGGCGGCGGTCCATAGCTTTTATGCATTGGCCCCACCCGAAAACCCGCCTGCACAGGAGCACAATGCGTGCCCTGCCCTTTGAGCTGGCGCTAACCCCGTAAGCAGATACGCTTACTAGGGTTTTCACGTAACGACGCCTACAATCGCAGACCCTTACAGAGCTGACAGCCTTCGCCGGGCATGTGTCCGGTGGTTGCTGCGCCTTATCCCCAAGCTGGAGACACTGCATGCCCGAGAACACCACGGCCCAGAACAACAACCCAGACAAACGTGCCCAGCTGCGCCGCGCGGCACTCGAATACCACGAGTTCCCCAAGCCCGGCAAGATCGCCATCGCTGCCACCAAGCAGATGGTTAACCAGCACGATCTGGCACTGGCCTACTCGCCGGGTGTCGCGGCGCCGTGTGAAGAAATTGTCAAGGACCCCAACGCCGCCTTCAAGTACACCAGCCGCGGCAACCTGGTGGGCGTGGTCACCAACGGCACTGCCGTGCTGGGGCTGGGCGACATTGGCCCGCTGGCCGGCAAGCCAGTGATGGAGGGCAAGGGCGTTCTGTTCAAGAAGTTCTCGGGTATCGATGTGTTCGACATCGAAATCAACGAGAAGGACCCCGAAAAGCTGGTCGAAATCATCGCCAGCCTGGAGCCCACGTTCGGTGGCATCAACCTCGAAGACATCAAGGCGCCCGACTGCTTCTACATCGAGCGCAAGTTGCGTGAGCGCATGAAGATCCCGGTCTTCCACGACGACCAGCACGGCACCGCCATCGTGGTGGGCGCGGCCATCCTCAACGGCCTGAAGGTCGCGGGCAAAGATCCCAAGAAGGTGAAGCTGGTCACTTCGGGCGCCGGCGCTGCCGCCCTGGCCTGCCTGGGCTTGCTGGTCAAGCTGGGCATTCCGCGTGAAAACATCTGGGTCACCGACCTGGCGGGTGTGGTGTACGAAGGCCGCACCGAGCTGATGGACGAGGACAAGCGCCAGTTTGCGCAAAAGACCGACCTGCGCACCCTGAGTGAAGTGATCGACGGTGCCGACGTGTTCCTCGGCCTGTCTGCGGGTGGCGTGCTCAAGCAGGACATGGTCAAGAAAATGGCCACGCGCCCCCTGATCTTCGCGCTGGCCAACCCGAACCCCGAAATCCAGCCCGAAGACGTGAAGGCCGTGCGCGACGACGCCATCATCGCCACGGGCCGCACGGACTACCCCAACCAGGTCAACAACGTCCTGTGCTTCCCGTACATCTTCCGTGGCGCGCTCGACAGCGGCGCCACCACCATCACGCTGGAGATGGAAATTGCTGCCGTGCACGCCATCGCCGAGCTGGCCCAGGCCGAGCAAAGCGAAGTGGTGGCAGCCGCCTACGTGGGCGAGCCCCTGGCGTTTGGCCCCGAATACCTCATCCCCAAGCCGTTTGACCCGCGCCTGATGATGATGATTGCCCCGGCCGTGGCCCAGGCGGCTGCCGACAGCGGTGTGGCGCTGCGCCCCATCGCCGACATGGACGCTTACCGCGAGCATCTGCAAACCTTCGTGTACGCCTCCGGCACCACGATGAAGCCCATCTTCACCGCCGCCAAGAGCGCCGCCAAAAAGCGTGTGGCCTATGCCGAGGGTGAAGAGGAACGCGTGCTGCGCGCCGCGCAAATCGTGGTGGACGAAAAAATCGCCCGCCCCACGCTGATCGGCCGCCCCAAGGTGATCGCCGAGCGCGTCGAAAAATTTGGCCTGCGCCTGCAGGAAGGGCGCGACTACGACGTGGTCAACGTCGAGAACGACCACCGCTACCGCGATTTCTGGCAAACCTACCACCGCATGACCGAACGCAAGGGCGTCACGGTGCCGATCGCCAAGATCGAAATGCGCCGCCGCCTGTCACTGATCGGCGCCATGCTGCTGCACAAGGGCGAGGTCGATGGCCTGATTGCCGGTACCTGGGGCCACACCAGCCTGCATCTGAACTACATCGATCAGGTGATCGGCAAGCGCGCAGGCGTGACCACCTACGCCTGCATGAACGGCCTGATGCTGCCTGACCGCCAGGTCTTCCTGGTCGATACGCACGTCAACTACGACCCCACCGCCGAGCAGCTGGCCGAAATCACCGTGATGGCGGCCGAGGAAATGATGCGCTTCGGTATCAAGCCCAAGGCGGCGCTGCTGTCGCACTCCAACTTCGGCTCCAGCAACCAGCCCAGCGCCGTCAAGATGCGCCAGACGCTGGAACTGCTGCGTGTGCAGGCCCCCTGGCTGGAAGTGGATGGCGAGATGCACGGCGACGTGGCGCTGGACAGCAAGGCCCGCGCGGCGCTCATGCCCAACAGCGACCTGATTGGCGATGCCAACCTGCTGGTGCTGCCCAACATCGACGCGGCCAACATCTCCTACAACCTGCTCAAGACCGCCGCGGGCGGCAACATCGCCATTGGCCCCGTGCTGCTGGGTGCCGCACAGCCCGTGCACATTCTCACGGCCAGCACCACGGTGCGCCGGATCGTGAATATGACGGCTTTGACCGTTGCGGACGCCAACGCGTCGCGATAACGCATTAAAAGATAGTAAAGACCAACTTTGTTTGGTCTTGCCCCCTGCAGCGCCTGCCCAATATTTGGGCAGGCGCTTGCTTTTTGGGGGGTATTGCGTCACACTACGACCTCGAAATTTCGGGGTTTACCCGTGGTTTCTGAAAGGTGTCGTTGATGCTGAAGGCTATTGCCGCACGGGTTCGCAAGGCTGGAGTTTTGTGGGTTCTTGGTGCTGCGTTTGTGTTGGCTCCGGTGGCGGGTCAGGCCCGCCAAAATCCGTCGGATGCTGGTTCGCTCTCCTCCATTGCGTTGGCCGATCTGCCTGCACAAGGGCGGGCCACCTATGCCCTCATCCACGAGGGTGGGCCCTTTCCCTACGAGAAAGACGGCACAGTGTTTGGTAACCGCGAACGCATCTTGCCGGCACAAAAGCGCGGTTATTACCGCGAGTACACCGTCAAAACGCCAGGTGCGCGTAACCGGGGTGCACGCCGCATAGTGTGTGGAGGCCAGCAGCCCCGGATGCCGGACGCCTGCTACTACACCAGCGACCACTATGCCAGTTTCCGCGTGATCGTCAATTGACTTTCCCCCGCAGCGGTGTGTGCCAGCCAGTTTTTGGCGGTGCGCGGCGTGACCTTTGATTTCCCCCGACCGCCAGGTGCCTGCACGGCCTTGCGGTATGTCAGAAGTTTGTGGACTTTATTAAGAAAGAGTAGCGGAGATGCAAACGCCACTTCGTAAAGACCTGGAAACGCCCCTGCGTGGCGTGCGACCCAACATCGTGCAGTCCATTCGCGCCTTTCGCGTGCAAGACCTGCAGGATGCCGCCACTTCCATCGGTCACCATTTTCTGTATGCCAATTTGGCCCATGCACAGACCAAGCAGGATGTGCTGGACCTGATTGCCACGCAGTTCACCTTTCCAGCGCACTTTGGCAAGAACTTTGATGCGTTGTATGACTGCATGACAGACCCCTTGCACAAATCGGGCCCACAGCCTGGTTTCATCGTGGTGCTGGAACAGATTCCTACGACCGCCAAGTTCGACAAGGAAGCGCGCGAGCAGCTGCTGGACATCTTCCGCGACGCGGCGGACTACTGGAGTGACCGGAAAATTCCCTTCCGGTGTTTCTATTCTTTTCTGTAGCCCGTTCTGCATCCAACAGCCAGGCAGAACGGGCGAACGAGGCTAGTGAAGCACCCAAGGTCCAACGGATTGAAATTGCAGCAGAGCCCGAAGAGAAGATGCCTACCGACAAACTGGTCGATGTGTCGCCCCTGGCATTGCGCATGAGCAGTCCGTTCAATGCGGGGTATTGGCTCAGCGCGGCATAGCTCGGTTCATCCCCCTGAGGCGCTTTGCGCCTTCCCCCTTCTCTCTGCGCGCTTCGCGCTCTGGGAAGGGGGACGACACCAGCGCGGCGGGGCGGCCCTTGCGCGGTGTCTCTCGCCTTGGCCGCGCCAGTTGCGAAGGTGAGTGACGACATTGGCGCGAGCGACTGAAGCCCGGGATCTGCTCCCAGCCTGGTTCGTTCACACCCATTGATGCTTGACTGACGGATTTGGCATCGCATCAAGACCGGTGCGATGTTGGTGGGCTCATCTGCTGCGCGACCAGCCTGAGCCCCTAGACTTTCCCAATACTGATCAAATTGGCCGCTACCGCTTGTCCCGCAAGCGCTAGCAGCTATCAATTTAAGAGCAAATTCACGCCTGCTGTGCCAGTGCCACGTATTCGTCCACGGGCACTTCTTCGGCGCGGCGTTGGGTGTCGAAGGTGCCGGGGAACTGGCGGGCTTCGAGCCAGCGGCCCAGGGTGTGGCGCAGCAGCTTGCGGCGCTGGCTGAAGGCGACTTGCACCAGTTCTTCCAGCAGCGCGACGTTCACCGGCGCGGGTGCCTCGCGCGGCACCATGCGCACCACGGCGCTGTCCACGCGCGGGGGCGGGTCGAAGCTCTCGGGCGGCACGAACAGCACGTTTTCCATCGCGTAGCGCCACTGCAGCATCACCGACAGCCGGCCGTAGTCGCCCGTGGCGGGGCTGGCCACCATGCGGTCGATCACTTCCTTTTGCAGCATGAAGTGCTGGTCCTGGATGGCGTCCACATGCTCCAGCAGGTGGAACAGGATGGGTGTGGAGATGTTGTACGGCAGGTTGCCCACCACGCGCAGGCGCAGGGTGGGCTGGTTCAGGCGCTCGCGAAAGGTTTGGGCGAGCGCGGTGAAATCGACCTTGAGCACATCCGACTCGATCACATCCAACTGCCCGTGTGAGCGCAGCCGCGCAGCCAGGTCGCGATCCAGCTCGATCACGGTGAGGCGGCCAAGGCGTTCCACCAGGGGCTGCGTGAGGGCGGCAAGACCGGGGCCGATCTCGACCATGGGGTCGCCCGGCTGGGGGGCAATCTCCTGGACGATGCCGTCGATGATGCCCTGGTCGGACAGGAAGTGCTGCCCGAAGCGCTTGCGTGGGATGTGTTTCATGGTTTTGTCGCCGGGCTGTCCCAAGGCAAAAAGCAGCCCCAGGCACTCGCAAAGCGCAGGGAACGCCTGCGTGTGGGGGCATGGAGCCACACGCAGTGGGCGACAGTGGGGGTCACGTTCATTGGGGGGGCTCGCGGTATTCCACGTAGGCGCGGCCACGCAGTTCCTGCGCCCAGGTGGCGTAGGCTTCTTCCAGCTTCTTCTCGCGCACGGCGTCGCGCAGCATGTCGCGCTGCTCGCGCTGGTTCAGCTTGGCCTCGCGGCGGTCCACCAGCTGGATCAGGTGCACGCCAAAGCGCGACACCAGGGGCTCGCTGATTTCGCCGGGGCGCAGGGTGCTCAGGGCCTGTTCAAACTCGGGCACGTAGCGGCCGGGGTTGGCCCAGCCCAGGTCACCGCCCTGCTTGGCGCTGCCGTCTTGCGAATGTTCGCGTGCCAGCGTCGCAAAGTCGGCCTGACCGGCCTGGATGCGGCGGCGGTATTCGTTCAGGCGCTCTGCAGCCGCTGCTTCAGAGAGCTGGGGACCGGTGCGCAGCAGGATGTGGCGGGCGTTGGTCTGCACGACCGTAGGCCCGGAGCCCGCAGCGGAGCGTTCCACCACCTTGAGGATGTGGAACCCGGCGGGCGAGCGCACGGGGCCCACCACGCCGCCCACGGGCAGGTTCTGGGTGGAGGTGACGAACAGCTCGGGGTAGCGGTCGGTCGGCCGCAGGCCCAGCAGGCCGCCATCGCGTCGGCCTTCGGGGGCGTCGGAATATTCCCGGGCCACCTTGGCAAAGTCTTCGCCTGCGCGCACCTTGTCGGCCGCCTGCTGGGCGCGGGCCTGCCGCTCGGCCACCACGTCGGGGCTGGCGTCTTCGGGCACGCGCACCAGCACATGGGCCAGGTTGATTTCTGCCGCGCTGACTTCGCTGCCCTGCTGCTCGCGGATGAACTGGTCAATGTCGCGGTCGCTCACGCGAACCTTGGCGTCCACCTCGCGCTCGCGCACGCGCTGAAGCAGCAGCTGGTTGCGCAGCTCTTCACGGAAACGGTCGCGGTTCAGGCCTTCACTGACCAGGCGGCGTTGCAGCTCGCTCACCGTCAGGCCGTTTTGCTGGGCCACGGCCGCCTCGGCCTGGTTGACGGCGTAGTCGTCCACCTTGAGGTTCATTTCGCGGGCCAGTTGCAGCTGGACCTTTTCCTGAATGATGCGTTCCAGCACCTCGCGGGCGATCAGTTCGCGTGAGGGGCGGGGGGCGTTGCCACCCTGCTGTGCCAGTTGCTGCTCGATGCGGGCCACGCGCGAACGCACTTCGTAGTTGGTGACGGGCTCGGAGTTGACGATGGCCACGATGAAGTCGGCCGAGCGGGGGCCGGTGTCTGCCGCAGAAGGGGTGGGCAGTGCCAGGGGCGCCGTGCCGGCGGGCGCGGCGGCACCCGGGGTTTGTGCCAGGCCCTTGCTGGCTCCACTGGAGGGGCGCAGCCCCTGCGCCAAGGCGCTTTGGGATGCGAGGCAGGCCAGGCTGGCCGCCAGGGCCAAGGTCATCACGCGGTGGTTCATGGCTGTGTTGGTTTAGTCGTAGTTGCTGAAACGGCTGGGCGCACTGACCTGGTCTCGCAGGTACTGGTAGCGCGGCACGTGTTGCTTGAAGGTTTCCAGCGGGCTGGAGCCCAGGCTCAGGCGAGAGAAGCCCACGAATTCGATCTGGAAGAGCAGCCGGGTGTTGGAGGTGGAGGTGCTGTTTTGCAGGCGTTCGAGCACCACGCGGCCAATCCAGCAGCAGCTGTCGTATTCCAGGCCCACCACGGTGTCCACAAGCTTGCGGTCCTGCATGCTGTAGTTCAGGCGCGCCACGCTGTACCAGCGGCCGCCGCCTTGCCCGCGCCCGGCTCCCAGGTCCTGGCCCTTGTCGCCCCACAGGTCGTTCAGAGGCCATTGCCATCCGATATCGATCTGCTCGCTGGTGCCGCGCTGGAAGCGGTAGGCGGCGCTGACGGTGCGGTAATTGCCGGGGCTGTAGCGGGCGCTGAGGGTGGAGCGGATGGAGCGCTGCGTCTTGGGGTTGTACTGCACCAGCGAGTCAAACGCCCACTTCTGCGTCCAGTTGATGCCCGCGCCCACCAGCACGTCCGACAGGCGCTCGCTCACCGGTGCCATGCCCGGCAGGGTCACGTCCTGGTCGGAAAAGCGCAGGCGCTGGGCGACGCCAAAGCGCACGTTCTCGGCCCCGGTGTCCGGGTCAAGCAGGCGGGTGGTCACGCCCAGTGTCAGCAGGTTGTTGTCGGCGATGCGGTCATTGCCGCCATAAGCGTTCTCGGTGTAGACCGTGGCGAAGTTGAAGTCGTTGGCGGCGGTGTCATACACCGGCAGGCGGCTCTGGTCGCTGAAGGGCGTGTAGGTGTAGAAGGCCCGGGGCTCCAGCGTTTGCAGGAACGAGCGGCCGAAGAAATTCGCGTCGCGCTCAAACACCAGCCCGCTGTCCACACTGAACGTAGGCAGGGTGCGGCTGGCCGAGCGCGAGCCGTTGGACAGGGCGCTGTCGAACTGGTACTGCGTGGTGTGCAGCTGCAGCTTGGGCGTGACGAAGCCGCCGGGCGACAGGAAGGGGCGGCTGATCTGGGCCAGTGCGTACGAGCGGTCGGCATTGGGCTGGCCGGTCAGCGCGCGTGCCGCTTCAAAGCGCGTGGTGTCCAGCTCCACACTGGCGTCCAGCCCGCCGGGCAGGGCGGATGGCGTGTAGCGCCAGCTCAGCTGCGGCATGCGGTCATACGGCGGGACGATGGGCGAGGTGACATCCTGCAGCGTCTGCCACTTCAGGGTGCGCACCTGGGCCGAGAAATCGCCCGAGCCCCAGCTCAGCATGGCGTCGTTGGGCAGCAGGCGCTGGCGCAGCGGCTCTGAGGCGCGGCCAAAGTCGCGCCAGTAGTTGTCGTCGCTCACGCGGTTGAGGTTCAGGTTCAAACCCAGCCCGCCAATGCTCGAATCAATCACGCCCTGGTGCTTGGCGGTGATGCCCCAGCGTTCGCGGTCGCGCAGGCGGTCGCTGGGCATCACGTCGGCGTTGATTTCGCCCTGGTACGTGGGCTCCAGGTAGCGGAACTCGCCGCCCAGGTTGGCGCCGCGCTTGGACATGAGCGCCGCGCGCAGCGTGGCGTCGCGGTTGGGGGCAATGTTCCAGTAATAGGGCTGCGTGTAGTCCAGCCCGTCGCGGCTGTCCAGCCCGATGGTGGGCGGCAGCAGGCCGGACTTGCGCTTGTCCGACAGCGGGAAGGTGATGTACGGAATGGGCAGCACCGGCACGCCCTGGAACTCCAGCACCGCGCCCTCGGCCGTGCCCACCTCTTCCTCGTTGTCGATGCGGATCTTGTCAGCGCGCAGCACCCAGGCGGGGCTCCAGCTGGCTTCGTTATCGCGCTGGCAGGTGGTGTAGGTGGCGCTGTGCACCAGCGCGCGGTCGCGGTCAATGAAATCGACCCGGTTCGCCTCGCCGTGGGCCTGGGTGGCCAGCAGGCGGTAGCGGGCGTCGGTGAAGAAGCCTTCAAACGCATCCACCCGCAAATCCAGGGCCGAGCCTTCGTAGCTGTTGCCTGCGCGGTTGATGCGCACGTTGCCGCGCGCCTTGGCCAAGTCTTCAGGCACGTTGTAGTCGAGCCGGTCGGCGCGGATGACGGTATCGCCCCGGCGCAGTTCGGCGTTGCCTTCGATGGTGGCGTTCAGATCCGTCTGGCCGCTGATGCGGTCACCGGTGACGAACACCGGCAGTTGCGTGCGCACTGATTCGGGAATGGTTTCCTGCAGCGCGGGCGACTTGCGCAGCGTCAGTGGCTCGTCCCAGGCGCTGGGGGCAGCGGCCTGCGCCTGCGCGGCCAGCGGCAGCCCGCACCAGGCCAGCGCAATGCAATACGCCAGGGCCCGGGGAACGGGCGGGCGCAACCGCAAAGCGGCTGCCGCAGCGGGCCGGGTCCGGGGGGGGGAGGTCTGCGCGGTGATGGGCTGGCTGCGTGGCACGTGGGCGTTGGGGGCGAGGGCAGATGGAATCACCCGCGCCGGCCGCAGGGGCCGCGGGGCGGGTTTTAAAATCCGATTATCCATGAGCCACCCCTCTTCCCCCCTTTCTCCTTCCCGCCCTGATTCTTCCGCCGCTGGCAGCGCTGCTGCGCCTGCCCCGGTGGTCTGGGCCGACCCTGCCCGCCGTGCGGCTTTTGAGGCCTGGCTGGCCCCGCTGGTGGCCAGCCACCAGCTGCTGCCGGCCACGCTGCGCCCCGCCTCGGCCGACGCGAGCTTTCGTCGCTACCTGCGCATCGACACGGCCCAGGGCGCCAGCTGCATCGTCATGGACGCCCCGCCCGACAAGGAAAACTGCCGCCCCTTCGTGCAGGTGCAGGCCCTGATGGCCGAGGCCGGGCTGAACGTGCCGCAGATCCTGGCCTGGGACGAAGCCGGGGGCTTCATGCTGCTGACGGACCTGGGCAAGCAGACCCTGATCGAGCTGCTGCAGCCCGAGAACCCCCAGGCCGCACTCCAGTGGTATCTGCAAGCCACCGATGTGCTGCTGGACTGGCAAAAGGCCTCGCGCCCCGGCGTGCTGCCTGCGTACGACGAGCCCTTGCTGCGCCGCGAGCTGTCGCTGTTCCCAGACTGGTACCTGGCCCGCCACCGCGGCGTGACGCTGACCGACAAGCAGCAGGCCACGCTGGACAACGCCTTCAACCTCATCGTGGCGCACAACCTGGCCGCGCCCAGCGTGTTCGTGCACCGCGACTTCATGACCAGAAACTTGATGGTGCCGTTGCAAGAGGGCGGCCCCTTGGCGGTGCTGGACTTTCAGGATGCCGTGTACGGCCCCATCACCTATGACATCGCCAGCCTGCTGCGCGACGCCTTCATCAGCTGGGAAGAGGAATTCGTCATCGACGTTACCGTGCGTTACTGGGAAAAAGCCCGCAAGGCCGGGCTGCTGGGGGCCAACAGCGCCAGCGGCTGGGGTGCGGACTTTGGCGAGTTCTACCGCGCGGTGGAATGGATGGGCCTGCAGCGCCACCTCAAGGTGGCCGGCATCTTTGCCCGCCTCACCTTGCGCGACGACAAGCCCAAGTACCTGGCCGACGCCCCGCGCTTTTTGCACTACATCCGCTCCACCGCCAACCGCTACCGCCAGCTGGGCCCGCTGCTGCAATTGGTGGATGAGATCGAAGGCACCACGCCCGTCACCGGTTTCGCGTACGGCCGTATGTGAGGCTGTCCTTCTGGTTTTGAGTCAAATTGGCCTCCAGCGCTTATTGAGAAAGCGGTGGCAGCTATGAAAGTAATAGTAGATGCCCCGCTTCCACTGCCCCGCTGACCTGGCCCCCGGTGCCGAAATCGACCTGCCCCCTGGCGCAGCGCGCCACGTGCAGGTGCTGCGTCTGCAGCCGGGCGATGGCATCACCCTCTTTAACGGCGGGGCCGACGGCCCGGGCGGTGAATTCGAGGCCACCGTGCTGCGCATGGGCCGCAGCGACGTGCGCGTGCAGGTGGGCGCCCACCACGCCATCGAACGCGAGGCACCCCGCGCCATCCACCTGGTGGCGGGCATCACCGCCAACGAGCGCATGGACTGGCTGGTCGAAAAAGCCACCGAACTGGGCGTGGCCAGCATCACCCCGCTGGTGGCCGAGCGCAGCGTGCTCAAGCTCAAAGGTGAACGGGCCGACAAGAAGCTCGCCCACTGGCAGGCCGTGGCCGTGGCCGCGTGCGAACAATGCGGGCGCAACCGCGTGCCCGTGGTGCACGATGCGGTGGATTTGGCGGGCTGGGTGCGCGCCCACCCGCAGCCGCCTGCAGACCCTGCAGCCCCCCTGCGCCTGCTGCTGTCGCTGCGCGAAGGCACGCGCCCCCTGCTGCAGGCCGCGGCCGGGGCGGGCCCGGTGTGGTTCCTCTCGGGCCCTGAAGGCGGCCTGAGTGCCGCTGAAGAAGCCCTGGCCGTGCAGCACGGCTTTGCGCCCACCACGCTGGGCCCCCGCGTTCTGCGGGCCGAAACCGCACCGCTGGCGGCCCTGGCTGCGCTCACGCTGGTCTGAACGCTGGGGGCCTGCTGGCGACCCGCAGCCCGCTGGGGCGCAGGGATTGGAGTGGCGTGGAAGACCTCGCCTGGCCGGGCAGCGCATTCAGTGCTTGCTGATGTGCCTGTGCGCCGTAGAATTTGCCCAGAACAGCGATAGCGAGCGCATCCTCACATGCGCCGGGCCCTGCGCCACGGTGTGAGGCCATGCACCACAACAGCGGGGGGAGACCACTTGCATCTGAGCGCGTACTGGCGGCGTTGGACCGACTGGGTGCTGACCACCGACAAGCGCCAGCGCATCCGCCTGGCCATGTCGGGGCTCGCGGCGTTGCTGATGGTGTGCTGCCTGGTGGTGATGAACTCCGTAGCCGCTGCCGGCCTGGCCTCCACCGCCGAGGTGCGCGTGTGGACGGCGTGCTCGGTGCTGGGGCTGATTGCCGTGTACGCAGCCATTCGCAGCGGCTGGTCGCGCCGCTTCAAAGACCCGGCCCTCACCCTGGCGCAGATCCTCTACGCCATCACCTGCTGTGCGGCGGCGTTTGTGATTGCCGGGCCTGCGCGGGGCGTCACGCTCCCCATCCTGGCCATCATCCTCATGTTTGGCATCTTCGGGCTCACCACCCGGCAGATGCTGGGCGTGCTGGTCTACAGCCTGGTGGCGTTTGGTGTGGCATCGGGCGTGGTGGCCGCGCGCGACGAGCCTGATTACCCCCCTGTGGTTGCTGCGGCTTACGTGGGCATGGTGGTCGTGGTGCTGCTCAGCAGCACCTTCCTCACCACCCGCGTGCAATCCACCCGCGAGCACCTGCGCCGCCAGAAGGCCGAACTGGCGCAGGCGCTGGAGCAAATCCGCCAGCTGGCCACGCACGATGACCTGACCGGCCTGCTCAACCGCCGCGCCATGCTCGATCGCATGCAGCTGGAGCAGCGCCGCAGCCTGCGCAGCGGCTCGCCACTGCTGATTGCCCAGCTGGACATTGACCACTTCAAGGCCGTCAACGACACCCACGGGCACGCCGCTGGCGACCTGGTGCTGCAGAGCTTTGCCGACACCGTGCGCCGCAATGTGCGCGACACCGATGTGCTGGCCCGCTGGGGTGGCGAAGAGTTTGTGCTGCTGCTGTGCGACACCCCCGCCGCAGACGCCGTGACCCTGATGGAGCGCCTGCGCCAGGCCGTGCAGGCCATGCAGGTGCCCGTGGCGCAGGGCGGCCAGCCCATCACCGTGACGGTGTCCATTGGCCTGGCGCGGCACACCCCTGCCGATCCCTTGGCGGGCACCCTGGAGCGTGCCGACCGGGCGCTCTACGCCGCCAAGGCCGGGGGGCGCAACCGCGTGGTGCCAGCGCCTTGCCTGCGTTGATGCCTGTCATCGGCATGCGGTGGCGTGGGCCCCCGTGGCGCTGGGCCACAATGCCGCCTCGCAGCGCTGCACCCATCCCCTGGCCGTTTTCACCTTCGCCCCCATGACCGAAAGCACCTCTCCGTCTGAATTCCAGTGCGACACCCACGGCCCCGCCGAGGCCACCTACCTGTGCGCCCACCTGCTGGAGCAGCCGGTGCAGACCTGGTACTGCGACCCACCTTCGGCCGACCAGCCCCACCCCGATGCCTGGTGCGCCGCGTGCGAGCGGCTGTTCCAGCAAGAGGGCGAATGGAACGAGCGCAATGAAGGCGGGCTCGACATCCGCGCCGTGTGCCACCACTGCTACGAAGATGCCCGCGCCGCCAGCGTGAAGGCCATGTCCTCCGAAACCCAGGCCCTGTGGGTGGATGCCGTCACCGCCTGCCATGAACGGCTCTCCGAACGCCAGGCGCTGCTCTCCGCCACACACAAGCTGGCCACCCACGAGCGCTGGGATTACGACCAGGAAAGCGCCACGCTCACCTTCTCCAACGCGGGCGTGCCAGCGGTGGTGGCCGATGTGGAGTTCATCGGCTCCATCTCGAACACCAGCGGCACCTGGCGCTGGTCGTGGGCCAACTTCCACCTGCACCCCAACGTGGTGGGTCGCATCAGCGCCGTGCGCGAATACGGGCGGGAACACCACTTTGCCCCGCTGGTGGTGCCGCAGTGGAAGGCCGATGTGGTCGATGCCTGGGAGCTGGCGGGCGTGGCCGCCTACGTGCTCGAGGCCCAGGGCGTGTACCGCGCGCCCACCGACAACGGCTACCTGTTCATGGCCATCATGGGCATCCGCAGCGCGGCGTAGGCGGGTGGGTCAGCCTGCCTCTTCCGCGTCTGCCGGAAACCGCACACTGAAGCGCGCCCCCGGCGGGTTCTGGCCGGGGTGGGCGTCTTCCAGCAGCACCTCGGCATGGTGCTTGGCCGCAATCTCCATCACGATGGGCAGGCCCAGGCCCGAGCCATCGGCCTCGCTGCCCAGCGCCCGGTAAAAGGGCTGGAAGACCAGCTCGCGCTCGGCCTCGGGCACGCCGGGGCCAGAGTCTTCCACCTGCAGCATCAGCACCTGGCCAAAGGTGTCGGCCAGCACGCGGGCCGTGACCACGCCCGGCTTTTCGGCGGTGGACGGGGTGTAGTTGATCGCGTTGTCCACCAGGTTGCGCACCAGCTCCTTGAGCAGCGTGGGGTTGCCGCTGAGCTGTACGCCGGGCGAGCCGGGCTCGGCACCGTCGTAGCCCAGGTCGATATGCTTTTCCATCGCGCGGGGCACGGAATCGCGCACCACCTCGATCGTCAGTTCGGCCAGATCGCAGGGCTGGCGGGCAATACCTGCGCCACTGCCTTCGGCCCGTGCCAGCGCCAGCAACTGGTTCACGGTGTGCGTGGCGCGGATGCTGGAGCGCCCGATGTGCTGCAGCGAGCGCTTGAGCTCCTCCGTGCTCGTGCCCTCACGCTGCGCCAGGTCGGCCTGCATGCGCAGCCCCGCCAGCGGCGTTTTCAGCTGGTGGGCGGCGTCGGCCAGAAACCGCTTTTGCGTAGCCAGCGATTCGTTCAGCCGCGTGAGCAGGTCATTCACCGACGACACCAGCGGCGCCACCTCCAGCGGCACGGTGCGGTCGTCCAGGGGCGAGAGGTCGTCCGGGCTGCGCGCGCGAATGCGCTGCTCCAGCTGGTTCAGCGGCTGAATGCCCCGTGCCAGCGCCAGCCACACCAGCAGCACCGCCAGCGGCAAGATGACGAACTGCGGCA
>ERZ650300.895-NODE-895-length-17816-cov-10.846292_pt1 | contig 17816 bp, 10 predicted proteins | sample MGYA00376236_ERZ650300 | MGnify/ENA primary metagenome ERZ650300 (study PRJEB26733, sample SAMN07839303) | wastewater metagenome | biome: urban; feature: wastewater treatment plant; material: waste water | place: USA: North Carolina | collected 2016-04-28 ...
GTTGTTGGGGTACCAAATCAAATCTTTCAGCTAAAGCATGATTAATGTTTTTTGCGTCAATGGTTACAATATTCATATAAGGTTCACGGAAATACGGAATGTTGAGTTGGTCCAATTCATTGCATAAAAATTGAGTACGCATTTGCAGCACGCTTACTTTTTCGAACCAACCGTGCGGACCGTAAGCAAACAAAATCATCCAAACCGCCACTGCATTAGAACCCGAGCGACTTCCGCAAAGCGTTAAATCCATTCCTTCTACATACTCGGCTTCTTTTGTCAAGACATTTTCTATCAATCCTTTTCGGCAAATAAAAATCCCTGTACCATAAGGCGATTGTAGCATTTTGTGCGCATCGATGGTGATAGAGCTAATTTTTGGATTACTAAAGTTAAGGGGCGATTGAGGATTGCTGAATGGATACACAAATCCACCGTAGGCCCCATCAATATGAAGTTTGTATTCTAAATGGTGTTTTTCGTAAAGCGCACAATACACTTCGGGATTATCTACAGAACCAAACATAGTGGTCCCCATATTCGAAACGGTGATAAAGTATTTTTTACCCTTATTTTTGGCATCAATTAGCAATTGTTCCAAAGCATTTGCATCAATTTCTCTTTGATGAAAAGAAACGGGAACTTTAATCCAATCGAGCATTAAAACATTGGAGCCTTTGGCAATGGAGTAGTGCGTATCTTCAGAAGCAACGATGGCAATTTCGTGCAGTTGTGCTCCTTTTTGGTTCATAAAATAATTGCGATACATCCAAATGGCCTGAATATTTGCCTCAGTTCCTCCAGGCGAAATATAGCCATCGTAGGAATTGGGAATGGCTTTGAAAATATCGACAGCAATTACATCTAGGACTTCACGCTCTATTTGTTGGGTTCCTTTGAATGCTTTTTCGGAGGTGCCCAAGGTATGGCAACCAATATGATTAGGATTGGCGACATAGGTTTGCAAAGTAGGCGCTTCTTTCAAAAAAGGCGCATCGTCATAAAAAACTTTTCCGTCTAGTTTTGATGCTGGATAACCCAAAGAAATGTCTTTCGAAAAATTTACATTTTCGTCTAATGCTTTTTGAATGCGCTCTTTGCGTTCTTTTTGGTCTAATTTTTTCCAGTGCAACATACCTTTATTTTTTCTACAAAGGTAGATTGCGTTTTAGAATTAGAATATGACTTTTGTTAGGTTTTAGATGATTTGCTATAGCTCCATAAACGAGGCAATTTGCGCTTCGGGTTGGCTTGTTGCTTTGTTTTTTTCAGGAACCAACGAAGTAGACAAGTGAAAAATGGCATCTCCTTCGTAAACTATAGGCGATTGATTGCTGTTGATTACGTAACCATCATTGGGCGCTTTGATTTTGCGTTCAAATTTCCCAAAGGGGTCGGTTATGGTCGCGAGAATGGTTCCTTTTTTTACAAACGTGCCTATAGTATTGTAGTCGTGAAGCATTCCGGAACACTTGGCTCTAACCCAATTCGATTTTTCGATGTAAATGGTTTTGTTTTCAGGGATTTCGATAGTGTGTTTGGGGTCTAACATATCTAGGTAGGCTAGCACTCGTTTTACGCCATTAATCCCTTCATTGGCCACTTCGTTATTAATATCTAATGATTTTCCACCTTCGAAAAGGAGCATTTTTATATTCATTTTGGTACTCGAGTTTCGGAATGAGCCTCCAATATTTTTAGAATACAAAGTAAACGGCGCATTGAAAGTATCGGCCAATAGTTTTAATTCGGGGTCGTTTTCGGCTAAGCGAATTTGTGGAGCATTGAATCTACTAGCGCCTCCTGCGTGAAAATCGATGGCATAATGCACTTCGGGCATAACTTCGTTTAGAATGTGAAAGGCAAATCTACTCGCCAATGAACCTTTTTTACTTCCTGGAAAAGAGCGATTCAAATCACGACCATCAGGAAATTCTCGGGAACGATTCACAAATCCATACATATTAATAATAGGAATGCAAATAATGGTGCCGCGTTTGGGTTTGTTTATTTTTTTGCTAATGAGTTGTCGTACAATTTCGATGCCGTTGATTTCATCTCCGTGAATACCCGCAGAGAAAAGCACGACAGGCCCTTCTAATTTAGACCGACGAACAATAATAGGAATGTTGAGTTTTGTAGTCGTGTGGAGTCGAGCCATCTCTACGTTGATGGTTTTGTTTTCTCCTGGTAAAATGCTTTCGCCAAAAATCGTTATTGGTTTTAAACTTCTCATAGCCAACTTTAATGGGCTAAATATAAAAATTATTAAGCATTAAAAGGTTTTATTTTATGAATCGCTTTGCATCATTTTTGTCTTAGGAAAGAAAAAGCCAACGCAGAAGTTTTAGAAAAATAGAATTACTAAATTTGTTCAGAATAAAAAGCGATAGCGAATTTTCTAAAACTACAATGACGCAACCCTCGATAGCCCTTCAAATACAAACCCTTCCTGATAATCCAGGAGTGTATCAATATTATGATAAAGAAGGTAAAATTTTATATGTAGGCAAAGCCAAAAATTTAAAAAAAAGGGTATCCTCTTATTTTAATAAAATTCACGATACGGCCAAAACCAATGTGTTGGTCAAAAAAATTGTGACGATAAAACACATTGTAGTTCCCACAGAATCCGATGCGTTGTTGTTAGAAAATAATTTAATCAAAACACTCCAGCCTCGTTATAATGTTTTGCTTCGCGATGACAAAAGTTACCCTTGGTTGTGCATCAAAAAAGAACCTTTTTCACGTATTTTTTCTACTCGAAGAATGATTAAAGACGGTTCTGAATATTTTGGTCCTTACACGAGTTTCAAGACCGTAAATACGATTTTGGAATTAATCAAAGAGTTATATCCACTCCGAACTTGTAATTTTGATTTGAACCAAAATAATATCAATAGTGGGAAATTTAAAGTGTGTTTAGAATACCATATTGGCAATTGCAAAGGACCTTGTGAAGGTCACGAAAGCTTAGAGCATTATCAAAAACAAGTAGATGCCATACGTGAAATCCTTAAAGGGAATTTCAAAGAAAGTTTAAAAGACTTTAAACGAATGATGGTCGATTTGGCTAGCGAAATGAAGTTTGAAGAAGCTCAGAAAATAAAGGAAAAAATAGAGGTTTTAGAGAACTATCAATCCCGTTCAACCATTGTCAATCCGAAAATTACGAATATTGATGTGTTTTCGATTGTTTCTGATGAAAGTGCCGCTTTTGTCAATTTCTTGCAAATTTCCCACGGTTCGATTATTCGTTCGCACACGATGGAAATCAAGAAGAAGTTAGCAGAAACCGATGAAGAGTTGTTAGAATTAGCCATTGTTGAACTTAGAGAACGCTTTCATTTATTGTCCAGAGAAGTGATTGTTCCTTTCGCCATAGATTTGGGGGAAAACATTAAAATTACAGTGCCTCAATTGGGCGACAAAAAACAAATATTGGATTTGTCTATTCGCAACGCTAAGTTTTATCGCATAGAACAGCTCAAACAATTGCAGATTGTCGACCCAGACCGTCACACCAATCGCATTATGGCGCAAATGCAAAAAGACTTGCGATTGCCTGTTGAACCAAGACATATTGAATGTTTTGATAATTCAAATATTCAAGGAACGAATCCTGTATCGGCTTGTGTGGTTTTTAAAGATGGGAAACCTAGCAAGAAAGATTACCGTCATTTTAATATCAAAACCGTCGAAGGACCCGATGATTTTGCTTCGATGACGGAGGTGGTGTACCGCCGCTACAAAAGATTATTGGACGAAAAAGAACCTTTGCCACAATTGATTATTATTGATGGAGGAAAAGGACAATTATCTGCCGCTTTAAAAAGTATTGATGAACTTGGATTGAGAGGAAAAATCACCATCATTGGTATTGCCAAACGATTGGAAGAACTCTTTTTTCCAGGAGATTCAATTCCATTGTATTTGGATAAAAAATCCGAAACACTAAAAGTGATTCAGCAATTGCGAAACGAAGCCCACCGATTCGGAATCACACATCATCGTGACAAGCGAAGCAAAGCCGCCTTGAATTCATCGATTGAAAGTATCCCAGGAATAGGCGAAAAAACAATGACTACCTTAATTCAACATTTCAAAAGTGTTAAAAGATTGCAAATGGCAACTGAAAAAGAAATTTCTGACGTTATAGGAGTGTCGAAAGCCAAAAAAATTTCCGACTTTTACAAGACAAAATAACGGTATAATATTTCCGATTTATGAAGAAACTCTCGATTATCTTTATCTTATTACTTAGTAGTTTTTCATTATTCGCGCAAAGCCAATATAAAAGACCAAAAATAGGTTTAGTATTAAGTGGTGGTGGCGCCAAAGGGTTTGCGCATATTGGGGTACTCAAAGTACTCGAAGAAGCCGGAATTCAGATTGATTATATTGGCGGAACTAGTATGGGCGCAGTCATTGGAGGTCTTTATGCATCAGGTTATACCGCCACACAAATTGATTCTATTTTTCAAAAAACGAATTTTGACGAATTGATTAATGATTATATTCCTCGAGCTTCAAAGAATTTTTATGAGAAAAGGAATGACGAGCTCTATGCTTTTGTATTGCCTTTTAATAAATTTAGAGTTGGAATTCCCGAGGCGCTTTCTAAAGGAATGTATAATTTCAATTTACTGACAAGATTAACTAGGAATGTAAAAGATGTAAAAGACTTCAATCAGCTTCCTATTCCCTTTTTATGTATAGCTACCGATATTGAGAGCGGTGAACAAGTGTTACTCAATAAAGGTAATTTGGCTCAGGCAATGTTGGCCAGTTCCGCTTTTCCTTCGTTGTTTTCACCTGTTGAGATTGATGGCAAATTGCTTATCGATGGAGGTGTTGTAAATAACTATCCAGTTGATGAGGTGCTTAAACTAGGCGCAGATATTATCATTGGCGTTGATGTGCAAGATGGTTTAAAAGACCGAACACTCTTGAGAGATGCTACCAAAATATTGGTACAGATAAGCAATCTCAACATGATTTATAGAATGAGAGAAAATGTCAAAAAAACAACTTTTTACATAAAACCAGATATTAAAGAGTATGGTGTGATTTCTTTTGATAAAGGCAGGGAGATTATCACCAAAGGAGAAGAGGCTACGTTTGCTATTTATGAAAAATTAAAAAAATTAGTTCCAGAAAATAATCCTTATCATAAACCTAAACTACAAATTGTTTCTGATAGTATTTTTGTTTCTGAAGTAAAGGTAAACGAGTTGAAAAACTTCACGAAAGCATATGTAAAAGGAAAATTACGATTTAAAGAAGGAACCAAAATTACCAACGAAAAGCTGCAAAGCGGAATCAATAACATTAAAGCAACACAAAACTTTAGTGCTATTAACTATACATTAGAACCTAACGGATATGGAGAAACATTAGATATAAGTCTAAAAGAAGACCCCCTGAAAACGTTCTTAAAGTTTGGATTACACTACGACGGTTTGTACAAAAGTGCCGTTTTGGCCAATATCAGCCAGAAAAACCTTTTCTTTAAGAATGACAACGCTTCTTTGGATTTAATTATAGGAGACAATTTAAGGTACAATCTAGATTATTACGTTGATAATGGGTTTAATATTAGTTTTGGATTTAAATCATCATACAGTCAGTTTAACAGAAATATTTCGAATGCGATTCAGCCTGGAGGAATTATTAACGGCGATTTGTCGTTAATTAATATTGATTTTAAAGACTGGAACAATCAAGCCTATTTTCAGTCTGTTTTTGTTCAAAAATTCTTAATTGGTGCAGGTCTCGAATACAAGTATTTGAGAATAATTCCAATAACCATTGCTAAAAATTCTCCCGATATAGACAACAGTAATTATTTTAGTGTGTTTGGGTACTTAAAATACGATGCATTTGATAATAAATATTTTCCAACAAAAGGCTGGACTTTTACAGGAGATATTCATTCATATTTAATGTCTTCAAATCAAACCAAAACGTTTAATCCTTTTACCATATTAAAAGCTGATTTTGCTGTCGCATTCAAAGTAATCCCCAAATTAGTATTTAAATTTCAAACGGATGCGGGGGTGTCTATAGGAGAAAAAAGCGTTCCTTTCTTTGATTTTGTTCTCGGAGGATATGGTTTTGCTCCAGTAAATAACTTTAAACCTTTTTATGGGTATGACTTTTTGAGTATTGGTGGCGATAGCTATATTAAAACTGCTGGGACTTTGGATTATGAATTCTATAAAAAAAATCACTTTAACTTTTCGGCAAATTTTGCCAATATAGGAGACAAAATCTTTAGTTCTTTAGATTGGTTTTCTCCTCCTAAATATTCGGGGTATGCAGTAGGTTATGGCTTAGAAACGATCTTAGGTCCTATAGAAGTCAAGTATTCTTGGTCTCCAGAAGACTCAAAAGGATTTGCATGGTTTAGTATAGGATATGTGTTTTAATCGTAAATTATATCAAAAAAAATTACGACATTTGCTTTCATGAAAACAAAATGGCAAGGTTTATTGAATTATCTGCAATTTCTTATTAAAAGAAATCCAGAATGATTGCACTATTTTTTAAGGAATACAATTAGGTTGAATCTAAATTTTTTAAAAAATGCCAATATATCATAAACTAGGAGATTTTCCTCAAAAACGCCACGTACAATTCGAGAAACCTGATGGGGGATTGTATTACGAGCAACTATTCGGTACCGAGGGTTTTCACGGTCATTCGTCACTATTATATCATGTACACCGACCTACTCAGGTCAAAGAAATACTAAATTCGTATTCGGTAGAACCCAAAATTGCTATCGGCAAAAACATCAAATCGTTATTACTTAAAGGATTTGAATTGTTACCCGAAAATGATTTCTTAGAAAGCCGCAAGCCTATGTTGGTCAATAAAGATTGTACCATTGGTTTAGCAGCTCCAACAGCATCCTTGCGCTCTTATTTTTATAAAAATGCCGATGCCGATGAAATGATTTTCATCCACAAAGGAAGCGGAACCCTAAGAACGATGATGGGTAACATTTCTTTTGAATATGGAGATTATCTTATCATACCTCGCGGAATGATTTATCAAATCGATTTTGATACTACCGAGAATCGCTTGTTTTATGTGGAGTCGTTTGCGCCATTTTATACGCCTAAACGATATAAAAACGAATCAGGCCAGCATTTAGAGCACGCTCCTTTTTGTGAACGCGATTTCAAATTGCCAACAGCGTTGGAAACCCACGACGAAAAAGGAGATTTCTTAATCAAAATCAAAAAAGAAGGGATGATGCACGAAGTGGTATACGCCACGCATCCTTTTGATGTTATTGGTTGGGATGGCTATAACTTTCCTTATGGCTTTAGCATCCACAACTTCGAGCCCATAACTGGTCGCGTGCACCAACCACCACCAGTACACCAAACCTTCGAGACGGCTACTTTTGTAGTGTGTTCTTTCGTGCCACGTTTGTACGATTACCATCCAAAAGCTATTCCTGCGCCTTACAATCACAGCAATATCGATAGCGATGAGGTATTGTATTATGTAGATGGCGATTTTATGAGCCGTAATAATATCGAACAAGGCCACATCACTTTGCATCCAAAAGGAATTCCTCACGGGCCAGCACCAGGAGCAATGGAACGAAGCATTGGTCAAACCATCACACAAGAATTAGCCGTTATGGTCGATACGTTTCGTCCTTTAATGGTTACCGAAGAAGCGATGGGTCTTGATGACGGACAGTACTACAAATCTTGGGTGGAAGCCCCCTAGCCCCCAAAGGGGGAATAATATCAATTATTCCAAAATAAAATTTTTAAATCAATTTAACTATAAATCCTATTTACCCCTAATAGGAATTCCCCCTTTGGGGGTTAGGGGGCTTAATTATGGCAAAAGAAGTACAATCAGTAGAATACGGATTAGAGAAAATATTTGAAGGAGCACAAGATTTCCTTCCATTAATGGGAACCGATTACGTAGAATTTTATGTGGGTAACGCTAAACAAGCCGCTCATTTTTATAAAACTGCTTTCGGATTTCAATCGCACGCGTATTGCGGTTTAGAAACAGGCTCAAGAGACAAAGTTTCTTATGTGCTAAAACAAGACAAAATCCGTTTGGTGTTGACTACCGCTCTTACTAGCGAATCCCCAATTGGAGAACACGTAAAAAAACACGGCGATGGCGTAAAAATCGTGGCACTTTGGGTAGAAGATGCTCGTAAATCTTTTGAAGAAACCACCAAACGTGGCGCAAAAGTATATATGGAGCCTACCGTAGAAAAAGACGAATTTGGTGAAGTAGTTCGCGCCGGAATTTATACTTATGGAGAAACCGTTCATATGTTTGTAGAACGTAAAAACTACACTGGTGCTTTTCTCCCAGGATTTGTAGAATGGAAATCGGATTATAATCCAACTTCTGTTGGACTAAAATACATCGACCATATGGTAGGAAATGTAGGTTGGAATCAAATGAACGTTTGGGTAAAATGGTACGAAGACGTGATGGGATTTGTGAATTTCCTTTCTTTTGATGACAAACAAATCCATACCGAGTATTCTGCTTTGATGAGTAAAGTAATGAGTAATGGTAACGGACGAATTAAATTCCCAATCAACGAACCAGCCAAAGGAAACAAGCGTTCTCAAATTGAAGAGTATTTAGATTTTTATGAAGGAGCAGGTGTGCAGCACATTGCCATTGCTACTGATGATATTATTACTACAGTAACTGAGCTTAGAGCTCGTGGTGTTGAATTTTTGTCAGCGCCACCTCATGCGTATTACCAAGCTATTCCAGAGCGTTTGGGTGAACACATGAGTATGATGAAAGAAGATTTAGCGGTTATCGAAAAGCTAGCCATTATGGTCGATGCTGATGAAGATGGGTATTTATTGCAAATCTTTACCAAACCTGTTGAAGACCGTCCTACTTTGTTTTTTGAAATTATTCAACGAATGGGTGCCAAAGGATTTGGTGCAGGAAATTTCAAAGCTTTATTCGAATCGATTGAAAGAGAGCAACAATTGCGAGGAACGTTGTAAAATTAAGTTTTTTTTGCATTATCAAAAAAAATAACCAAACCAAAAGCTAATTTTTTGCAAATGTTGTGTTAAACTCAATTTTTACGCAAAAAAATATGGATTTGTGTTTTACCTTTGTACTCACAAATGAAAGGGGTGGTTTCCTTTCATGGGTATTATAAATTTCATAATTTATAGTTTTTTGGTTAGTTAATAGCATAAAAACTCAGTCATTAATTTGACTGGGTTTTTTTGTTTTAATACATTTGGAATCATTTTTGCCAAAAGAATCTCTAAAAAGCTCAAATTTTACATAATGAGAAAATTAATACTCCTCTTTTTGTTGGCCTTTACAGTTAGCTTTGATTCTCAGGACACTTCAGCATTCGATGCTGGTGAATGGTTTAAATTCCGAATACATTATGGTTTTGTAAATGCTGGTTACGCAACTTTAGAAGTCAAAGATGCCGTGTTGAATCAAAAATCGGTTTACCATGTTATAGGTAAGGGATACACTACCGGAATGTCTCGTTTCTTTTTCAAAGTGGATGATTTATACGAAAGTTATTTCGATAAAGAAACCGGTTATCCTTATCAATTCGTTCGAAAAATAGACGAAGGTGGTTATACCAAAAATCAAGAAGGGTTTTTTAATCAAGCTACCAATAAAGTGTTAGTCAAGGATTATAAACACAAAAACGAAAAAACATATTCATTTCCCAAGGGTACACAAGACATTGTTTCTACTTTTTATTACCTTAGAAATTACCCCACAATCGACAAATTAAAAGTGGGGGAATCTGTTGCGATTGATATGTTTTTTGACAATGAAACTACAAAGTTTAAGTTAAAATTCTTAGGTCGTGAAGATATTACAACTAAATTTGGCGTGATTTCAGCAATGATATTTCGCCCCTTAGTGCAATCTGGCCGTGTTTTTAAAGAGAAAGAGAGTTTAACGGTTTGGATTTCAAATGATCAAAATAAAATTCCTTTACGAATCAAAGCAGAACTAGCAGTTGGGTCTATCAAAGCTGATTTGGATGCCTACAAAGGATTAAAGCATCCCTTTAAAGTAAAAGCAAAATAGAATGAATCTTACAGATACTACCTCTTCATTATTAGAACAACTCGATCAAAAATTTAAAGCAATAGATCAAAAAACAACCACTCATCTGGAAGGTCTTTTGTGGTCTAAACCCATTACCTATTGGGATTATATTCAAACGGATGCATTGTTGAATCTGCAAACCCAACGCACGACTTTACCTGACGAAATGGTTTTTATTATGTACCATCAGGTCAATGAATTGTTGTTCAAAATGATTCTTTGGGAAATGCAACAAATCTCTTATTGTGAACATATAGAAACCTCTTTTTTTACGGAAAGATTAATGAGAATTAGTCGTTATTTCACTATGCTGACAACTTCATTCGATATTATGGGTGACGGAATGGAAGTAGAACAATACATGAAATTTAGAAATACGTTGACACCAGCTAGTGGTTTTCAAAGTGCACAATACCGAATGATAGAGTTTGCATCAACGGATTTAATTAATTTAATAGACGCGAGATTTCGTGCTACTATTGATCGTAATACTCCTTATGAACATGCTTTCGAACATTTATATTGGCAAGCGGCTGGAAAAGATCATAAAACAGGCGAGAAATCCTATCTATTACAAGAGTTTGAGCGTAAATACAAGTCTTCTTTCCTTGCTCAAATGAAGGATTACAATACCATCAATCTTTGGCAGAAATTCAAACAATTGCCAGATGAAGCTCAGCAAGATCCTGCTTTAATCAAGGCTATGAGAGAGTATGATTATACGGTAAATGTTACTTGGGTAATGCAGCATTTAAATACTGCCAAAAAATATATTGAGTCGAGTGGATTGGGAGATGGAGAAGCTACAGGTGGAAGTGATTGGAAAAAATACATGCATCCTAAATACCAAAGACGAATCTTTTTTCCTGAACTATGGAGTGCTGAAGAATTGGCCAATTGGGGAGTTGGATTATAATTGTGTATTTAAAACGTAAAAGTTTCTTTGATTTTATAAATGTGAATCATATTACCTTAATTAAAGAATTAAAATAATAGAATAAAAAAAGTAGTATATTGAAACGTTTCGCAATCCTTTTATTATGTTCTCTAGTTTTTTTTTCATGTACGAAAAAAGATGAGGTTTGGAGTGAAGTCAAAACAAAACCTATTTCTAAAAAGAAAGAGTTTGGCTTTACTTATTCTGATTTTAATGTTGTGCAGGATACTTTAAAGAGTGGAGATACTTTTGGAAGCATTATTCAAAAACAAAATATCGGTGACAAAAAAGTATTTGAATTGGTAGAACAAATCAAAGATTCATTTGATGTAAGATCCATTCGAAACAATAAGCCTTACACACTTTTACGTTCAAAAAACAAGACGAAAGAATTGCTTGTTTTCGTCTACCAACCCGATGCTCTTCATTATTATGTAGTAGATTTAAGGGATTCAATAGCAAAAGCCTACAAAAAAACAAAACCAATTACAATCAAAAGAAGAACCATTGGTGGTGTGCTGAAAAGTTCTCTTTCTGAAACCCTTGAGAGTGCCAACGTTGAAGGTGGCTTGGCTAGCAGAATTGCGAAAATTTATGCTTGGTCTATTGATTTTTTCAAGTTAAAAAGAGGAGATCGTTTTGCAATTACCTTTACCGAACGGTATATCAACGACTCTATTTATGATGGCGTAGATAGTTTAGAAGCTTCTTTTTTTGAATATAAGGGTAAAATTATTTATGCTTTTCCGTTTGTAGCCAATCCTTCATCTAACAGAATTGAATATTATGATGAAGAAGGAAAAGGCTTGAAAAATTTCTTTTTAAAAACTCCTATTAAGTTCAGCCGACTGTCTTCGCGTTTTTCAGCTAGTCGTTTTCATCCTGTTCAACTTACTTGGAAAGCGCACAAAGGTACGGATTATGCAGCGCCACACGGTACACCCATAACGACTACAGCTTCAGGAGTTGTAGAACAAACAGGTTATACCGCTGGGAATGGTAATTTTGTAAAAGTGAAACATAACGGAACCTACTCCACACAATATTTGCACATGTCACGAATCTTAGTACGAAGAGGACAACGCGTAACTCAAGGACAGCCTATTGGTCTTGTGGGAAGTACAGGATTAGCGACGGGTCCACACGTGTGTTACCGCTTTTGGAAAAACGGTGTGCAAGTAGATCCCCTGCGTTTGAAGTTGCCTAATGGTGAGCCTTTGACCGGAGCAACCAAAGACCGTTTTTTTAAACAAATAACGCCTTTAAAATTTGAATTGGATAGTATTGCCAATTTATAAAGGACCTTCATTTTTTATTATAACGTTTTCGTAGATTGTTGTTTGTTTAAACTAGGGATAACCATCAATTTAAAGTTAATTGCTTAATTTTGCATCTATTAAAAATGCATTAAATTTAAGCACATGGCCTTACATACAATCAATCCAACGCAGACTAAAGCTTGGGAAAAATTACAAAATCATTTTGCAGCTTTGCAATCAGTTACGATGCAAGAGTTGTTTCTAAAAGACGCCAATAGAGCAGAGCAATTCAATATTATTTGGAACGACTTTTTATTGGATTATTCCAAAAATAATATAGATAAAGAGACTATTCAGTTATTAGTAGAATTGGCTAATGAATGTGGTTTACAATCGGCTATTTCGGATTATTTTGAAGGAGCTTTAATCAATCAAACAGAAAATCGTGCGGTTTTGCACACGGCACTGAGAGCCAAAGCAGACGCAGTTATAAATGTTGAAGGAGTAAATGTAATTCCTGAGGTTTATGAAGTAAAAGCCAAAATAAAAACGTTTACGAACGAGGTGGTTTCAGGAATCCGTAAAGGATACACTGGTAAAACTTTTACCGATGTTGTAAATATTGGAATTGGAGGTTCAGATTTAGGACCAGTAATGGCAGTTGAAGCCTTGCAATTTTATAAAAACCATTTGAATGTTCATTTCGTATCTAATGTTGATGGGGATCACGCTAATGAGATTATCAAAAAATTAAATCCAGAGACAACACTATTTGTGATTGTTTCTAAAACATTTACCACACAAGAAACTTTGACGAATTCTGAAACCATTAGAAAGTGGTTTTTACAATCGGCTACACAAGAAGATGTTGCGAAACATTTTGTGGCGGTTTCTACAAATATGCAAAAAGTTACCGAGTTTGGTATCAATCCAGATAATGTATTCCCAATGTGGGATTGGGTTGGAGGAAGATTTTCATTATGGAGCGCCGTTGGCTTGTCTATTAGTCTAGCCGTTGGTTACGACAATTATGAAGCTTTATTAGGTGGAGCCAATGAAATGGACGAACATTTTAAAACTACTACTTTCGAAAATAATATTCCTGTTATCTTAGGTTTGTTGAGTGTTTGGTATAATAACTTCTTTGGTGCAGAAAGTGAAGCATTGATTCCATATACTCAATATTTACAAAAATTAGCACCTTACTTGCAGCAAGGAACGATGGAAAGTAATGGTAAAAGTATAGGTCGTGACGGAAAGCCAGTTGATTACCAAACGGGGACAATAATTTGGGGAGAGCCGGGTACCAACGCACAACATGCCTTTTTTCAATTAATTCACCAAGGAACAAAATTGATTCCTACAGACTTTATTGGATATGTTGAGCCGTTATACGGTGATTGGAATCACCATGACAAATTGATGTCAAATTTCTTTGCTCAAACTGAGGCCTTGTTGCATGGTAAAACTGCAGCTCAGGTACAAGCTGAATTCGATAAGCAAGGACTCGATCCAGAAAAAGCAGCATATCTTTTGCCTTTTAAAGTGTTCACTGGAAACAAACCTACCAATACCATTTTGATTCAAAAACTTACCCCAAAATCTCTTGGAGCTTTGATTGCAATGTATGAGCATAAGATTTTTGTTCAAGGAGTGATTTGGAATATTTTTAGTTTCGATCAATGGGGTGTTGAATTAGGAAAGCAATTAGCAAATTCTATTTTAGAAGAAATTGAAACAGAATCTGTTAAAAATCATGATAGCTCTACAGCATTTTTATTGAATCATTTTCTTAAAAATAAGAAAAAATAATAGTAAAAAAATATGTTAAGAAGAAACCTCGAATAATAACCTATTCGAGGTTTTTTTTAGATATAGGTTGTTATAGAACAGAAAAAAAGACCATTTTTTAAGTGTCTAATCAAAGAAAAATGTTTCAAAAAGCACATAATTTTAAAAATACTATGCATTCATAACAATTTTTCATTTTTTTAACACAAAACTACTCAATATGCTAAATGTTTATAAATGAACCTTTAACTATTTCTTATTAACATTAAGTTAACATAAAATTGTCTTAAAAGTTAGAATTTTGCCATGTATATTAATCAAACAAAAAAGCATGAAAAATCTATTTAAGTTATTTTTATTACTTGCATTTTTTGTATTTTCAAATCCTAGTGTTTATGGACAAGGAAATACGACGTCTTCAATTAATGGTGTAGTCTACGATGACGATAAAAATCCACAGCCATTACCTGGAGCAACAATTTTGGCGGTACATACACCATCTGGAACTCGTTACAGTACAACTACTAATTTTGAAGGTAATTACAGAATCTCAAATATGAGAGTTGGAGGGCCTTACGAAATCACGATTTCTTATGTAGGTTTTCAGTCATACAAGGATAATGATGTAAATCTTCAATTAGGTGAATCAAAAAGTATTAAAGTTTCTTTGGCAAGTGAATCTAATGAGTTGAAAGAAGTTGTAGTTAAATCTTCAAAAGACAACACTTTTAACTCTAAAAAGACGGGTTCACAGACTGTAGTTGATTCAAGAAAAATTAATGCGTTACCATCTTTGTCTAGAAATATTTCTGATTTTGCCAGATTGACACCACAAGCTCAATTAAGAGGAGATGATGTACTTTCTATTGGAGGGCAAAATAACAGATTTAATGCGATTTACATTGATGGAGCAGTAAGTAATGATGTTTATGGTTTGGCTGCAAATGGAACAAATGGTGGTCAAACAGGGGTTAGTCCTATCTCGATTGATGCAATTGAGCAGTTTCAAGTAAGTGTTTCTCCTTTTGATGTTAAACTTTCTGGATTTGCAGGTGGAGCTATTAGTGCAATAACAAGATCTGGTACAAATAATTTTGAAGGTTCAGCTTATTTCTTGAACAGAGATGAAAATTTAGCAGCTAAAACACCACCATCATTAGCGGGGACAAATGGAAGAAAAAAATTAGCAGATTTTTCTGCGCAGACTTATGGAGTTCGTGCAGGTGGTGCAATTTTGAAAGATAAGTTGTTCTATTTTGTTAACTATGAAAGACAAGATAATGAAACGCCTCAACCTTTTGATATTTCAACATATACTGGTGCTATTGGTGGAACTCCTTATAGCCCTCAGACCGCATTGGCAAATATTGAATTATTGAAGGCTAAATTAGCAAATGACTATGGTTATGATCCAGGTTCTTATGATAATAACGTTAGAACGTTAGTGAGTGATAAAATTATTGCAAAATTAGATTGGAATATCAATGATAATCATAAATTATCCCTAAAGCATAGTTTGGTTAAGGCAGAGAATTTTTCTCCTAACAGATCTTCAGCATCTGTAATTAGTTTTATCAATGGTAGTCAGCTTTTTAAATCTACTACAAATTCTACTTCATTAGAACTTAGCTCTAGATTTGGAAATAAATTTTCGAATAACTTGGTTGTAGCATACACAGGTGTGCGTGATGATCGCGATGCTTCTGGTAGTCCTTTTCCAAGTGTTCAGATTGTTGATGGACCAGGAAGTATTTTCTTTGGTGCTGAAGGTGCTTCTACAGCCAATTTATCAAACCAAGATGTGTTAACAATTACTGATAATTTTGAGATTCAGTCTGGTATTAATACAATTACAATTGGTACACACAATGAGTTTTCAAAATCAAAAAATTTATTTTTTATCAATAATTTTGGCTCATATAGATTTGCAAACTTTAACGCATTTATGACCAATGGCAGATCGAATAGGTTCAATATGAATTATTCTTTAATTGGTGGTGATGGTGATGCTTCGCTAGGTGCTGCTGAATTTGGCGTAAAACAATTTGGTTTTTATGTTCAAAATGACATGAAGATATCTGATAACTTTAGAGTGACTTTCGGTATTAGAGTTGATATGCCAGTATGGGAAGATGGTGTGGTTAATGATGACTTTAATACTCGTACAATCGGTTTGTTGAATGCTGCTGGTAAAGATTTAAAAGGAGCGAAAGTTGGTCAAGGGATAGCTAATAATGCTCACTTTGCGCCACGCTTTGGATTTAATTATGACGTTAATGGTAATAAATCTACTCAAATTAGAGGAGGCTTAGGAGTGTTTACATCAAGATTACCTTTGGTTTGGCCTGGAGGTACTTACAATAATAATGGTGTTACACAAGGTTCTGTTCCGCAGTTAGCTGCAAATCAATTGCCTGTATTTAATCCTAATACAAGTGTTAGTAGTCAACTTACTGGTTTGCCTGCTTCAGTTGCAAGACCAGGTACTGGAGCAAGAGGAGGAAATGTTGATTTATTTGCAAAAAATTTCTCACTTCCACAGGTTTTTAAAGCAAGTTTAGCAGTGGATCAAAAACTTCCTTTCGGTTTTGTTTTAAGTTCTGAAATTACATATAATGATAATATATCAGCAATACAATACCAAAACCTTAATATAAACAGTGCGTCTAGTAATTTAACAGGTGCAGATACAAGGCCTCGTTATAATGGAACTATTAGAGTTGATCCGACTTATGCGGGTATTTATTTGGCCTCTAATGTAAGCGAAGGTAAGGCTTATAATTATTCCTTTACACTTGCAAAGAATTTCAGATCTGATTTTATAGACGGTAGTATTTCTGGTACTTATTCTTATGGTAAGTCCACCGTTATCGCAGATGCAACATCTTCTACCAATACTTCACAATGGGAGTTTACTGAGACTGTAAATGGAGCAAATTATCCAACTGTTTCAAGATCTGATTTCGATCAAGGTAGAAGAATAGTGGTTAACGGTACTGCTACATTTAAATGGTCTAATTTTACTAAAACGACTATAGGTGCATTCTATGAAGGTGCCCAAGGTACTCCATTTAGTTATGTTTATAATGATAATGGAGCATTGCTTCAAGATACTTTTAGAAATTCTGCTTTGATTTACGTGCCGGCAAATAAAAGTGAGATTAACTTAGTTAGTACAACTGGTGGTTTGACAGCTGATCAACAATGGGAAGCTTTAAGTGCTTTTATTGAAGGAAATAAATATCTTAGAAGTAGAAAAGGAAATTATGTCGAAAGAAATGGTGATCGTTTGAAAACGAGTCATATTGTTGATTTAAAAATCACTCAAGATTTTACAATAAATGTTGGTAAAAAGAAACATTCAATTGCTTTTACAGCAGATATTTTTAACTTTACAAACTTGTTAAATAAGAATTGGGGAAAACGTTATTTTGTAAGTAATGATCAAGTGTTGTTGTTGCAACAAGTTGGTTTCTTGCCAGGAACAAGTACACCTACATTCAGATACAACCCTGCTGTAGCAGCTAGTATTAATCAGGTTGATGATGTTGGGCTTAACTCTTCAAGATGGCAAATTCAAACAGGTGTTCGTTATACTTTTAACTAGTGTCTGATTTTAAATACATAAATAACCCTCATTCAAATTGAATTGAGGGTTTTTTTTTACCCCATTTTTTCCTATATTTGAAGTTCTAAAATAGATAGTATAT
>ERZ650300.896-NODE-896-length-17779-cov-7.582769_pt1 | contig 17779 bp, 24 predicted proteins | sample MGYA00376236_ERZ650300 | MGnify/ENA primary metagenome ERZ650300 (study PRJEB26733, sample SAMN07839303) | wastewater metagenome | biome: urban; feature: wastewater treatment plant; material: waste water | place: USA: North Carolina | collected 2016-04-28 ...
TGATTCAAGCGACTATCTCACCTGAGCAATGTTCGGTTGAGGATTTAATCAATAAACATGAATGCGGTGTCGTAAATGGCCGTATTTTGGACGTAACGTGGTTAGCTAAATTGTGTGAAACTGATGGGGATATGCTACCACCTACGCGCACACTGGGGCATATTTTGTCAGATATGGGGTACTCGCAGATTGATGGGCGAAGGGTTTATATCAAAAAAACAAATACCCAGCATTACGTTTGGTTTAAACATTCACCTAAAAACGACAGCCAAACTGTTAAAAAAGAGGTCATATTATTTTTTAAAAGTGATTTTGACGAAATACCGTTTTGAGATTAAAGGCCACTTTTAGTGGCCTTTTTTTTTGACTAGACCAATGAATTATAAAATTAGCGCAATAATTAGCGCAATGTTTAAACGTAAGTTATTGATTATAAAACGATTAGCGCGGTTAGCTTAAAAAGCGCAATTTTGTCATTCCTTATACACATATAAATATATTTATGCGTATATAAATATATTTATCTATCATGTGTGGACATTCTTACTTTATTGCGCTATTGCGCTAATTTAATAAAAAACATTGGTAAAATCAATAACTTACACAAATTAGCGCAATGTTACATTGCGCTAATCATTGCGCTAATTTTCAAAACATTGCGCTAATCCTATAAATGGCCTAATTGACAGTATTGTTTTGGTATTTTTGGCCTAAACTAACAGCGACAAACTAACGATAAATACATAAACTAATTTTGCGGCTTAGGGATGCAACCTGAAAACGTCTAGTCAACGCTGCCGCAATCCTCGACTAACCTTATGACTAGGGGTATCAAAATGACAATTAGTAATTCTGTAATTTACCATCGAATTAGACGCGGAATGAGCATAGAAGACGCTCAGACATTGCCGTTGCAGTGGCATAGAAAATTGACTATTGATAAAGTCAACGAAATAAAAAAGCATGGTTTAACATTATCTAGCGCGGCTGTTGCATTAGACACAAGCGCGGCAAACCTTAGCAATTTTTTGAAGCGTCACAATATTGAATGGCCGAGTAAAGGTATTTTTTACAAAGCAGGATGCAAAGACCCCAATTCTGTTCGCACTAAATGCGAATTAGCAGGTGTTAGTGAGCATACAGTGTGGGCGCAGATGAGACGTAGAGGGTTGACACTACAAGATGCTATAGAGTTAGCACAAAGACGGCAAAAAAGACGGCAACAAGTTGGCAAGGTTAAACATCCCCTGCCTTATGATTTAGTCAAGAGACGTTTAACCAAGCAAGAGATTATTGAATGTGAAATGCTTGGCTTAACGTATCTTGAAAGTGCAAAAGTGTTAAAAGTGCCATATATGACGTTAGTATCACGGATTAACAAAATGGGCATTAACTGGCGCGGCAAAGGCTGTCAAATAGGGGCAAAGCATGAGTGATATAATCAATCACCCGCCACATTATACAGAGCATCAAAGCCATGACCATTATTTTAAAGATGTTTCTAGTTTAAAACACATAGACGTTTATCGAGTTTTAGACTTGTTTGGCGTGTCAAATCCCTGCGTACAACACGCTGTTAAAAAATTGTTATGCAGTGGTCAGCGTGGTGTAAAAGACGAGCGTAGAGACGTGGAGGAAGCTGTATCATCGCTTGTTAGATACTTAGAAATGCAGACGGAGGATGAAAATGCTAAAGCCAAGCAATAATTTTGTGCTTTATGACGCGCAAACTTACGAAAAAGACGGGTTCATTAAGGTTTCGGGAAGGGTTCGCAAATTGGCACTAAAGCCGCGTTTTTGGCAAGTGACAGCCACGGCTATTACACAAGACCCAAGCACAGGCGAAGTGCAAGAAAAGCATTTTAAGTTTAATCCCGATGACCGTTTTATGTTGAGCGAGTTAGCACCGATTATTAATAACCACATACACGAAGGCGATGATTTTTTACCTGATTGCATATCAGTGATGGTATGTGCGCGTGTAATGACAGAGGGCGGAATATGAATGAATTACCCGTGCAAATGCACCCACGTTACAAAGATTTTTTAGATTTTATGTCTAATTGTCCACACCGTAAAACACCGTCAACAATGGAGACGGCTTTTTGGGCTTGGTTTAACAAAAGCGGCAATCAATCGCTAATTGTTGTTGAACAAGCAAAAGAATTAACAATATTAAAAAACGACTTAGACCGCTTGCACCGTGAACGTGATAATTTTCAACAGCAGTGCAGCGCAATGGCCGAAGAAAATCTAAGGCTAATGCAGCAAATTGAAAACATTAAAACACTTTTAGATTTTGGCTCAATTGGTGAACGTGGCGATGCTTGTATGGCGATTGATGGGGGTAATTTGTAATGAAACCGAAATACGGTGAGAAATACTGTCCAATTTGTGCGCGTGTGATTGTTGCTGAAAACATAGAGGAAGTCGAAAGCGGTGAGCATGATGGTTATTTGTTTGTGCATGACGATATTGTGCATGATGACGATGATATAGATGCTTTAGAAAATGGGGTGCAATGATGAAACCATCACATTTAGAACGAATTGAGGCATTGCCCGATGTTTTTATGTTGGCCAGTCTTTGCCAGTTTAAATACGTTCAAACGATTAGCGAGCCAAACGATAGTAATTTTGTGGTGGGAATGGCAGGCGGTTATGAAGTTTTTGGCGCACCACAGGACTATGACAATTTTATGGATAAATACATCACTTGGCTGGAGATGCGAAATTGAAACACTTAGAAGCAGCACAGCAACAACAAGTCATAGAGTGGGCTAGAATGGCGAGCAGGTCAGCTAAATACCCAATGCTTGAGCTGCTGCATTGCTCACTAAACGGCGTAAAACTCACCAAAACACAGGCTGTTATTGCTAAGTCTCAAGGGATGTTGTCGGGTGTGCCTGATTTGTTTTTGCCAGTGACTCGTGGAAAATATCACGGTTTATATATCGAGATGAAACACGGCAGTAACACGCTAACAGACAATCAAAAGAAGTTTTTGCAGAACGCGGCAAATGTTGGCTTTGCTGTCTCTGTTTGTTATTCTGCACAAGAAGCAATTAAACGCATTGAAGATTATTACAAAGACTGATTAGAGGTGTTTATGTCTGATTTAGCAATCTATCGTAATGAGCAACACGCAATTATTAGAGCAATGTCGGTTGATTCTATTTCAACGTGTAAGCCGCAGTCATGGCAGCAACAATACCGTAGCGGCTATGTCGAAGACTTGACTAAAAAGCACAGTGATTTAGAGCGATTAACAGCAACCGAGCGATTAACGCAGGATTGCATGACACGCGCAAGAATACATAGGGTCGCGTCTAAGGGCGGTTTTTATGCGATGGTGGCCAAGTATGGGGCAGACGAACAAGAGCGAGCCTTGGCTGTAAATGAGCTTGTTAAATTGATAGATTGTGATGCAAGTAGCGATTTTAAAAGACTGATAATTTGGACGTGGGCAAGTATAAAAATAAAAAGAGGTTTTATTGAGCGTATTGTTGATATGTGTGAGCAATCGAGGGCGACGATATTTAGAAAAAAGAAAATCATTATTGATCAATTAAATGATTTTGAAAAAGCAGTCGTTAGTGATGTGTGTGTGGTGTTAGGTGATGTGTGCATGGATTAGTAATAACATTTGACATTATGAGACGATGATACTATTGTTTAGCTAATCTGGTCGTTTTATTGATTAGAACAAAGTTTTTAAAGGTCGCCCCAAAAGCGGCCTTTTTTTATGCCTAAAATTTGAGGTTGATATGTCTAAACCATTGTGGCTGTTAGAAGCTCAGAGACATATCGGCGTTAAAGAGATTAAAGGCGCAAAGCACAATAGTTTTATTTTAGTGTGGTTGAAGTCTCTTAGTGCGTGGTGGAGTAGTGACGAAGTGCCGTGGTGTGGTGTTTTCGCAGCGCATTGCATGAAGAAAGCAGAATGTAAATTACCGCGATACTGGATGAGAGCGAAAGATTGGCTTAACTGGGGTCAAAAGATTATGCAGCCGTGTGTTGGTTGCATCGTCGTTTTTGAGCGTGAAGGCGGTGGTCATGTCGGTTTTGTTGTTGGCCAAGATGCTAATAAAAATCTAATGGTTTTGGGTGGCAATCAAGGTGATGCGGTCAAAGTATCGCCTTTTGATGTGTCTCGTGTTGCTGGGTATCGCTGGCCAAAAGAATATCCAATCCCTTTAAGTTTTGAATTGCCAATTTTAAATAGTGACGGCAAGTTATCTAAAAACGAGGCGTAAGCTATGAAAACATCAAGATTCAAAGAGGCTTCGACATGGGCAAGTTTGTCTGCTGCATTGGCTGCATTGTCTAGTGTGCCAGTGTTTGCACCTTACTCCGTACCTGCGGCTGCAATATGCGCGGCTATCGGTGTGTTTTTGCGCGAAGGCGAAGAATAAGGGGCTTAGAATTGAGTGAGCAACACGAGGCTCGTCTGCAAAATCTCGAAAACGGTCACAATATATTAGTGCGTGATTACACGCGATTAAATGACGCGATTGTTAAAATCAGCGAGTCATTAGTGCAGCTTGTTGTTATTCAAGAACAGAATAAAAGCATTATGCAGTGCATAGAGCATCAATCATCAACAATAGATAGCTTTGATAGGCGATTAGATGCGATTGAAGTACACATGCCTGCGTTGTTAGAGTTGAGGACGTGGGTGCTGACAGGTTTAGGATTGATTGTCAGTGCTGTTTTAATGGCGTTAGTTGCGTTGGTTATTAAATAGTTTTGCCCGATTAGTTAGCTGTTGGGCTTTTTTATGAGTGATGAGTAATGGCAGAACGTAAACAGGTCGATTGGGAGTCTGTTGAAAGAGACTACTCGGCAGGTTTATTGAGTTTGCGTGAATTGGCGGATAAATACGGTACGAAAGAAGGAACAATAAGGTCACGCGCAAAGACAAATGATTGGTCAAGAAATCTAAGCCAAAAAATAGCGCAAAAAGTGGAAAGTATTTCACGCAAAGAAGTTTCACGCAGCACTTCACGCAGCGAAAAGGATATTACAGAGCGCGAAATAATCGAAACAAACGCTCAAGCAATCGTCAACATCAAGACAAGCCACAGAACAGATATTAAAAGAAATAAAGATTTATTAGAGCAACTCACTAAAGAATTAGCGTTAATTGATGAACAGATTGCGATAAACGTAAAAATAGACTGCGTTAAAAAACTTACGGAGACGCTAAAGGTTCTTGTTGGGTTAGAGCGTGAAGCATACGGCATTACTAATTTAGAGCAAACACAAAAACCAGTTGAGAATATGACTAATGACGAGCTTGAGCGAAAAATTGCCGAACTTGTTGATAGGTCTTTCTAATTCGCAAAAATTAGAACTGTTGGCGTTATTGGAAGAAAAGAATTATAGAGAGTCGGGTAGAAAACTTTGGACTTACTTCAGAGATGAAGGTGATTTGCGTAGAGAGTTGTACAAGAAGCACTTAGAGTTTTTTGAGGCTGGAGCTAGATACAAAGAACGGTTGGTAATGGCTGGCAACAGGGTAGGCAAAACAGAATCAATTGGCGGATATGAAACCGCATTGCATTTAACGGGGCAATACCCAAGTTGGTGGGTAGGTAGAAGATTTAATAAGCCTGTACGCGCATGGGTTGCTGGTAAAACAAACGAAACAGCAAGAGACATTGTGCAAACAAAGCTATTTGGTGCAGTGGTTTATCGCTCAGGCAAGAAAACATTCGCAGGTGATGGTCTTATTCCGCGCGATTGCATCGGTGAGGTGACGTGGAAGCAGGGCGTTCAAAATATGGCCGATACAGTGCAGGTAAAGCATATGTCAGGCTGGTCTATTGTTGGTATTAAGTCGTATCAACAGGGGCGAGGAAGTTTTGAAGGTACAGAGCGTGAAGTTATTTGGCTTGATGAAGAGCCGCCGCTAGATATTTACACCGAATCATTAACGCGAACTATGACGACAAAAGGCATCGTCATGTTGACGTTCACGCCACTAGAAGGCACGACTGAGGTAGTTGACGACTTTATTCACAAGTCTGAAAAAGGCATCAAGTATCTACAAAGCATTACATGGGACGATGTTCCTCATCTATCTAAGCAAGACAAAGCCGATATGTTGGCTAGTTACCCGAAGCATGAGCATGACGCAAGAAGCAGAGGCGTTCCGTTTGCTGGTAGCGGCCTGATTTTCCCGATTGACGAAGCCGATATTATTGTCGAGCCGTTTGAAATTCCAAGGCACTTTGCGTGTATCGGCGGCATGGACTTCGGATGGGATCATCCTTTTGCAGCAGTAAAACTTGCATGGGATAGAGATAAAGATATTATTTATCTCATCGAAGAATACAAACAGTCAGAACGAACACCCGATTATCACGCAAAAGAAATTATTTCATGGGGCGAATGGCTACCGTGGGCATGGCCACATGACGGTTATCAACACGATAAAGGAAGCGGTATTGCATTGAAAGAGCAGTACGAAAAAGGCGGACTCAATATGTTGGGCGAAAATGCCAAGTTTGACGATGGTTCAAATGGTGTTGAAGCTGGATTGATGTTGATGCTGGATAGAATGATTGTTGGAAAGTTCAAAATATTCTCAACTTGCACGTTATGGCTTGCAGAAAGAAGAATGTACCACAGAGACAAAGGCAAAATCGTAAAGGTCAAGGATGATGCAATCAGCGCAAGCCGCTATGCGTTGATGTGTTTATCAAGCGCAGTAACAACCCCTCTCAATACAAGCCAAAAGCGTTCTAAACCCAACTGGCGACGAGTTTAATAATGGATACAGAAAACACTGTTGCGTTAAGTAATCGCAACGGCATACAGACGTTTGTGCAAAACATAGAGTTTGACAGAGACGGACGACACTATGATGAGCCGTGTTTGTTGATGTGCAGAGCGTTTATGGGTGTAAAAAATATGTATGTGTTCCCGTTATGTGATGCATGGACAGTGCGTGAGCCTGAATTTTTCAAAGCAACTATGCAAGATGCAGCCGCTACGCTGTTTGTTTCGCCCACAAAAAATGATGAACACGTTATTGGCGACATGATTTTGCATGACATTGACACAATTATTGCTTGGCGACCCGATGATGATAACAAGTACGACCATGCACTAATGCAAAAAGAAGTTGAGCGTACAGGATTGCTGTTAAAGGTTAATGGCCAAACTATGGTAGATGCGCGATGAATAACGGCAAGACAATCGACAATTTACGCAATACGCCAGTGAATTTAGACGGTGACAGCAAAGGCGATGAAGCTAACGCGCCTGCTGTCGGCAAGAAGTTTGATTTTGCTAATGGTATGCAGTTACACACATGGGTTAAGGGCGCGTATTACCGCGATATTAGCCTACAAGCTGAAAGCAGACTACAACGCTCACTTGATGCTGACTTCTACGATGACAAGCAATTCACCGAAGATGAAAAAGAAGAATATGAAGCAGATGGCCGTATGCCTCCACTTCAATACAACATCATCAAGCAAACGATTAACTGGATTTTAGGTAGTTACCTGCGCCAAACATACGACTGGAATGTGTTGCCGCGTACAGAGGACGATGTAGAGCCAGCAATTCGCAAGACAAAGCTCTGCAAATACATTGCCGATATTAACAGTGCGTCACGTCAAGAGTACCTAGCATTTCAAGATGCGGTAAAAACAGGTGAAGGCTGGATTGAGACAGCATTAGAAGTGAATGACGAAGGCGAACAGCAAATTGTTGTCCGTCACGAACATTGGCGTAACATGATTGTCGATAGCAGTTGTCGTCGTGTTGATGCCAGTGATGCGACCCGTATGTTTCGCACCAAGATTTTAGATGTTGAGCAGGTTGTTGCACGATTCCCACAGTACGAAAACGAATTACGCAATGAATCGCAAGACCGTGAACAAGTTGAAAACGATTTTATGTACGAACAGTACCAACAATCAGGACTAGGCGCAGGCGGTTCGATGTTTATGTCAAAGGCTATGCCTTATGATGGGACACGCGAAGCTATCCGCGTCATGGAATGTTGGTACAAGCGACCTATGCGTGTACAGATATTACGCGGACAGGGCAGGTTATCAGGTTATGTGTATGACCCGAAAAACCCCGAACACGTTCAAGCGGTGCAAATGGGTGAGTTGGAGCTAGTTAAAACACATCGTCAACAGGTTTGTGTGTGCGTTTTTACTGATAACACGCTGTTATTCTCAGGTGTCAGCCCTTACCGCCACAACAGATTCCCGTTTGTGCGTACTGTGGCTTATCTCGATGACAAGACAGGTATGCCTTACGGTGTTATTCGTGCGTTACGCGACCCTCAAATGTCATTCAATATCAGACGCAACAAGGCTATTTACCTATTATCTACTAAGCGCGTGGTCATGGATAAGGGCGCGGTTGATGATATTAAGCTGTTAGAGGAAGAAGTTTCACGTCCTGATAGCATTATTCAAGTCAATCCAAACAAGAAGCTAGAAATCATCGAAAGCCCGTCACTTGCCGATGCTCATGTGCAGTTTGGCCGTGAAGATGAGTCTTATATGCTCAAAGCGTCAGGTGTGACAGGTGAGAATCTAGGTCAATCGACTAATGCTACGTCAGGTATTGCGATTCAGGCACGACAAGAACAAGGCACAGTCACTACGTTAATGCTCTACGAAAATGCAGCGTGGGCATTTGAGAAGCAAGGTCAGTTAGTGTTATCGCTGATTGAACAATTCATTAGCCAAGAGATGCAGTTCCGTATTACATCCGACACCAAAGGCAAAGAGTTTGTTGCAGTCAATGATGGTACAGACGAGACAGACATTACCAAGTCGCAAGCCGATTTCATTGTCACTAAGCAAAACTACCATGCAACCATGCGACAAGCCTTAGCAGAACAGTTATTGCCATTGGCATCTACCATTGCACAGTCAACAGGCAACCCACAATCCGCGTTTGCAGTCATTGAAACCGCTATCGGTTTGACGGACATACCAAACAAAGACGGCATTATGGCCAAGTTGCGCGAGTCAATGGGTTTACCCGACCCTGATGAGACACCCGAAGAAAAAGCAGCGCGTGAACAATCACAAGCCGAACAGCAAGCCAAGCAAAACGCCATGCTAGAGCGTAAAGCCAATGCTGAAATAGCCAAGCTAGAAGCCGAAGCACAGCAAGCACAGGCATCTGCTAACTCGGAACAGATAACAGCACTAAGCGACAAGATGAACGCATTGCAAGATGTGATGAACGCAACAAAAGCCATGCTGACTAAGCCGCACATGGCCAAAGCAGCCGATGAGATTATCCGACAGGCTGATGACATTCTTAATTTACAGTCTAATCAACCACAACCACCCCAACAAATGCCTGTACAACAACAGGTTGACCCTGCTTTTAGCGGAGATATGCAGCAATGAGTAACGATAACGAAAGTTCAATCATTTTAACGGCAGCCGAGCAAGAAGGTTTGGACTTGCCTGATGATTTTGGCGATGAAATCATTACGTCAGACAGCGAAGGTCACGATGATTTTGCGATGGATGACGAAGACGAAGAAATTGAAGTCACTATTGATGATGAAGACGAAGCACCACAAGCACCTGAGCCTACGCCTGAGCCTACACCTGAGCCAGTTTTAGAGAATACAGGCGTTGATTATGCCGATGTATTACTCGCAGCAACAACCAAGCAAGCTGAATTAGAAGCCCAATTAAAAGAATTGGCCGAAAGGTTTGATGATGGTGAGCTAGAAGATGCTGAATACAACATCGAAGTACGCAAGATAGAACGTGCGATTGCCCGTGTTGAGGCCAAGATGGAGCTTGCCGAAGAACAAATTGAAGCGCAAAACTTGGCTCAAGAGGCTGCGCAAGAAAAACTAATGAGGCAATGGGAAAAAGAACAGGTAGATTTTTTTGCTAAAGCAGAAAACAAAGTATTTGCAGAAGATGATGCACTGTTTAACTCACTCGATGCTCACGTTAAAAAGATTTTAGCGGCAGGTAATGTGCCGATTGCTGATGTACTCAGCACAGCAAAGCATAATTTACTAACAAGCATTGCAAAAGTGACTGGACAAAAGCTACCCGATGCACCTAAGCTTAACACCAAGACAAAAGCACCACAGGTTGAGTTACCGCCTACGCTTGGCAATATTCCTTCTGCTATTCCTAATGCAGATGGTGATGAGTTTGGTTATATCGACAAGCTATCAGGGCGTAAGTACGAGGACGCAGTAGCAAAATTAACGCCTGAACAACATGAACGCTATTTGTTAGGAACAAAATAATGGCTAAAACTTGTTCGACACTATATTTAAGTGCGAGAATAGGCGATAGAATACAAATAGGTGATAGTATCATCGAAATATCTGAAAAATCTGGCCGCCGTGTGCGGTTGGGGGTTATGTCATCACATAAGGTGACAGTATTTACTAATCCCTCGGCGCAAGAGTGCCTGACTGAAACCCAAAGGGTTGACAATCATGGCACAGACCATCATCACGACAAGCGCACAGCAAACTAAAAAGAAGTGGGCAGGCGCGTTATTCAATAGCTCTATCCCTGAATCCTATTGGGGTTCACATTTTATGAAAGAAGGCAGTGCAGAAAGCGCACCTAATGCCCCAATTCATTTAATCACTGACCTCGAAAAAGACTCAGGCGATGAAGTTAATTTTGACATCTACGCTCAATTGACTGGCTCACCAACGTACGGTGACGACAATCTTGAAGGCAACGAAGAATCTTTAACTCCCTACAGCGATAAAATCACTATCAATCAAGTGCGTAAAGCAACTGATAGCGGTGGTGAAATGACTCGCAAACGTACAACCAACAATCATCGCATGATTTGCCGCAATAAACTGACTGACTGGTGGTCACGTTTCTTTGATGAAGCCGTGTTCATGAATATCAGTGGTGCGCGTGGTTCTAATGCTGATTATATCTTGCCAACGTCTTCGACAGCAGCAATTGAAGGTCAGTCATTGGTTGCTCGTAGCTCTGGCAATATCATCTACTCAGGTGCAGCAACATCCAAAGCATCTCTGGTGAGTGGTGATAAGTTCAGCCTTACATCTATCGACAAGGCAGTGACTAAAGCCGAGACAGAAGGCGGTGGTTCTGATGGTGTGATTCGCATTACTCCCTTGCGTATGGATGGTGTGGACAAGTTTGTTTGCTTGATGCACAACTTCCAAGAGCATGACTTGCGTACTTCGACAACCACAGGTCAATGGCTTGATATTCAAAAAGCAGTTGCAACAAACAACGGCGCTAAAAACCCAATTTTCACAGGTGCGCTCGGTGAATATCGTGGTGTTGTCTTGCATAAGCACAATAAAGTGACTCGTTTCAGTGACTACGGTGCAGGTTCTAACGTGGCTGCTGCGCGTGCAATCTTCATGGGTCGTCAAGCAATGGTTGCCGCATTTGGCAGCCCTGCTAATGGCTTACGTTTTGATTGGGCGGAAGAATGGCGCGATTATAAGAATCGCTTAGGCATTGCGACTAAGTGTATCGTTGGCTTAAAACGCCCACAGTTCAACAGTAGCGATGTTAATTCTATCGTTATTGATTCTGCTGCTGCTCAACCGTACTAATCGTGCGGTTTCACCTTATTCTTAGTTTTTTGGAGAGTTAATCATGGCGACTTATACGTCAGCTCAATACGTTGATACCGCGCCTACTTCTACGGAAGCTGGCGAGCAACTGTGTTTCCAAGCGTCCTATACCTTTGCAGCTGCGACTGCACTACTTGAAAACGACATCATCAAACTGGCTAAATTGCCTGCTAACCACGTTTTAACAGATTTGCGTTTAGAAACAGATGCATTGGGTACAACGTGTGCAGGTAGTGTTGGGTTCTTAAATGCTGGTGCAACAGATATGTCGCAAGCAGTGATTGCGATTGGTTCGTTGGCTACTGCTGCTATTAAGAATGAAGACACTACGGCAGGTTTGCGTGTTGCTGCTGCAACCAGTGGCTATACGCCTATTGGTATCAAAATCACCACAGCCAACACGGTTGATGCTGCATTGGGTGCTAAAATCACTATCACAATGAAGTATCGTCCAAAACAAAACATCGAGGTGTAAATCATGTTGATTGAGTGCTTGTTAAAGCGTGTTGGTGGTAGTGATATTTCATTTGGCCAAAACGTGCTAAGACAGGTGGTTTATAAATTTCGCCCAGTAGATGAGAAGGACAACACGTCCCCTCATCTATGCGACATTGATAATAAAGACCACATTAACCGTTTACTGTCTATCCGTCCAAAGGCATACATTGAATATGTTGAAGGTCAGGGTGCACAGTTTGATGATGAAGATTTTGAACAAGCAGAGCCTACGGGTGATGTTGATGATTTTTCTGATTCGATGTTGGCTACCGTCAATCCTGATACCGTCTCTAATCGTTATGTTGAAGGGTTTGCACGTCAAGTATTGAACGTGAACCCAAAGGACAAGAAAGCAATCTCGGTTATCTACAAACAAAATACAGGCAAAGACTTAAAAACAACCATGTCGGCAACGGCAATGATTCGTGAGTGTTTGCGGTGTTTGGTGAATGATGCCAAAGATGCGCTTGATATTGCCAAAACTAACGCTAAAGCGAGTGAATAATCATGCTATGTAGTGCGATCTTAAATACTGTTAGAACGATAACGAACGACCCAAACGATGTGGTGTATTCGTTATCGCAAAAAGAACAAGCTCTTAATGAAGCTATTAGAGCGGTTTCACTACATAGACCTGATTCTGCTGCAATTACCACTAATGTCGCATTGGTTTCAGGCACAAAACAATCTCTGCCGATCGACTGCGTTAGACTTATTCGTGTTATTAGAAATAAAAGCGGCTCTGGTGGGGCTACTGCTGGCAAATCGGTTCGGCTCATGGACTTAAACCGAATTAGTGACAGGGTTGTTGATTGGCATAATGTAGTTGGTGATGAAGTCTTAGAGTATGGATATGAGCAAAGCAATCAAAGTGTGTTTTGGGTGTATCCGCACATAGGTTCAGCAACAAATAAGTTCGTTGAGGTTATCTATCAGCGTTCTATTCCTGATGTGGTGTCTGCCGATACATTCCCAATTAATGATTTATATTCTGTTGCCGTTAAAGAATGGATGCTCTACTCATTGTGGAGTAGCGACAACGAGCAAAGCCCGAATTATCAAGCAGCACTAAAAAAACAAGAGATATTTTTTAATCTACTCGGTGTAAAAGGCGAGACAGATAAAAATTCGCCAAGCGATCAAAAATCAAGAATGACGTAAGGTGATTTATGCTGTGTTCCGTTATTTTGCAGAATGTTAATTTTGCTCTTGATGACCCCAATAACACTAAGTTCTCTTTGACGCAAAAAATATTAGCAATAAATAGTGCGTTACAGGCATTGGTTAGCTATCGACCTGATGCAGCGTCATACACAACTATGATGCTGCTAGTCGCTGGAACACGACAAACATTGCCAAGTGACGGAGTAAGGTTGTTAAAGGTTATTCGTAATCGTGGACAAAGCGGTTTAAGTGATGCAGGTCGAGCGATTCGCAAGGCTGATATGCTTGTTCAAGACGCGCTTATTCCTGATTGGCATGAAACCACAGGGCAAACAACGATTGATGAGTATTTTTACGATTCAATTACCCCTAAAGATTTTTATGTTTATCCTCCTGCGCCTGTATCGCCTGTTATTGGGGTTGATATTAGCTATGTTCGTGTATTACCGACCATTACCGCAGGGACAGATGCGTTTCCTGTTGATGATTACTTTGCTCCTGCTATTCAAGAGTGGATGCTTTACTTGTTGTGGGGCGGTGATGATAAGCAAAATCAAAATTATGCAGATGCTCGCTCTCATTTAAGTACGTTTTTTCAACTGCTGCAAATTAAAGCAGCGTCCGATGGTGCGGTTAATCCAAAATCAAAAGGCTAAGTCATGGCTATTGTTCCTTACTCGCAATGGTTGCCGTATGTTCAGGTTAATGTGCCTGACTGCCCAAAGGCGTTAATCGTTGAAGCCATTCGTCAAAAAGTTATTGAGTTTTGCCAGCGTTCGTTATTCTTGCGCCAAGATTTAGACGGGTTTTACACGGTAGCTAACGATAACGAATACGACATACCAACACCAGTCGACACCACAATCGCGCAATTACTCATGTTGAAAGTAAATAAGCGTGAGTTACAGCCAAAAACACAAGATGACCTAGAAGAAATCTACCAAGAATGGCGTGACCAATCAGGTGAACCATCCTACTTCTTTCTTAAAAATACCAATACCGCCATTTTAGTTCCAAAACCTATGGGCGTTTATCCCGTCCGAATCCTTGTTGCACTAAAGCCAACACAGGCCGCTCAAGGCGTTGATGAATCTATCTTTGAAGAATACAAAGACGCAATCAAGCATGGTGCATTAGCGTATCTAATGCTCATGGCAGAGAAAACATGGTCCAACCCTAATATGTCAGCGTTTTATCAAAGCCAATTTGATGCAGCTATTACTGATTCAAAAATGAGAGCTGAAAAAGGCTATGCCATGCGTAAAACATTCCGCTCTAAGCCTAAATATATTTAAGGGGTTTGATATGACAACATATACATTGACGGTATCGACTGGTGATTTAGGTTTGGGCGTTTTAAATTCTGCACGGACTCGCATTGAGAAGCGCAGAGTATCTATTGCTGACACTTACCCACCTATTAACAATTTAGTAAAAATAGAAAAGCCAACAAATAATCTTGGCATTGCGATATTTTTATTAGAGCCTGACGACTTAACGACATACCATGTTGCTAAGATTTTCGACACTGCTGGCATCTTAATTTACGAACGATTCTTTTCAATGCCGCCATCGGCAACCTCATTAGATAACACTGCCACTGGGGTGTTGTTTGGTAACAGCAATATCCAATTCAAAGATGAGGGCAATAATCGTGGTACGCCATCAAGTGTGCGAAATGTGGATTTTGTGGGTGCTGGAGTAGAGGCTACTTTTGAGGGTGATACATTACGAGTTTTTGTACAAGCAGGTTCTCAAGGATTTGTGGCGATTACGGATATTACACCAACAAGCCCAGGTGACAATGTAGGGTCTAAAATAAAAACAGATGACAATAATGTATTGCAGTCTTGTATCAGCTCAACTACCAGTGTAACAGTAAGTGTATTGGCTGTTACCGCAGGCACATCATTTAAGCCAACCGTTGATGTTAATGGTACTCAGGCAGTATTGACACGAAATGCTTTAACCGATGTGTGGACAGGTACGGCAGCTATCACATTAACAGGCTCAAGTCCTTATACGGTCACAGCAACACATGGACAAGGTGCAATTGATACTGCTACAGTAACTTATGAATCTTCCCCTATTATAAACTCTATGACTTTTTCAGGGGCTTACCCTAATGCTATTAATGGTCAAACAGAACACGCAGCAGGACAAAAATTAGATCTAACTATTACTTCTCCAACACTGTTTGATGCAGTAGAAGTAATTTACACAAACGGTTTAACAGCAACTACAGCTATTGGTATTACAGAAATTGATGATACCTTGACTCACACACTGGAAGTAACTGTAGCTGATCAGGGTAGTTATGGTACTGGTGCTCCATTAATTTTACCTGCTAAAGCTCGTATTCGTAATCTTAATGGTACATGGAGTAATGTATTTTCTAGTAGTGATTTTGGTGGTACTAATGGTACACACATTCTCGCTCTTAATAATACTCGTCCTGTTGTTACAGCAGGTGTTATTACATATCCAGCATCTCAATTTGCACTGAAGGGTACAGAACAGGCTACTGTTGCAGCTACTTATACGAATGTGGATTCTGTACTGTGGACTTCTGCTTCTCAATTGACTGTAAATGCCCCAACAGTAATGGGTAATGTCGTAGTCAATAGATTAGCTGGTGGTTATAACATTGGTACTACTAACCTAACTGCTACTGCACAGCGAGTAGCTAATGCTACAACTTCAACTACTAATGTCGTGGTATGGATTGCTGATGATAACCCTGTTATTACCAAGACTCTTCCTGCTGCTAGATTACGTTCAGGTGTAGACGCTCAGAACCATGTTATTACTCTTGGTTCAGATCAGAGATTAATCTCTATAGATATGGGTGCAGGTACTATTTTAGGAGATGCTGCGGGTACGTTCCTTGGTTCATGGGCAACAGTTAATAATGGATTGACGAATACTCGTACTTTAGTTGTTGCCGATAGTGATCCAAAAGGTACAGCTACATTTACAGGTCTAAGTGCTGTTAACTTGGCAGGTAAAGTAGTTACTACTGTGACTACTAATTTAAATTATGTCTTAGGTGGGTTTACTCAACGTACATTAATATTCCCCTTGTGGGACGCTAACCAAATACGTGAAGTAGCTATAGGTACAGATGTGGTTGATGTAACTAAGCTAGTAGCGTTTAACGTAACTCGTAACCGTGCAACAACTTATCGTGCTACGGTGGGTGATGAGATAGATAAATTCACAATTATTAATGGTAATACGTTATATAACTGTGACTTAGAGGACGCATCTACCGCACTTACATCACCAGTACTTATCACTATTGAGGAGACTGTAGCATGACACAGCAATTTGAAAACTTCGTTAATGCTGCCTTAGATAAGTCATTAGCTTCTGATGTTACATTACCTACAGCAGATAAAATCCCCGTTTTTACTGGTATTGGTAGACAGGTTACTGGTAAGACTAAAGCAGAATTAGGATTAGCATTAACTGCTGATTTAGGTACTGCTGCGTCTGCTGATGTTGGTGACTTTGACACTGCTGGTTCTGCGTCAACAGCACAAATCAATGCTCAATCATACGCTGATGGTTTGATTACGTCTGTCTACAAAGTACAAGGTAGTTATAACCCACAAACGACAGGCAATTTCCCAACCTCAGCTAATACAGTAGGTTCTATCCCAATTAAACAAGCATTTATTTGGATAGTTTCTGGTGTGTCTGGTCAGTACACTTTTCAAGGTGTAACAGTAAATAATGGTGATACCATTGTTGCTTTGATTGATAATCCTTCCGCTACAACATCTGCTGACTGGCATATCACTGAGTCAAATTTAGGCTATACACCTGAGAACCAAAACAACAAAGATACCGATGGTACTCTTTCTGCTAATAGTGACACAAAATACCCTAGTCAAAAAGCTGTTAAAACTTATGCTGACACCAAGCAGGCTGCGCTGGCAGACGTAATAACAGCAGACACTTATGGCAGTAGCACACAGTATCCTGTTATTACATTTAATGCTAAGGGTATTGCAACAGGCGTTACGCTGCAAACGCTTACATTTACTGACGCTACGTTTAGTGTGCAGAAGAATGGCAGCCCTGCTATAACAGCTAGTTGGGATTTAACCGCGCTTACATCAAGTGCGGTACATACCTACCCTAACAAGGACATTGATTTTAAAACACTGTCTAGTGTAGGTGCTAGCGATAGCAACACATTGAGCGGTACACGCAATCGTATCGTAGGCGGTAACGGCAATCATGTAAGCGGTACAGGTAATGTATTGATTAACTGCACTGGCGCAATACTAAACAACACGTCAACATCAAGGACCATGATAGATAGCAAATGGAGTATAGTAGGTGAGCCAGCTAATGTAATAGCAATCGGAGTCAAAAACTATCACCTGCAAACACAGCCACTTTCAAATACTATAGTTATAGGCTCTGCTAATAATGAGGATTTATCTACATATCCAGTTGCAGCAGCTACAATGGTGAATAGCCTATTTGCTTCATCTGATAG
>ERZ650300.901-NODE-901-length-17700-cov-14.807027_pt1 | contig 17700 bp, 11 predicted proteins | sample MGYA00376236_ERZ650300 | MGnify/ENA primary metagenome ERZ650300 (study PRJEB26733, sample SAMN07839303) | wastewater metagenome | biome: urban; feature: wastewater treatment plant; material: waste water | place: USA: North Carolina | collected 2016-04-28 ...
CAGACGTGTGCTCTTCCGATCTAATTCTTCATTCACTTCTTCATCGATTTCTTTATCTGGATTAATCATAATAATTTACCTTCTAAAATCTAGATACCGGGTACGCTTAGCTGCATCTCTATCTGAATATTCTTGTTATTGTATTGGAGAGATGTAATTACACTGTTGTGTTTATAAGCTGCTTGATTTTATAAATTGTGGCTTGTGTTAATGTTGGTGTTCGTGGATGACTGGTCTACGCAGCTCAGCATAATTTAATTTTCATTTGATAGTTTTTTAGATGAAAAATATAAAAAATTTTTTAGGTAAACCAATTATAGCCTATTCTATAGAAACGGCTTTAAATTCTGGGCTTTTTGATGAAGTAATGGTTTCAACAGATGATTCAGAGATTGCTGCGATTGCTAAAGAATATGGTGCTTCAGTTCCCTTTATGCGAAATACTGAAAACGCAAATGATTTTGCCGTATTAGCAGATGTTATTGATGAAGTTAAAAATAGATATATAGAACTAGGAAAACAATATAATACTATTTGTTGTATTTTACCCACCGCTCCTTTTGTTAGCGTTGATTTATTAAATAAAGGATTTAAATTATTGAATGAGCTCAATGTTGACTCCGTTAGGCCTATCGTTCGTTTTTCATATCCAATACAACGTGCTTTAAAAATAAATAATTCAGGGCTATTAGATATGTTTTACCCAGAACATCAAAAAACAAGATCACAAGATTTAGACCCAGCATATCATGACGCAGGACAATTTTATTGGATGAAATATAAAACTGGATTACGTGGAAACAAGAAATATGGTTTTGAAATATCTGAACAATTAGTTCATGATATTGATACTGATGAAGATTGGAAAATTGCTGAATTGAAATATAAGTATAATTTTGAATAATGAGATTCTTTTTAGACTCACCGCAGGTGATAAGTATGGCTTAGGGCATTTGTCTAGAAACTTAGTGTTAGCAAATATTTTCTTTGAAAATAACTTTTCATGTAAGTTTATAATTGAGACAGATAACAAAAAAAAAATTTTAAGTTTTATTAAAAGTAATAAATCCTTTCTAAAGTCAGAAAATTTTTTGAAATTTTAAATTATGTGATTCCTAATTAATATTTTTGCAAAATGAAAGACTTAATGGGACGCGCGATTTGGGATTATTATTACCAAGAAAATTCTGAAGATTTACAAACCGAAACTTCTATCTCAGAACTGGATGATTTGCCAGTTTCTTATCTTTTCAGAGATTATCAAGAAATGAATGCTTTAGAAAAAAAAGCATTGGATTTGTCTTTTGGTAAGGTTCTAGATGTAGGTTCTGGAGCGGGTTCACATAGCCTTTATCTGCAAAATGAAAGAAAATTAGAAGTAACAGCACTAGATATTTCTCCGAAATCTATTGAAGTTTGTAAAGCAAGAGGTGTAAAAAATGCCATCTGCGAAGATTTGCTTCAATTTTCTGAAAAGAATTTTGATACCGTTTTGCTTTTGATGAATGGAACTGGGATTTTTCAAAGTTTAGAACACATTGACCAATACTTGCAAAAACTGAAAAGTTTAGTTGCTGAAAACGGACAAATTCTCATAGACAGTACAGATATTCTGTATATGTATGACCAAGATGAAGATGGCGGAGTTTTGGTTCCTGCTACTGGTTATTACGGAGAATTAGATTATTATTTGCATTACAAAGGAGAATCTGAACTGCCAATGAAATGGTTGTATTTAGATTTTGATACCTTAGAAAATGCTGCGATTGCTAATGGTTTTAAAATTCAAAAAATTGAACAACTAGAAGATTCTTATTTGGCTCAACTTACGTTAAAGTAAGGTTTATTCTACATTCCAAAGTAGAAAATTGATGATGTCTATTCTTTTTCTTTGGTTTTCATCAAATAAATCTTGAAAAATTTCAAAACGATAAGGAACCGTTAATGCAAATTTATCACGGTTAATTTCGTCTGTAATTTTTGAAAGTTCTATATAAGTTTCGTTCGGAATTTGTTTAGAAATTTCTAGGAAAATAGCATTGTATTTTTGTTTTTCTTCGTCTGAAAGTTTTTCTTTAAATGAAGAATGATTTTTTAATATAATTGCATTAATGTTAGGGTAAAAAGAAAAGAATGTATAATCTGCCAATAATTTTAAATTTATATTATCTTCTGGTGCTAATAAAGTTGAGTTTTTTAAATATTGAATTTTTAAATCAGATAATTTGGCATTTTTGAAATTGATTTGATTTCTTTTTCCTGCGTAATTTTTCATTAATAAATTTTGAAAATTCTCAACAAAAACAAATCTTGATTGTTCTTCATTACTAATTTTTTCAATTTTTTGCGCTTTGAAATTTCCCAATCCAAAAAATAAAAAGCAGAGTAGAAGTGATTTAAAAAATTTCATAAAATTTTCTTTGTCTAAAAATAAAAAAGATTTCGGTAATATGAAAACTCTCGCAGATTTAGCAGATTTAGCAGATGATTGAGTTGCAATTAGCTGAAAAGCAAAATTTTGAAAATTTAAAATACAAAAAAAACTCTGCGGATTATGTGAAATCTACAGAAAAAATCTGCAAAATCAGCACAATCTGCGAGAGCATATTTTTAATTTTTGGACTTCCGTCTTCTGACTTTATCCAATCTCAATTCCGTTTTCTACGGTTTCGTCAGGAGTTACAAAACTTAGTTTTCCGTCTGGTTTTGTAGTGAGAAGTAGCATTCCTTGAGATTCAATTCCACGGATTTTTCTTGGAGCTAAATTCAACAAAATCATTACTTGTTTCCCGATAATTTCTTCTGGTGAAAAACTTTCTGCAATCCCTGAAACTACGGTTCTTACATCAACTCCAGTATCTACTTTTAACTTCAATAATTTATCGGCTTTTTCTACTTTTTCGGCTTCTAAAATTGTGGCAGTTCTTAAATCAATTTTCGTAAAATCATCAAATTGTATTTCGTCTTTCATAGGATTTGCGTTAGGATTGGTTTTTGCGTTAGAGATTTTGGTGTTTTCTAATTTTTGAATTTGGAAATCAATGGTTTCGTCTTCAATTTTTGAGAAAAGAAGAGAAGATTCATTAATTTGATGTCCCGTTTTTACGAGGACTTTAGCGTTTTCCACGTCTTGCCAAGAAATTTTCTTAGTATTGAACATTTTCAATAATTTTTCTGAAGAAAAAGGCATAAAAGGTTCGCATAATTGAGCTAAACCAACTGCAACTTGAGCACCCACAAAAAGAGAATTGGCTGCTTTTTCAGGATTGTCTTTGATGGTTTTCCAAGGTTCTTCGGTTTGTAAATATTGATTTCCGAAACGTGCTAAATTCATTAATGCTGAAAGAGCATTTCTGAATTCGTATTTACTTAGATATTCGTTGATTTCTTTCGCCGTTTTTGAAATTTCTGAAAGTTCTTCTGCGTTTTCATTTCCAGTAGGAATTACTCCATTGTAATATTTGTGAATTAACACAGCAACTCTATTGATGAAATTTCCGAAAATCCCTACCAATTCAGAATTATTTTTGGTTTGAAAATCTTTCCAAGTAAAATTGTTGTCCTTGGTTTCTGGAGCAGAAGAAAGCAAAGCATAACGAAGAACATCTTGTTGACCTGGGAATTCTTCTACATATTCATGCGCCCAAACTGCCCAATTTCTAGAAGTTGAAATTTTATCATTTTCAAGATTTAAAAATTCAAAAGCAGGAACGTTGGTTGGCATAATGTAATCACCGTGAGCTTTCATCATCGCTGGGAAAATAATGCAGTGAAATACAATGTTGTCTTTTCCAATAAAATGAATTAAGTCTGAATCGTTTGATTGCCAATAATCTTTCCAATTTTTACCATTTTTTTCTGCCCATTCTTTGGTGAAAGAAATGTAACCAATTGGCGCATCAAACCAAACATACAAAACTTTTCCTTCTGCGTCAGGAAGCGGAACTTGTACACCCCAGTTTAAATCTCGAGTCATCGCTCTTGGTTTCAAACCATCATTGAGCCAAGATTTTACTTGTCCGTAAACATTAGGTTTCCAATCGTCTTTATGACCTTCAAGAATCCATTCGTTTAAGAAATTTTCATATTCATTTAAAGGTAAATACCAGTTTTTGGTTTCTTTAAGTACAGGAACGTTTCCACTTAATGCAGATTTTGGATTGATGAGTTCAGAAGGAGAAAGGGTAGTGCCACATTTTTCGCATTGGTCGCCATAAGCTCCATCGTTTCCACAATTGGGGCAAGTTCCTACAATATATCTATCGGCAAGAAATTCACCAGCTTGTTCGTCATAATATTGTTCTGAAATTTCTTCGGTAAATTTTCCTTTTTCATACATCGTAAGGAAAAAATCTTGCGAAGTTTTTTTATGATTTTCAGAAGAAGTTCTAGAATATTCATCAAAAGAGATTCCTAAATCTGTGAAAGATTTTTTGATGATTCCGTGATATTTATCTACGATATCTTGAGGAGTTACGCCTTCTTTTTTAGCTCTTATGGTAATAGGAATGCCGTGTTCATCAGAACCACAGATAAAAGCAACATCGTTTCCTAATCTTCTTTGGAAACGCGCATATACATCTGCTGGAATGTAAACTCCGGCTAAGTGACCAATATGTACCGGACCATTGGCATAGGGTAAAGCCGCGGTAATCATTTTTCTCTTCTGCATGGAAATATTTTTTGCAAAGATAAGATTTTGTTTGCCTTTTTGAAAATTTGAGTCTTTAGATGATAATTTTGGGCAATTTTTTTAAATGTTAACGTTAAGTTAATATGTGATTTTGCTAAGCATTTGTTTAAATTAGTGAAAAATCCTTTATTGTCTCATGTATGAGAAATTGTTTGTTATATTATTGATAAACAAGCATTTATACTTTAAATCGAATAAAATACACTGATTCTTATCATAATAAATTAACAAATTTTAGATAAATTGTATAAATATTTAAAAATTTTATAAATTGGCAGTGTTAATTGTGTCAACAATTATCGTAGTGTGAAAATGAATATTAATCCTAAATTTTATTTTTGTGAGAAACTATAGTACAGTTTTAAAAATTGCTCCTGCATTTCTTTTGGCAGGAACAATGATGCTACAAGCACAAGAGAAAAAAGATTCAATCAAACAAAAAGAGATTGAACAAGTTGTGCTGATTGGTTATGGAGCTAAAAAAAAGTCTGATTTAACAGGGTCTATTACAGCCTTAAGTGAAAAAGATTTTAATAAGGGAGCAATTACAAGTGCGGAAGGTTTATTAAATGGTAGAACGTCTGGGGTTGTTGTAACTCAGTCTGGTACACCAGGTAATGATGCCGTAATTAGAGTAAGGGGCGGTTCTTCTCTATTAAGTAGTAATGATCCTTTAATTGTTATTGATGGTTTGCCAGTAGAAGGCGGATTGTCCTCAATTAACCCTAATGATATTGAATCTTTTTCAATATTAAAAGATGCTTCTTCTACAGCAATTTATGGTAACAGAGGTTCTAATGGTGTAATTTTAATTACTACCAAAAAAGGTTCTAAAAAGAAATTACAAGTTTCTTTTAATTCTTTTACTACTTATAATACATTAGCTAAGAATGTTGATGTGTATAATGGAGATCAGTTCAGGGAAATTATTAATACAATGGCTCCTGATAAAGCGAATTTATTGGGGACAGCTAATACAAATTGGCAAGATTTAATCTTTAGAAACACGGCTTCTTTTGATAGTAATTTGTCTTTAATGGGCAACTTATTTGATAAGATTCCATCTAGATTAAGTATTGGTCATACAGAAAATGAAGGTCTTCTTTTGACATCTAATTACAAAAGATCAACAGCTTCTTTTACTTTGAACCCAACTTTATTTGATAATCATTTAAAGCTTAATATTTCTGGTAATTATACTTATGCGTTTAGAACAAACGCTGATGAAGGTGCTATTGGTAGCGCAATATCTTATGACCCTACCCAAAGTCCTTATGATGCACAAACACCTTTTGCTGGTTATAGAGAATGGTATCAGCAAGATGGAGCTAAATACTTTTTCCGTGGTACATCAAACCCACTATCTCAGTTATTAGAGAGAAGAAATATTGGTAATCATCATAGATTTTATGGAAACATTAATGTTGATTACAAATTTCACTTTTTACCAGAGTTAAGATTAATCGTAAATGCTGGTATAGATAAACAAAAAGGTGATGGTAAAACAGAAATCAGTTCTTTTGCAAGAGCAGGTTATTGGAATGGTTTGCCTGTAGGTAATTTTACTGAAACAAACTATGATAATTTTAACAAAAATATCAATACTCAGTTAAACTATACTAAAAACTTTGGTAAACTAAGTTTTGATTTATTAGGAGGTTATGAGTATCAAAATTTTGATTATGAAAATTACAATTCTGCCAATCAATTATTATATGTACTAGATCCTAATAACAACGTTGCGGATACTTACACTGATCCAGGTGTTAACTTGCAAGCATTTTTTGGAAGATTAAATTTAGGATGGAATAATAACAGATATTTACTAACTGTAAATTATAGAAGAGATGGTTCTTCTAGATTTTCTAAAGATAATAGATGGGGTAACTTTGGAGGTGCAGCATTTGCCTGGAAGATGCATGAAGACTTATTTAAAGACAATAGTACTATTAATGAGCTGAAACTAAGATTAAGTGTTGGTGCTGTAGGTCAACAAGATATTGGTGGATATAAGATAGATTACTTTAAGCAGTATGATGTTTCTACCAATGCCTACTATCAATTTGGTACAGGAGCGAATACATATTACTTAATAGCAAGACCAAAAGGATACAATCAAAATCTAACTTGGGAATCTAGCACAAAATATAATGCTGGTTTAGATTTTTCATTATTTAGCAGAAGATTATCTGGAAATGTAGATGTTTATTTGGCAGATACTAAAGATTTATTATCCATAGTTGCGGAAGGAGCATTACAGAATTTAAGAGTCTTAGGTCCTAAAAACATTGGTTCTCTACAATCTAAAGGTTTAGATTTTAATTTAAACTATCAAATGTTTAAAAAAGAGAATTTTACTTTAGATGTTAACTACAACTTAAGTTATAATCATTTAGAAATTACAGAATTATTTACCGATAATATTCCACAAGGAGGAGTGGGGCTTGGTGGTTATGTACAGACTCACAAAGTTGGTCTAGCTCCATTTTCTTATTGGGTATATCAACAGGTTTATGATAGTACAGGCAAGCCAATTGAAGGAGTGTATGTAGATAGAAATGGTGATGGTACAATAGACAGTTTTGATAAATATAATTACAAAAAACCTCAAGCAGACGTTACAATGGGCTTAATGATTGATGGTACATTTATGAAAAACTGGGATTACTCAATGGCTTGGAGAGCAAGTTTTGGTAACTATGTATATGATCAAGTAAATGCAGATAGAGCATACTTTTCAACAATTAATAATGTTGTAGATAATACCTTAGCAAATTCACCTTTAGATTTTGCAAAAACAGGATTTGCATTTGCTAATAAAGAAAGTGATTACTATATTAAAAATGCAAGCTATCTAAAATTAGATAATGTTACTTTAGGTTATACCATTAGGAATAACAACTTCATTGGTGATAGAACCTCTTTAAGAATATACGGAGGTGTGCAAAACGCATTAATTATAAGTGATTATAAAGGATTAGACCCAGAAGTCTTCAATAATGGTCTAGATGGAGTAATTTACCCTAGAGCTAGAATGTATATGCTTGGAGTAAACGTTAATTTTTAATTTAATCAATTTAAAATAATATGAAAAATATATTAAAAAAAGTAAAATGGTTAGCATTTTCAGCATTATTATTTACCGCAGTTTCATGTTTAAATGATTTAGATGTTTCTTTGAAAGATGATGATTCTTTCTCGGTAGATAATTATTTTAACAATCCTGATAATCCAGAACTACCTTATAAACAGTTTTTAGCAAAAATTTATGGTGGTTTATCTTTATCTGGTCAAGCAGCTCCTACAGGAGATTCAGATTTACAATCATTAGTAGATGAAGGATTTTCTCAGTATTTAAGAGGTTACTGGCAGTTACAAGAGCTTACTACGGACGAAGCAATTATTGCTTGGGGAGAATCTGATAACCCAACAATTAAAGATTTAAACTTTAATACATGGAATGCAGATAATAAATTTAATGAAGCATTTTTTGCAAGAGTTTACTATCAGATATCTGTAGCAAACGAGTTCTTAAGAGAAACTACAGATGAAAAATTGAATTCAAGAAAAGTTTCAGAAGATCTTAAAGCTAAAATTAAAGTGATGAGAGCTGAAGCAAGATTTTTGAGAGCTTTATCTTATTATCATGCTATCGATCTTTATGGTAATTCTCCTTTTGCAACAGAAGAAAATGCTTTAGGTTCTGTACCAGTAATGAAAACCAGAGCAGAAATGTTTGATTATGTTTTAAATGAACTTAATACAATTGAAGCAGATCTTCCTGCCCCAAGAGCTAATGAATATGGTAGAGCTGATAAAGGAGCTTTGTGGATGTTAAAAGCAAAACTTTTAATTAACGCAAAAGTTTACACAGGTCAAGATAAAAGCACTGAAGCTTTAGCTGCTGTAAACAGTGTATTAGGTGCGGGTTACAGCTTGTCACTTGACAGAAATAATTTATTTGCGGCAGATAATGATGTTAACGGAGCTCAAAAAGAGATTATTTTTCCTGTAAGATATGATGGCGTTAAAACTAAAACTTGGGGAGGTATGACTTATTTAATTCATGGAAGTACTAATGATGCAGTTGCTAAAACCATAGGTATTGATTTTGGATGGCAAGGTTTCAGAGCTAGAAAAGAATTTATACAAACTATTGCAGGTGACCCACGTGTAAATGTTGTCTCTGGTACCGATTCTGAAGACATTACAGACTATTTAAGATTTGCGCAAGGTAAAAAATTAATAAAATTTACTAATAAAACATCTGCAGGTGTATCAGGTCAAGATCCTACTTTCCCAGATACAGATTTTCCAATGTTTAGATTGGCAGATGTATATTTAATGTATGCAGAATTAGCGGTTGTAAATGGTAAAGGAGACAAAGCTACAGCTCTAAATTATATTAATGATTTAAGATTAAGAGCTGGCGCAAATCCAGTAACTCTAGCTGCGCTTACTCCAGATTTTGTTTTATCGGAGAGAGCAAAAGAGCTTTATTGGGAAGGTCACAGAAGACAAGATTTAATAAGATTTGGAAAATATATTTCTGGTTATAACTGGCAGTGGAAGGGCGGTTCATTGAATGGTTCTGCTATAGCTGATTATAGAACTTTATTCCCAATTCCTACAAAAGAGATTAGTTCTAATTCTAATTTAATTCAAAATCCTGGTTATTAATCAGTTTTGACAAATATTATGTTATGAAAAAAAATATAATTAATAAAATTTTATTCGTTTTTATTGCAATATTTAGTTTTATTGCATGCGAAAATAGAGAGTTAATTACCGTGGATAATCAATCAGCGCCAATAATGCTAGATATATCTGCTGAAAAATTGGTGTTGGATAGAAATTTTCCAAGCAACCCTGGTTTAACTTTAAGTTGGGATGTTGCAACCTATACAGTTCCTACTGAAATAAAATATAAAATAGAAGTGTCTAAAGATGAGGCGTTCACTGCTCCTTATACATTAGGTACAGTTGCAGGTTCTGTAAGAGCAACTACTTTTTCAGTAGAACAAATGAATCAGGCTGCTCAAGGAATTAATTTAGCGCCTAATGTCTCTGCCAAAATGTACATTAGAGTTTCTTCTTACTTAGGTACAGTAAGTGAAAATTTAGTAGCTAAATCTAATGTTACCAGTTTAATGATTACACCATATGTATTAGAATATCCTGATTTTTATCTTGTAGGTGGTGCTACTTATGTTGGTTGGACCGCTGAGAATGCTCAGATTCTTCATAAAAAAGATAACTTATCTTATATCTATACATACTTAGAAAATAATCAACCCTTCAGATTTTTAGGTCAACAAAGTTGGAATCCGCTTAATTATAGTACTGATAAAGAAGGGACTAAAGCAACTTATAGATATTTTAAACAGCTTTCTGGTAACTTGCTTCAAGATGGTGATGAAAACATGAAATTTACAGGCAATACAGGTATCTATAAAATAGAGATTGATGCAACTAAAAATATTCAGTCTTTAAATATTACCGCATCTCCTGTTTTAGGATATGATTTTCCTGAAGTTTATCTTGTTGGTACAATTAATGGATGGGATGCAGCAAACGCTATTGCTATGACTAAAGTTTCATCTGGAAAATTTGAATACACAGTGAAATTAGATAACGGAGCTGCTTTTAAAGTTCTAGGTCAAAAAGATTGGAAAGAATTAGAATGGGGTAATATTTCTGGTTCAGGAAATTCAGGCTTCTTAGGTCCTAAAGGTGATAGTGGAGATATCAAATTTGATGGTGGTGGAAACACGTATAAAATTACAGTAGATATTAAAGCTGGAGTTTATACCATTGTTCAACAATAATTCAACAATAATTATGAAAAATATAATAAAATTTTTATCATTGGTTCTATTATTGCCGTTTGTTCTTCATTCTTGTAACAACGAGGATTATAGAGACTGGACAAAAGCAGAGCCTTCTTTTAAATTATATGATACGAGTTTAGGAAGCAATGTATTATATTCAAAAATGGAGAATAATCCATTCAGACTTACTTGGGATAATTTAGATGCGGCATCATCTTATGATATTGTGTTTTCTAATTCAAGTGATTTTACAATTAAAGTAAAGTTAGGTACATCAAATAAAAATACTTATACTACTACAATAGGTGCTCTTAATACAGCTTTATTGCAAGCTGGATATTCACCATATTCAATTAAAAAAGTTTATTTTAGAATAGAAGCAGGTTCTAATGTTTCTAATACTATTGCTTTTGATGTGCAGCCATATCCTGTAGATGATCCTGTAATTACAGCACCTACAGCAGGTAGTGTAATTACTTTGGATGCAAACAATCCAACAGGTATTGCAAAAACCATTACTTGGAACGATTATTCTTACGGAATTGATGTAAAATATCTTGTAGAGGTTTCATTATCAGGAGCTAATAAATTTAAAGAATTAGGCACTGTTAATAATCTTAAACTTATTAATGTAACCAATTTTGATTTAGATAAACTTCTTCTAAGTGTTGGTGGTACAATTGGTGTACAAGGTAATTTTGATATCAGAGTATCTGCAATTACGAAATTAGTAGATCCAGAGATTAAAAAATCTTCTGCAATTGTTACTTTCAAAGCAACTCCATATCAACTTTCATCATTTATTTATGCGCCTGGAGGTTATCAAGGATGGAATCCTGAGACTGCAAACACGCTAGTTTCTGCTACAAGTAATGGTACGTATTTCGGATTTATTAATTTCCCTGCTGCTGGTACGGAGTTTAAATATACTCAAAACAGAAATTGGGATGTTAACTGGGGAGATAATGGTGCAGATGGTACCTTAGAACTAAACGGATCTAATATACTTTCTCCTAGTGCAGGTTATTATAAAGTAACTGTTGATACTAATAGTTTAACACACTCAATGGTACCTTATTCAGTAGGCCTTGTTGGTGGTTTCAACAGTTGGGGAGGTAGTCCAGATGCACAAATGGAATGGGATGATTCTATCCTTAAATTCAAAATAGTAGTTACTTTACCTGCTGGTGAATTCAAATTTAGAGTGAACAGCGATTGGGGAGAAAATTACGGTGATGATGGTGCAGATGGAACACTTAATGCAGGTGGTTCTAACTTAAACATTACTTCAGCTGGAACTTATACCATTACATTTGATCCATTCAATATGGTTTATACTATAAATTAGGTGTAATATATCATACAATTTTAACATAAAAACTGTTGCTTTATAGCAGCAGTTTTTTTATATTTAATGTTTTTTTATTTTTTATTGAAAAATTCCTAAATAATTATAATACAAATATTTAAAGTATGAAATTGATTAAAACAAGTGCGCTTCTGGCTTTACTTTCTGTAGCAGGTATCAACGCACAATCGCTAAAGTCTCCCGATGGTAAATTCGAAATGAATTTTAATCTGAAAAACGGGATTCCTTATTACAACTTAAAATACAACGGAAACGTTGTGGTAGAAGATTCCAAATTAGGTTTGAGACTGCTGAAAGATGGTGATATACAGTTCGCTTCTGAAATTGAAAACAAAAATAATCAGGGTAAAAACCTTAATGCAGGATTCGTAAAAACTGCTGAAAAATTCGATTCTAAAAACGAAACTTGGCAACCAGTTCTTGGCGAGAAGAAAAATTATATCAATAATTATAATGAATTGGCAGTTACGCTTAATCAGCCAGAAAACGACAGACACATCATCATCAAGTTCAGATTATTTAATGATGGTTTAGGTTTTAGATACGAATTTCCTCAACAAAAAAATCTCAATTATTTCATTATCAAGGAAGAAGATTCAGAAATTGATTTACCTTGGGATATGAAGGCGTGGTGGTTAGCTGGGGATTACGACACTGAAGAATACCAAACTCAAACCACTAAATTATCCGAAATTCCTGCGAAATGGCCTACTTCTTTTGACGGAAATGCTTCTCAAAATTTAGTAAAAAATGGCGTTCAGATTCCATTGATGATGAAAAAAGAAGGTGCAAGTCCGCTTTACATCAACCTTGGTGAAGCTGCGGTGCTTAATTATCCTGCTGCAAACTTAGAGTTAGATGCTGCCAATTATAAATTCAAAACACATCTTACACCAGACGCACAAGGCGCTAAAGGTTATATGCAAACACCTGCTACTACACCTTGGAGAACCATTATTGTTTCGCCAAAAGCCGAAGTAGTTTTGGATTCTAAAATGCTTTTCAACCTTAACGAACCTACAAAATATACAGATACTTCATACATTCACCCTACAAAATATATGGGCGTTTGGTGGGAAATGATTATCGGGAAATCTCAATGGGCATATTCTACCGCCAATAATGTTCACATCGGGAAAACAGATTTTTCTAAATTAACACCCAACGGAAATCACGCTGCTAATAATACCAAAGTAAAAGAATATATTGATTTTGCTTCAGCAAATGGTTTCCAAGGATTATTGATTGAAGGTTGGAACACAGGTTGGGAAGATTGGTTCGGGCATTCTAAAGAATTTGTCTTTGATTTCATTACGCCGTATCCAGATTTTGACATCAAAATGCTAAATGATTACGCGCATTCAAAAGGCATAAAATTGATTATGCACCACGAAACTTCTGGTTCTGCTACCAATTACGAAAGATGGGCAGATAAAGCGTTCCAATTAATGAATAAATATGGTTATGATGCTACCAAAACTGGTTATGTAGGAAATATTATTCCAAGAGGTGAGCATCACTATTCACAATGGACGATCAATCATTACCATAGGATTATCGAAAAAGCGAATGAATACAAAATTATGGTTAATTCTCATGAGTCAGTAAGACCAACTGGTGAAAGCAGAACCTATCCTAACTGGATTTCGGCTGAAGCAGCACGTGGAACTGAATTTGAAGCTTTTGGAGGTAATAACCCGGATCATCAAACCATTTTACCTTTTACAAGATGGATGGGCGGACCAATGGATTACACCCCGGGAATTTTCCAAACCAAGTTAGATTACTATTTCCCAGGTGATAAGCGTTATGTAAAAACTACTCTAGCTAAGCAACTAGGATTGTACGTGGTGATGTATCAGCCATTACAAATGGCGGCAGATTTGCCGGAAAATTACGCAAGACATATGGATGCTTTTCAGTTCATCAAAGATGTAGCAGCAGACTGGGATGATACCAAGATTCTTTCTGCAGAACCGGGAGATTACATTCACACCGCCAGAAAAGCAAAAGGTACAGACAATTGGTTTGTAGGTGGGATTACCGATGAAAACGCGAGAGATTTTACGGTAGATTTTTCATTTTTAGATAAAGGCAGAAAATACGAAGCCACCATCTATGCCGATGGAAAAGACGCCGATTATATCAACAATCCGCAAAGCTATCAAATCTATAAAAAAACAGTAGATAGTAAAACCAAACTTCCAATTCACTTGGTTAGAAGTGGTGGTTATGCCATTTCTGTGAAACCTGTAAAATAAAAGTTCTCTTCTCTGTTCCCTCTCTTTTGGGAGAGGGCTGTGGAGAGGTTTTAGAAGCTTAATCCCGCTATCCGCTATATCTTTTTTTCACTCGGTCGGCTCCGCTACGCTCCGCCGCCTCGCTCAAAAAAGGATGCCGCTACTATCGGGGCTATGGGTTACAGCATCAATCAAAACTTTTTTCAAATCGAAGATTCGGCGTAGCCAAAGTCTAATTCTTTGACAAAGTTTTCCACAAATTCAAAAATTATGAAAAAAACAATATCTTTATCTTTACTTTTAATATTTTCGATGGTATTTTCTCAAATTCAAAAAGTAGAACCCGCATTTTGGTGGAAAGGAATGAAAAATCCTGAACTCCAAATTCTGCTCTATGGTAAGAATATTGCCAATTCTCAAATAGAATTATCAGATAATATTCAGATTAAAAATATACAAAAAGTAGAAAATCCAAACTACGTTTTCATTACCATTAATACCAATGAAATCAACTCTGAAAGATTTAAAATCAATCAGAAAATCAAAAATAAGGTGGTAGCATCTTACAATTACGAACTCAAAACCAGAAAATTAAATTCTGCCAATAGAGAATCATATACTTCTAAAGATGTAATGTACCTTATTATGCCAGACCGTTTCGCCAATGGAGACGAGTCTAATGATTCTGTACCACAACTCACCGAAAAAGCCAATAGAAATGACCGAAACGGAAGACACGGTGGTGATTTAAAAGGAATTATCAACAACCTAGATTATTTACATAATTTAGGCGCTACCACACTTTGGCTTACCCCAGTTTGTGAAGATAACGAACCTAGAACCACTTACCACGGCTATGCACAAACAGATTTGTACAAAATAGATGCGCGCTACGGAACCAACGAAGATTACCAAAAACTCTCTCAAGAATTGAAAAAGAGAAAGATGAAATTGGTGATGGATTATGTGACCAATCACTGGGGAGCTTCTCATTGGTTAATCAAAGATTTGCCTACCAAAGATTGGATTCATTGGTTTGAAGGTGAACCCAATGGTTTTAAACGTTCTAATTACAAAACAACCACTCAGTTTGATACCAATGCTTCGGATATTGATAAAAAATTGGCATTAGATGGTTGGTTTGATTCTTCTATGCCAGATATTAATCAGAGCAACCCTTTGGTTCTTCAATATTTAATTCAAAATGCAATCTGGTGGATAGAATTTGCAGATTTAGACGGTTATCGTGTAGATACTTATCCGTATAATGACAAAGAAGCCATGGCAAAATGGGCAAAAGCAATCACAGATGAATACCCTAAATTCAACATCGTAGGAGAATCTTGGTTATATTCTGCTGCGCAAATTTCAGCTTGGCAAAAAGATTCTAAAGTAGGAGAAGCAGCCAATTATAATTCTTATTTACCAAGTGTAATGGATTTTATGCTGTATTCTGAACTGCCAAAAGCTCTAAAAGAAAAAGACGGTTGGGACTCTGGTATGACGCGTCTTTACAATGTTGTTACCAGTGATTTTTTATATCCAGATATCAATAATCTTCTCGTGTTTTTTGAAAATCACGATACAGAGCGTTGGAACGAAATGTTCAATGGAAATCCTGAGGCTTATAAATTGGCTTTAACACTTATTTCTACTGTTCGTGGTATTCCTCAGATTTATTATGGTTCAGAAATAGGAATGAGAGGAGACAAACCGAAATTGGGTGATGGTGATATCAGAAGAGATTTCCCTGGTGGTTGGAAAAATGATGCTCAAAATGCTTTTAATCCAGCTACTCAAACCAAAGAACAAAAAGAATTTTATGACTTTACCCAAAAAATCTTAAATTGCAGAAAAAATAATGACATTATTCACACCGGAAAAACCAAACATTATCTTCCTGAAAATGGAGTTTATGTTTATTTCAGATATAATGAAAAAGGCAGTGTAATGGTAGTTTTAAATAATAATGAAAAAGAACAAACGCTAGACTTGAAAAGATTTAATGAAAGTTTAAAAGGTTTTTCTACAGCTAAAGATGCGCTTTCTGGTAAAGAAATTTCTTTAAGTTCTAACAACCTTACAGTTTCTGCAAAATCACCTTTGGTTTTGGAGCTGTCTAAATAATTTAAAATAAAAAATATCAAATGAATAATTTACAAAAAAAGCGAGATTTAGGCTTTTGGCCACTTTGGAATCTTAGTTTTGGTTTTTTTGGAGTACAAATCGCATATTCTTTGCAAAGTGCTAATATCAGTAGAATTTTTGCCACTTTAGGTGCAGATCCTCATAATTTAAGTTATTTTTGGATTTTACCTCCTTTAATGGGAATGGTTGTTCAGCCAATTGTAGGAATTATGAGTGATAGAACTTGGACTAAATATGGCAGAAGAATTCCTTATTTATTTATAGGCGCATTATTTTCTATTATTGTAATGTGTTTATTACCAAATGCTGGAAGCTTCAATTTTACTATTGCTGGTGCGATGGTTTTCGGATTAATAGCTTTAATGTTTTTAGATACCTCTATTAATATGGCAATGCAACCTTTCAAAATGTTGGTTGGAGATATGGTAAATGAAAAACAAAAAGGCTTAGCGTATTCTATACAAAGTTTTTTGGTAAACGCTGGTAGTTTATTAGGATATCTTTTCCCAATAATATTTACTTGGATTGGAATTAAGAATGTAGCTGCATCTGGTGTGGTGCCAGATACAGTAATTTATTCCTTTTATGGAGGTGCTATTATTTTAATCATTTGTGTAATTTATACTGTTTTGAAGGTTAAGGAAATGCCACCAAAAGAATATGCAGAGTTTCACGGAATAGAAAAAGAAGAAGTAGAAAAGCCAAAAGAAAATTTTATTCAATTATTAAAAAATGCTCCAAAAGTATTCTGGACGGTTGGTCTGGTACAGTTTTTTTCTTGGGCAGCATTTATGTATATGTGGACTTATACCAATGGTGGAATTGCAGAAAACATTTGGAATACTACAGATCCTAAATCAGCAGATTACCAAACAGCAGGTAATTGGGTAGGAGTTGTTTTTGCAGTTCAAGCTCTAGGTTCTGTATTATGGGCAATGGTTATTCCAAGTTTTAAATCCTATAAATCTGCTTATGTTGTAAGTTTATTATTGGGAGCAATAGGATTTATTTCTACTATTTTTATACATAATCAATATTTTTTATTTATTTCTTACTTGCTTATTGGTTGTGCTTGGTCTGCAATGTTAGCATTGCCATTCACCATTCTTACCAATGCACTTTCTGGAAAAAATATGGGTGCATATTTAGGTTTATTCAATGGTACAATTTGTCTTCCTCAGATTGTAGCTGCAGCTTTAGGTGGTGTAATCTATAAATATGTAACTAATGAAAGTTCTATTTATATGCTCCTAGTTGCGGGTATTCTCTTAGTTTTTGGAGCTTTTAGTGTCTTTACAATCAAAGAAAAATAAGCTATTTGTATTAATTATTAATAAAAAAGATTTTTAAATCCGTCAATTTTTGGCGGATTTTTTGTTTAAATTTATCTATTTTTGTGATTTTTAACAAAAATATAGT
>ERZ650300.904-NODE-904-length-17685-cov-9.388486_pt1 | contig 17685 bp, 16 predicted proteins | sample MGYA00376236_ERZ650300 | MGnify/ENA primary metagenome ERZ650300 (study PRJEB26733, sample SAMN07839303) | wastewater metagenome | biome: urban; feature: wastewater treatment plant; material: waste water | place: USA: North Carolina | collected 2016-04-28 ...
GATCAAGAGACGATCGTCACATTCGGCTGTCAATGGGGGACGGGTGAACGGTTACAGATACTTTGCTGCTTAATATTAAAAATTTAATTATTAAGGTGCAACGTAAGCACAATTACCGTTTGCTTGGGCTTTATGTGTATCGTTATCGGCAACCCAAGTTACTGCTCCATTTGCGAATGTTGGAGTCAGCTTGCACTTCTGCGAACCAACAGCTGTTGTACCTAGTACATCAATTACTGCAGTTGCTGCGGTCAGACTGGGTTGGCTGTAGTTTGCAGTTGCTGCTGGTTGAGGAACATTAATTTTAGCCCATGTATCACAAGATGCCAGATCTTGATTTTTTGCAAGACACACTTCTACACCTTTACGAATATTTGATGCAGTAGTTTGCAAATCTGCATAACGAGCTTCGCGGATATAGTTGTTGTAAGCTGGCATTGCAATAGCCGCCAAAATACCAATGATCGCAACTACGATCATCAATTCAATAAGGGTAAAACCGGATTGTTTTTTCATGATTAGTTTCCTTACAGTTAAACTGTATTCCTGTTTTATGTTAGAGAGAGCGGATGCTCAATCCTGATCGAGCACAAAATAAGTGTAGTCGCTCAAAGAAGTCACGTCTACGCTCAGTTGAGTCTAGCAGCAATGAGATTACAAATTTGTGATGAGAAAAGGAAATTTTATCTTTAATTTTATAGGTATAAATTTGATTTTTATTATTATTTTGTAATTTCTAACAGGGTGGTTGGTGCAATGTAAGCTGGATTTTACAACATTGCACCAAACCTATTTATTGTTGTTCGCGGGCGATAGCGCGCCAAGCAATATCTTTACGGTAGTAGATACCATCCCAATGGATGGTGGCTGCTAAGGCATAGGCATTTTTCTGTGCTTCTGCGACAGTTTGACCTAAGGCTGTGGCACACAATACGCGACCGCCAGCAGTAACCACATGACCATTTTGTTCGGCGGTACCGGCGTGGAAGACTTTGGCGGCATCTGATTCATTAGTCGCCAGGCCTTCGATTATATCGCCCTTTTGCACTTCAGCAGGGTAACCAGCGGCTGCCAGAACAACACCGACGGCTGGGCGTGGGTCGTAATTCGCTGTTTTCTGATCTAACTGTTCAGCACATGCTGCCAGACACAATTCCACCAAATCAGAGCGCATACGCAGCATGATAGGTTGGGTTTCTGGGTCACCAAAACGGCAGTTAAATTCGATTACCTTTGGGTTGCCTTGTTGGTCAATCATCAAACCGGCATACAGGAAACCAGTATAAGGGTTACCTTCTGCGGCCATGCCTTGCACGGTTGGCCAAATCACTTGTTGCATGACGCGATCATGCACTGCTTGGGTAACGACTGGTGCTGGTGAGTATGCGCCCATACCGCCGGTATTCGGGCCGGTGTCACCGTCACCAATCCGTTTGTGATCTTGACTGGTAGCCATTGGCAGTACGTTTTTGCCATCGACCATAACGATGAACGAGGCTTCTTCACCATCAAGAAATTCTTCGATGACGACACGGCTGCCTGCATCACCAAAGGCATTACCGGAAAGCATATCGCGAACGGCGTCTTCGGCTTCTTCAAGAGTCATGGCAACGATCACGCCTTTACCGGCCGCTAAACCGTCGGCTTTCACTACAATCGGGGCGCCTTGCTGGCGTAAATAAGCTAGCGCGGGTTCGATTTCGGTAAAGTTCTGGTAAGCAGCAGAAGGAATGTTATGGCGAGCTAAGAAATCTTTAGTAAAGGCTTTTGAGCCTTCCAATTGAGCTGCTGCCTGTGTTGGACCAAAAATTTTCAAGCCTTCAGCACGAAAAGCATCAACAACACCAATCACCAGCGGTGCTTCCGGGCCAACAATGGTCAGGCCGATATTTTGTTCTTTAGCAAAGGCCAGTAATGCAGGAACGTCGGTAGCACTGATATTCACGTTTTCAACTTTGGCTTCACGGGCGGAACCGGTGTTACCAGGCGCGACAAATACTTTGTCGGCCAATGGTGATTGGGCGGCTTTCCATGCAAGTGCATGTTCACGACCGCCATTACCGATAATTAAGATATTCATTCGATTTTCTCTTTTAAAAAATCAGTGACGGAAATGACGCATATTAGTAAACACCATCGCCATACCATGTTCATCGGCAGCATCGATCACTTCCTGATCGCGCATTGAACCACCTGGCTGGATGACACAAGTGATGCCTGCTTCAGCAGCTGCATCGATACCGTCACGGAACGGGAAGAAGGCATCAGATGCCATGACTGAACCTTTTACTTCCAGACCTTCATCGGCGGCTTTGATGCCGGCGATTTTAGCGGAGTAAACACGGCTCATTTGGCCTGCGCCGACACCAATGGTCATGCCGCCTTTGGCATACACAATGGCGTTGGATTTGACGTATTTGCCGACTTTCCAGCAGAACAGCAGATCTTGTAGCTCTTGTTCAGTTGGCTGGCGTTTGGTCACGACTTTAAGATCGCCTAAGGTCACCATGCCTTGATCGCGATCTTGCACCAGCAGGCCACCGTTAACACGTTTCACGTCAAAGCCAGTTGCTTTACCTTGCCATTGACCACATTCCAGCAGGCGTACATTTGTTTTTTTCGCGACTACTGCTTTTGCTTCTTCGCTAACAATTGGCGCAATAATCACTTCAACAAACTGACGACTCACGATCGCTTCAGCAGTTGCGGCATCCAGCTCACGGTTAAAAGCGATGATGCCGCCAAAGGCTGAAGTCGGATCAGTCTGGTAAGCGCGGTTATAGGCTTCCAGAATATCACTGCCCAGTGCCACACCACATGGATTGGCGTGTTTTACGATGACACAAGCCGGTTCGGCGAACTCTTTGACACATTCCAATGCCGCATCGGTATCAGCGATATTGTTGTATGACAGGGCTTTGCCTTGCAACTGAGTGGCAGTAGACACTGAGGCTTCTTGTACGTCAGCTTCGGCATAAAACGCAGCGGCTTGATGGCTGTTTTCGCCATAACGCATGTCTTGTTTTTTGATGAACTGGAAATTGATAGTGCGCGGGAATTTAGAGTCAGCGCTGGCTTCGTCTTGCACACCATAAGTTGGTACTTTGGTGCCAAAGTAATTGGCGATCATACCGTCGTAGGCGGCGGTGTGTTCGAATGCGGCGATGGCTAAATCAAAGCGGGTCGCGTAGGTCAGCGAGTTGGCATTGGCATCCATTTCCGCTACGACGCGGGTGTAATCTTTCGCATTTACCACGATAGTCACGTCTTTGTGATTCTTCGCGGCGGAACGCACCATGGTTGGGCCACCGATATCGATGTTTTCGATCGCGTCTGCCAAGGTGCAGTTTGGATTAGCTACAGTTGCTGCAAACGGGTAAAGGTTAACAGCAACCAGATCGATTGGACTAATGGTGTGTTGCGCCATGATAGCGTCATCAATGCCGCGACGACCTAAAATGCCACCGTGAACTTTCGGATGCAGGGTTTTAACGCGGCCATCCATCATTTCCGGGAAGCCGGTATAGTCGGAAACCTCGGTAACAGGCAAGCCAGCGTCAGCGAGCAGGCGCGCAGTGCCGCCAGTGGAGAGCAATTCTACCCCACGTTGTTGCAGGGCACGGGCGAACTCCACGATACCGGTCTTGTCAGAAACGCTGAGCAGGGCACGGCGGATTGGGCGAGCGTTTTCCATCTCTACTTTGTCCTCAAATTTAAGTTCACGGGTCAGATTTTCACGGAAAGGTCAGGACGCAGTATTGACTGCATCCTGTTTTCAGGCGGCATATTTTACACCAAAAGCAACGGTGGGAGGATCTTTATTGCATGTTAACCGGCCAAAGGCAGCAACTTCGCCGACACGCCGTAAACCCATCCATGGGGGCTCTGTGTATGTATTGATATCGCGGGCAAAGGAAGCCACGTCTCCGACACGCCGTGAATCCATCCATGGAGGCTCCGCCGCGCCATCCCTGGCGCGGAGGGTCTACGACGTTGCCACCTTTACCCAGATTGGACATGAGTATCCAAGGAATGTCAGTTAAAGAATGACCTATTCCAGATGATCCAGCGGCAGAGAGGTGAACTGTTTTACCTGTTGTAAGACGAAGCTGGAACGAACACCGGTAACACCTTCAATTCGTGTTAGTTTTTCCAGCAGAAAATGCTGATAAAACTCCATGTCGGGTACGACCACTTTTAATTGGTAGTCGGCATCGTTACCGGTGATCAGTGCGCATTCCATCACTTCCGGCATTTCTGATACCGCCTGATTGAAGTTATTCAGGCGCTCAGGCGTATGTTTATCCATGTTGATATGGATATACGCAGTCAGCTTTAAATTCAGTTTTTCCGGATTGAGCAGCGTGACATGCTTTAAGATCAAGCCGGATTCTTCCAACGCTTTAATGCGACGGGAACAAGGCGATGGTGATAACCCAACTTGTTCAGCCAGATCAAGATTGCTAATGCGCGCATCTTTTTGCATTAGATTCAGAATTTTTTTGTCTAAACGGTCTAATTTCATAAAATCCAATTATTCAGCAATAACTGATTATTAACTTGTATATTATTGGCGAGTTCTTGCGCAATAATCAGCTTTTAATGCAATATTTGCAATCACATTCTAAAAGGAATGGCGTATTATTTATCTCGTTCGGGTGGAACGAACACTACGACTAAATTTTGCAAGGTACTCTTACCGGAGGAAGCTTGCCGCAACATCTGACGGCTTACCGGACGCTCAGATGGCTTGGAACCAGTTACCGCTGCCAAAACAAAGGTAATCATCATTACCAAAGAGAGGGGCCCGCAACCGATGTTGCAGGCCCTTTTTGTTTATTTGGCGATTTTCTTGTACTTGATGCGATGTGGCTGTAATGCCTCGGCACCCAAGGTTTTCTTTTTCCACTCTTCATAATCGGTAAAGTTACCTTCGAAGAAGCGGACATTACCTTCATCGCTATAATCCAGAATATGGGTCGCAATACGGTCGAGGAACCAGCGATCATGCGAGATCACCATAGCACAGCCGGGGAATTCCAGCAGGGCATTTTCCAGCGCACGCAGCGTTTCGATATCCAGATCGTTGGTTGGTTCGTCGAGTAACAGCACGTTGCCGCCAGTTTGCAACAGTTTTGCCAGATGCAAACGACCACGTTCACCACCGGAGAGTTCACCCACGCGTTTTTGCTGGTCAACACCTTTAAAGTTAAAGCGACCAACATAGGCACGGCTTGGGATCTCGAAGTTGCCGATCTTCAGGATATCCTGGCCATTGGCGACTTCATCAAATACGGTCTTTTTATCGTCCATGCTGTCACGGAACTGATCAACTGAGGCTAAAACGACGGTGTCACCTAACGTGATAGTGCCGCTGTCCGGTTGTTCCTGACCGCTCAACATACGGAACAGCGTCGATTTACCGGCACCGTTCGGACCGATGATGCCGACAATGGCACCTTTCGGAATGCTGAATGACAAATTGTCGATCAGCTGACGATCACCATAAGACTTGGACAAACCTTCCACTTCCACCACTTTGTCGCCTAAACGCGGTCCTGGCGGAATGAATAGTTCGTTGGTTTCATTACGTTTTTGGTAATCCTGACCGTTAAGCTCTTCAAAGCGAGCCAGACGGGCCTTGCTCTTTGCCTGACGACCTTTTGGATTCTGGCGTACCCACTCCAGCTCTTTCTCGATCGATTTCCGACGAGCTGCTTCGGTAGAGGCTTCTTGTGCCAGACGGGCGTCTTTTTGTTCCAGCCAAGAAGAGTAGTTACCTTCCCACGGAATACCTTCACCGCGGTCGAGTTCCAAGATCCAGCCAGCAACATTATCGAGGAAGTAACGGTCATGCGTGATGGCGACAACAGTACCTTCGTAATCGTGCAGGAAACGTTCTAACCAAGCTACGGATTCGGCATCCAAGTGGTTGGTTGGTTCGTCGAGCAGCAGCATGTCTGGTTTTTCCAGCAGCAGACGGCACAGTGCAACACGACGACGTTCACCACCGGATAGCACTTTGATTTTGGCATCCCAAGCTGGCAAACGCAGCGCATCGGCAGCGCGTTCCAGTTGGTTTTCCATGTTGTGACCATCGTGAGACTGGATGATGGCTTCCAGTTCCCCTTGTTCTTTGGCCAGTTTGTCGAAATCAGCATCGGGTTCTGCATAGGCGGCATACACCTCATCAAGACGAGTCATGGCGCGTTTCAGCTCACCCATGGCTTCTTCAACCGCTTCCCGAACGGTTTGCTCAGGATCGAGTTTCGGTTCCTGTGGCAGATAGCCGATTTTAATGCCTGGTTGTGGGCGTGCTTCGCCTTCGATCTCGGTATCGATGCCGGCCATGATGCGCAGCAGTGTTGATTTACCGGCACCGTTCAAACCCAGTACACCGATTTTGGCGCCAGGAAAAAATGAGAGGGAGATGTTTTTTAAGATATGACGCTTAGGCGGTACGACTTTGCCTACGCGATTCATGGTGTAAATAAATTGCGCCATGGTGTTCTCTTAGTCATTACAGATGGCGGATAGTTTAGTGCAAGGATTTAACAGGGAAAAGCGCAGAAAGGATTTTTTGGTAGATTGCAGATACAAAAAAACCCGCGATGCGGGTTTAATGATGGTGCCCAGGGACGGACTCGAACCGTCACGATTATTCATCGGCGGATTTTGAATCCGCTGCGTCTACCGATTTCGCCACCTGGGCAACAATGTAAAACTTAACTTGCTGATTACTCAGTCTGCTTGTCTTACGGGGTCGCATTATACAAAGGTAAATCGCGAGCGCAAATTGTTTTTCACGTGATCTGCTTCAGATGCTGAATAAATGCTCGCTTTGATGATTCGCATCTAACCTGCTGACTCGGTTAGAATGCATCTTCCCTGAAGATTGGTATATGTGAATTATGAGTAAATCAACCCGTTCTCGTTCCCGTACGGTATCAGACAAGCCGGTAATGTCATCAGGCAGTATCGCTCTGAACTTGCCGCGTGCCGGATTCCGTCGTCGTTTAGGTGCCTGGGCCATCGATGCACTGCTAGTGTTACCGCTATTGGTGGTGGCTGGTTATATTGGGTATGGTCTTGCGCATTTGCTAACAGCTTTCGGCATATTGTCGTTGAATGATGGTATGACAGTAGGGGAATGGCTGGCACATCAGCTTTGGTTTAGCCTTTGGCTGGCCGGTGTGTTGTGCAGTTATTTTGTCTGGTTCTGGTGCCGGGAAGGACAAACACCGGGCATGGTACGATTTCAATTACGTGTACAGAATACCGATGGGTCTTTATTGCGGGTTGGACAGGCGTTGGTGCGATTGGCGACTTCTGCATTTGGTCTGGGCAATTTTATGGTGATTTTTGATCGCCGGGAGTTTTTGGCATTTCAGGATTACTGGGCAAGTTGCGAGGTTGTTGTCACTTCCTCTGCGGCAGGACGTTAAAATTAAAAAGGCGTCTGTGCTGACAGACGCCTAAATTAATCTTATATGCTTAAGTACGACGTTTTAGCATATAAATCGCAACGCCCATAAATAACAGGCTGGGGATGCTGGCGCCAAACAAAGGCGGAACGTTATAAACGAGACTGAACGGCCCTAGCACCTGATTAACCACAAAGAATGAAAATCCCATCATCACACCGGAAATCAGCCGCGCGCCCATGCTAACAGAGCGCAGAGGTCCGAAAATCGTGGATGCGGCCAGCAACAACATAGCAATCACGCCGAGTGGTGCTAGCAGTTTACGCCAGAATTCCAGTTCATAATCATTAACCTGCTGCCCGTTGCTTTTCATGTAACTGATGTAGCTATATAAGCCCTGCGCAGACAACTCCTCCGGTGATACCGAGACAACACCCAGTTTGTCGGGCGTCAGATTGGTTTGCCATTCCCATTCATTGAGATGTTTAAAATGGATCTGCCGTTTATCTTGTAGTTGCGTAACGACAGTATCTTTCAGATGCCAGGCTTGCTGTTGATAATTGGCCTGTGGTGAGCGGATAATTTCCTGTAGTTCACCCTGCTCATTGAAGCGATACATGGTTAAACCACGTAAACTGCCGTCGCGTAGCAATGTATCAATGCTGATAAAGGCATGGCCTTCTTTGATCCAGACACCATAAGTAGAGGCAGTAATCTTACCGCCACTGATCGCGGTCGTTTTCAGATCGTGCGCTTTTTGTTCCCCGAGCGGAGCAACATATTCACCCAGCAGCATGACCAGAAACATGGCTGGAATAACGGTTTTCAGTGCGGAGATAACGATCTGCGCGCGGGATAATCCGGCGGCCTGTAATACCACCAGTTCGCTGCTGCTGGCTAGTTGACCAAGCCCTATCACACCACCTAACAGTGCAGCCATAGGAAAAAACAACACAATATCACTGGGTATGGCATAGATGACACGGAGTATGGCATGCAGTGTGGTGAAGTTTCCTTCACCGACATTTTGCAACTGATCCACAAATTTGATCAGTGATGAAAGACCCACCAATGTGATGGTGCACATCATGATGGCCATGATCACGGTGCGCCCGATATAGCGGTCGAGAATACCAAACATCAGCATTTCTCCTTATGCCAGTAAAGGCGCAGTCGCTGCCATAACTGCGTATTTTTTAAATTCATCGGTATCGCAAAGAACAATGTAAAAAGTACGGGTACGATGTACAGGCCTGGGGTGGCCGGTAATTGCCCCCGTTCTACCGCCGATTCGCCAGCACTGAGTAACAGGAAATAGCTCAAGTAAAGCATGACGGCGGGTAGCAATTTCGCGTAGCGCCCCTGACGGGGGTTTACCATCGCCATAGGTACGGCGATCAACGTGAGTATGGGAATAGAGAGCGGCAGGGCGATACGCCATTGCCATTCGGCGATCTCTTTGTTGTCGGTGCTGTGATAAAGCTGCTTGGATGGAATTGCACCTGACTTGCGATTCGACGGTTCAATATCCTTACGCTGGATTTGGGCCTTGTATTCCGAGAAGTCGGCGATGCTGAATTCGGTTGACGGGGGGGTTCCGGCATAACGTTTGCCATTACTCAGCGTAACCCACGGAATGCCTTTGGCATCGGTAGTCAGATTACCGCTGGCTGCGACCACCACTGCCGCTTCTTCCGGTTTATCACTGCGTTGTAACAGGAAGATCCGTTGTAAACTGCGTCCACTTTCTTGCACATCTTCGACATAAGCGACCAGTTGCCCTTTATCCAGACTCAGAAAACGGCCACTTTCCAGTGGTACGGATAACGGATCGGCTTTCGCTGCATCAAGCAATTGCGTCTGTTTTTCACGTGCCATCGGTGCCAGCCACATGGTGTTGGTCACAGCGACGGCAGTGGTCAGCAAGGCTAATACCAGACTGACTTTCATGACGTAGGAAGGACCGACACCAATCGCGCGTAATACCGTCATTTCACTGTCGGCATACAAACGGCCATGTGCAAATAAAATGGCGATAAACAGACTGATAGGTAGCAGCAATAACCCCATGTAGGGAATATTAAGCAGCATCAACTGACCAATCAATGAAGTGGGGACGGAACCATCAGCAGCTCTCGATAAGATCCGAATGAATTGCTGGCTGGTGAAAATAAGCAGCAGTACCAACAGGATCGACAGCTGTGTTTTGAGTGTTTCTTTAAATATATAACGGAAAACTATCACGCAGGCCTCGGGAAAACTTGTAATTACTGGCGAATCGCTAAAAAATAGTTGCCTTAATTCCATTTTATGATGTTTTGCGTACCGAACCTGTTCATCCCGAACGGGTGGGTCGGCCTCTATTATCGACCAATCGGTGGGCTTTGTCTTTAGTAGCAAGGAGTCCTCATGGAATTCGGCGTTAAAAGCGGCAGCCCGGAGAAGCAGCGCAGTGCCTGCATCGTGGTCGGTGTATTCGAACCACGTCGGTTATCTGCGGTGGCGGAGCAACTGGATCGCGTCAGCGATGGTTATCTGAGTTCGTTGTTACGTCGTGGTGATCTGGAGGGTAAAACCGGCCAGATGTTATTGCTGCATCAAGTCCCCGGGGTGTTGAGTGAACGGGTGTTGCTGGTGGGTTGTGGTAAAGAGCGTGAGCTGGATGAGCGTCAGTTCAAACAGATCATTCAGAAAACTATCAGCACACTGAATGAAACCGGATCGATGGAAGCGGTCTGCTTTTTGACAGAATTACATGTCAAAGGACGGGATGCCTACTGGAAAGTAAGACAAGCGGTCGAAACGGCGCAAAACAGTCTTTACACGTTTGATCAATTTAAGACCAATAAGGCGGAATTACGCCGTCCGCTGCGTAAATTGGTGTTTAACGTGGCAACGCGCCGTGAGCTGTCGATTGGTGAAAAAGCGATTGCGCATGGTTTAGCGGTATCGAATGGCATGAAAATTTGCCGTGATGTGGCAAACATGCCGCCGAATATTTGTACGCCAGCTTATCTGGCCTCTCAGGCGCGTCGTCTGGCGGATAGTAGCCAATACATCACCACAAAGGTGATTGGCGAGCAGCAGATGGCCGAGTTAGGCATGAATGCTTATCTGGCGGTGGCGCGTGGTTCGTCCAATGAAGCCATGATGTCGGTGATGGAATATAAAGGCCATCCGGATGCCAAGCCATTGGTATTGGTCGGAAAAGGGCTGACGTTCGACTCGGGCGGTATTTCGATCAAACCGGCTGATGGCATGGATGAGATGAAATACGACATGGGTGGTGCGGCCTCGGTATTAGGTACCATGACGGCGCTGGCTGAGCTAAAACCGCCAATCAATGTGATAGGCGTGTTGGCAGGCGCTGAGAATATGCCGGACGGTAAAGCCTACCGCCCCGGCGATATTCTGACCTCGATGTCAGGCCAGACCATTGAAGTATTAAATACCGATGCGGAAGGGCGTCTGGTATTGTGTGATGTTCTAACCTATGTGGAACGCTTTGAGCCGGAGTCGGTGATTGATATCGCGACGTTAACCGGCGCTTGCGTGATTGCGTTAGGTAGTCATGCCAGTGGTTTGATGTCGAACCATAACCCGCTGGCGCATGAACTGCTGAACGCATCTGAATTGTCAGGCGACAAAGCGTGGCGTTTACCACTATGGGATGAATATCAGGAGCAGATCGAAAGCCCGTTTGCCGATATGGTGAACACCGGCGGTCGTCCGGCAGGTGCTATTACTGCGGGCGCATTCCTGAGTCGTTTCACGAAAAAATATAACTGGGCGCATCTGGATATTGCCGGAACGGCTTGGAAATCAGGTAAAGAGAAAGGTTCGACCGGACGTCCGGTGCCATTGCTGACGCAGTTCTTGCTGAACCGCGCTGGCGTAGAAGTCGACGATTAATATTCTTCGACCCATTGAGAAATAGATAGGATAGGGCGGTAACGCCCTTTTACTGCATGCCACATGTCACTTTTTATTTACTGCCGGATGAGGCATCACCAGCACAGGTTGGTGATGGTTTGAGCCGTGCGGTTGCGGTGTTAGCCTGCCAGCTGACCACAGCACGTTTCCGTCAGAATCAAACGCTGTTTTTGCTGACGCAGACACAAGAACAGGCAGAGCAGTTAGATGAGATGTTGTGGCAGCAAGATCCACACAGTTTTGTACCGCATGGTCTCTCCGATGAGGCGACAGTGACACAAGCCCCTGTCGAAATCGGTACCGGTATGCCCAAACGTAGTCGGCAGGTGTTAGTGAATCTCGCGGATAGTATCCCGGCATTTGCCAATCGTTTTGCTCAGATCATTGATTTCGTTCCTGCGGACGAATCACAAAAACAACAGGCGCGCGACCGCTATAAGCAATATCGGGCGCTGGGTTTCACGCTGGAGACGGTGCCTGCACCGACACTCCCATAAGACAGATGAAGACAGATGGAAAAGACGTTTAATCCAAACGCCATTGAACAGGCGATGTACCAGCACTGGGAAGAACAGGGCTATTTCAAACCAAGCGGCGACACCAGCAATGGTAGCTACTGTATCGTGATCCCGCCGCCGAACGTGACGGGCAGCCTGCACATGGGTCATGCGTTCCAGCAGACCATCATGGATTCGCTGATCCGTTATCAGCGTATGCTGGGCAAAAATACGCTGTGGCAGGCGGGTACTGACCATGCCGGTATTGCGACCCAGATGGTGGTGGAACGTAAGATTGCTGCTGAAGAAGGCAAGACACGCCACGATTATGGCCGTAATGCATTTATCGACAAGATTTGGCAGTGGAAAGAAGAGTCTGGCGGCACCATTACCCGTCAGATGCGTCGTTTAGGCGCTTCGGTAGATTGGGATCGTGAAGCGTTCACCATGGACCCAGCGCTGTCGCATGCGGTGCAGGAAGTGTTTGTGCGTCTGTACGAACAAGATCTGATCTATCGTGGTAAACGTCTGGTGAACTGGGATCCGAAACTGCACACCGCAATTTCTGATCTGGAAGTGGAAAACAAAGAAGTTAAAGGCAACATGTGGCATCTGCGCTATCCGCTGGCGGATGGCGAGAAAACGGCCGAAGGTAAAGACTACCTGATCGTGGCGACTACACGTCCGGAAACCATGCTCGGTGACACGGCGGTGGCGGTGAACCCGGAAGATCCACGTTACAAAGCGTTGATTGGTAAGTTTATCGAGCTGCCGCTGGTGGGCCGTCGTATTCCGATCGTTGCCGACGAACATGCGGACATGGAAAAAGGCACCGGTTGTGTGAAGATCACACCAGCGCACGATTTCAACGATAACGAAGTTGGTAAACGTCAGCACCTGCCGATGATCAACATCTTCACGCTGGATGCACACATTCGTGCGGAAGCGGAAGTATATGACAGCAAAGGCAACCCAAGCGATGTGTATCCGGCGGCATTGCCTGCTGAATTTGCGGGGCTTGAGCGTTATGCGGCGCGTAAAGCGATCATCGCCGCACTCGAAGCCAAAGGCCTGATGGACGAGATCAAAGATCACGTGTTGCAACAGCCTTACGGCGACCGTGGTGGTGTACCGATCGAGCCGATGTTGACCGACCAGTGGTATGTACGTGCCGATGTGCTGGCGAAACCGGCTATTGAAGCGGTGGAAGATGGCCGTATTCAGTTCGTGCCGAAACAGTATGAAAACATGTACTTCTCTTGGATGCGTGACATTCAGGATTGGTGTATTTCCCGTCAGTTGTGGTGGGGCCACCGTATTCCGGCTTGGTATGACAACAACGGTAACGTGTATGTTGGCCGTGATGAAGCGGAAGTGCGTGCGAACAATGGTTTAGCGGCTGATGTGGCTTTACGTCAGGATGATGACGTACTGGACACCTGGTTCAGTTCTGCATTGTGGACTTTCTCCACGCTGGGCTGGCCGGAAAAAACACCTGAGTTGGAGATGTTCCACCCGACTGATGTGTTGGTGACTGGCTTTGACATCATTTTCTTCTGGGTTGCCCGCATGATCATGATGACCATGCACTTCGTGAAAAACGAAGATGGTACGCCACAAGTTCCGTTCAAGACTGTGTATGTGACAGGTCTGATTCGTGACGAAGAAGGCCAGAAGATGTCGAAATCCAAGGGCAACGTGCTTGACCCGCTGGATATGATCGATGGTATTTCGCTGCCTGATCTGCTGGAAAAACGCACCGGTAACATGATGCAACCGCAGCTGGCTGAGAAGATCGGCAAACGCACCGAGAAGCAGTTCCCGGAAGGCATTGAAGCGCACGGCACTGATGCATTGCGTTTCACGCTGGCGGCACTGGCATCTACAGGTCGTGATATCAACTGGGACATGAAACGTCTGGATGGTTATCGCAACTTCTGTAACAAACTGTGGAACGCCAGCCGTTATGTGCTGATGAACACCGAAGAGCAGGATTGCGGTTTTGCTGGTGGCGAAATGCAGTTCAGTCTGGCGGATCGTTGGATCACCTCACAGCTGCAATTGACTATTCAAGAGCTGCGTCATGCGATGGATACCTATCGCTTCGACCAGGCGGCCGGTGTGTTGTATGAGTTTATCTGGAACCAGTTCTGTGACTGGTATCTGGAGCTGACCAAGCCAGTGTTGTGGCAAGGTAGCGAAGCTGAACAGCGCGCCACGCGTCATACGTTGGTGACTGTGCTGGAAAGTTTGCTGCGTCTGGCGCATCCAATCATGCCATTCATGACTGAATCCATTTGGAAGTCAGTGGCTCCACTGGCGGGTATCCACGCAGATACATTGATGCTGCAAGCTTACCCAGAATTTGATGCAGCGAAATTGGATGAAGCAGCGCTGGCGGATCAGGAATGGGTGAAACAGTTCATTGTCAGCGTGCGTAACATTCGCGCTGAGATGAACGTCGCGCCAAGCGTACCGCTGACTGTATTGCTGAAAGCCGATGCGGTTGACAGCCAACGTGCGGCAGACAACGAAGCGTTCCTGAAGTCATTGGCTAAGCTGGAAAGCATCACTGTGCTGGCGGCTACTGACGCAGAACCTTTATCAGTGAAGAAACTGATCGGGAATACCGAGCTGTTGATCCCGATGGCGGGCCTCATCGACAAAGACGCAGAATTGGCGCGTCTGGCGAAAGAAGTCGAGAAGCTGGAAAAAGAGTGTGGCCGTATCGAAGGCAAGCTGGGTAACGAAGCCTTTGTTGCTAAAGCGCCAGAAGCGGTGATCGCCAAAGAGCGCGAAAAACTGACCGATTACCAAAGTCAGCTGACCAAGCTCAAAGAACAGCAGGAAACAATCCGATCTTTATAATCAGTTAATAGTCTGATTGGATATGTAAAAAGCGCTGACTTACCTCAGCGCTTTTTTATTCCCTCATTTTTATTTTCACTTAATCGATTGGCGAGAAAATCGAGCAATACCCGCACGCGATGTGGCACATAACGATTGCTGGATAAAATGGCATAAATGCCTAATACGGCGGCATTAAATTCATTCAGTATGGTTTCAACCTGACCCGTGGCTAAATAGTCATCCACGATAAAATCAGGCTGTCGGGTAATGCCCAGACCTCGCGCGGCCGCTTCCGTCAGTGCATCGCCGTTATTTGCTTTGATCCGACTGCGGATATAAAAGGTTTCCAGATGTCCTTCCACCATGAACTCCCAGCTCATGCCATTTGCTGTTAATGTGTAACCGAGGCATTCATGATTGGTCAGCTCAGATGGATGATTTGGCCTGCCATGCTGTTTCAGATAATCAGGTGAGGCGACTGTGAACAATCGGCAGCTTCCGAGTTTACGCACAATGTCACCGGGGGCCAGCTGCGTTGCAATACGGATCGAGAGATCTATGCCTTCCTCAATCAGATTCATATGGTTATCATCAAACACGATTTCGAGATTGATGTCGGGATAACGTTCGGAAAATTCCAACAGTATCGGGGTGAGCTTTTTCAAACCAAAGCTGAGCGGCACACCGATGCGGATATTGCCGCGTGGTGTCAGGCGTTCTTCCATTACACTGGCTTCTGCCGCTTCAATCAGATCAAGTACGACTTTGCATTTTTCGAGATAGGCGCTGCCGGCGGAAGTGAGCGACAAGCGGCGGGTATTACGCACCATCAACTTGACGCCGAGGTGTGATTCCAGCGCGGCAATCTGACGCGTTACTACCGAGCGGGCTAACCCCATCTGTTCCGCAACCGCTGTAAAACTACCCAATTCCGCGATCCGCACAAAAATGTGCATGGCATCCAGTCGATTCATTGTTGCTAATCCAGCAATAGATATTTCTAAATTATCCTCTATTTGGCATCAATCTAAAAGGTTATAGTTTGTTCACAAATAAATAACATTCGTTTCCGCTGAAACGGGGATGCCACGATGAACGCACGTTACACCAAAACAGCAAAAAGTCTGCACTGGCTGATGGCCGTTTTGTTTTTTGGCATGCTGGGGCTGGGTTTTTATATGCAAGGGCTCCCTTTATCGCCGGACAAACTCAAGTTGTATTCCTGGCATAAGTGGGTAGGGGTGACGGTGTTCTTGTTAGCGCTGTTTCGCATCGCTTGGCGGGTCACACATCAGCCACCGGCATTACCGAGCAGTATGCCGCGTCTGATGCAGATCGCCGCTCATGCCGGACATCATATGCTGTATATGCTGATGTTTTTAATCCCGCTTTCCGGCTGGTTGATGAGTTCGGCAAAAGGGTTTCAGACGGTCTGGTTTGGCATTCTGCCGATCCCTGATCTGTTAGAGAAAAATAAGCTGCTGGGCGATTTGCTGCAAACCGTGCACGTTAGTCTGAATTACTTATTTATTGCCGTACTGATTGGCCATATCGGTGCAGCGCTGAAACATCACTTTATTGATAAAGACGACATCCTTACTCGGATGTTACCCGGCTCAGGTAAGGATAAATCATGATGAAAACTATTTTCCGGACAAGCGCCATTGCTCTGTTATTACCATTGGCGGCACAGGCGACTGAATATTCGCAGGTGGATGTGAAGCAAAGTGCCATTAATTTCAGCTACCAGCAAATGGGCGTTGGCATGGATGGCAAATTTAATGAATTCACCAGCACCCTGCATTTTGACCCGGCAAAACCGGCAGAAGGTAAGGCTGTATTAGATGTGGCGTTAGCCAGCATCGATGCCGGAACGGAAGAAGCCAATGGCGAAGTGGCCGGTAAAGATTGGTTTAACACTAGTGCTTTTCCAACCGCACATTTTGAATCGGGCGTGATCAAAGCATTGGGCGATAACCGCTTTGAGGTGAACGGGAAACTGACCATCAAGGGTAAAACCGTTGATGTTGTCGTGCCAGCCACATTTAAAGAGGAGAACAACCAAGGCGTTTTCGCCGGCAGTTTTATCATCCGTCGTGGTGATTTTGCGATCGGGGAAGGCAGCTGGTCGACTTTTGACATTGTTGCTAATGATATTCAAATCAAATTCACCATCACTGCAACCAGCAGTAATTAACATCTATTGAACAGGAGTTTCACCATGAATAAATTCGTTAAATTATCTGCTGTGCTGGCACTGGCTACTGCCTTTTCTGCCCCGGTATTTGCGGCGCCGCAAACCTTCGTGGTTGATGGTTCGCATACTTTCCCTCGCTTCTCATACAGCCATTTTGGTTTATCCAAACAGCTGAGCCGTTTTGACAAAACCTCCGGCACTATTGTGTTGGATAAAGCAGCTAAAACTGGTTCTGTGGATATCGTTATTGATACCACGTCAGTGAACACCGGCTTCCCACTGTTCAATGAACATATTCAGGGTGCTGACTTTTTAGATACCACCCAATTCCCAACTGCGACCTTTAAATCAACTAAAGTTGTGTTTAAAGGTGATAAACCAACTGCCGTTAAAGGCGATTTGACCATCAAAGGTGTGACCAAACCAGTAACACTGAAAGTGACTTCATTCCTGGCTATGCCACATCCGATGCTGAAAAAAGATGCGATCGGGGCAAATGCGACCGTCACTATCAAACGTACTGATTTCAATGCCGGTAAGTATGCACCAAACGTTGGTGATGATGTGACTATCGATATCGCGTTGGAAGCTATCGCGAAGTAATACCTGTCTTCAATGTATGCCATGGCAGAGAGCTACTCTCTGCCGCTATATTCCTCTTTGGAGTCACTAACATGCTGGAAATCCGGGCTTCATCCGACCGAGGTCATGCCAATTTCGGTTGGTTATTGTCAAAACACAGTTTTTCCTTTGGTAATTACTATGACCCGCAGCAGCTTGGTTT
>ERZ650300.907-NODE-907-length-17639-cov-9.135862_pt1 | contig 17639 bp, 17 predicted proteins | sample MGYA00376236_ERZ650300 | MGnify/ENA primary metagenome ERZ650300 (study PRJEB26733, sample SAMN07839303) | wastewater metagenome | biome: urban; feature: wastewater treatment plant; material: waste water | place: USA: North Carolina | collected 2016-04-28 ...
ACCTGATAAAAATGTAGATGAAGTAATATCTTGGATTGAAAAAAGCTAAAGATTTCTCTTTAGCTGATGCTTTTTAAGATGTGATTTACATCTAATTTTTCTTTTAGCGTTTCTATAAAATTATCCACCGTTTGCTTTTTATACTCTTGAAAATCAAAACCTATATAATCAGTTTTTATTGATTTAAAATATTTTGTTCTAAATTCATTATTATCAAAAATTTGATGTACAAAAGTTCCTTTGAAATTTTGCTTTTCAAAAGACAGAGGATAATTTTCACACATTCCATGATGTATTTCAAATCCTTCTATTTTTTCACCAAATAAATCATAAGTTTTTTTCTCTAAGATTTTTTCTTTTTCAAAAGTGATAATATCTGGTATAAATCCAAATCCCTCTTCTTTTAAAGCTTGTTCATTCTCAAGAGCATAAATGTCATTCAATGATTCAAACATCATTTCATAACCACCGCAAATTGCACAAATATCTTTTTTATAATTTTTAATCTGTTCAAAAAGTCCAGTTTGTTTTAACCAAATTAAGTCTTTAATTACTAGTTTACTTCCAGGAAGTATCACTAAATCAAACTTTTCTAAAGAGATATTTGAACTTACAAACTCCACAAAAACTTCATCATCAGCAATTAACGGCTCAAAATCGTTGTAATTACTCATATATGGATATCCAATTACTGCAATATCTAATTTTTTATTTCGTGGTTGTTGCACAAAATTTTTCAAAGATGCACTATCTTCAAAACCTAAATTAAAAGGCAAATATGGCAACACTCCTAAAACTGGAATTTTAAAATCCTCTTGGATAATTCTAATTCCCTCATCAAAAAGGCTTAAATCACCTCTAAATTTATTTACAATTACACCTATTACATTTTTTCTCAACTTTTCAGGAAGTAGATTATAAACTCCCCAAATAGAAGCAAAAACTCCACCTTTTTCAATGTCTGCAACTAAAATGATTTTTGTGTTGTACTCTGTAGCCATAAAAATATTTGATAAATCTTTATCCATAAGATTTAGCTCCACAGGACTGCCTGCACCCTCACAAACTACACAATCATACTTTGCATCCAAATAATCAAAACATCGCTTTACAGCAGGTTTAAGAAGGTCTAAATCCCTATAATATTCTCTTACATCTTTGTTGGTTACAACTTTTCCTTCAACTATAAGAGAAGCTGAACTCCCACGCCCAGATTTTAGTAACACTGGATTTAGATGATATGAAGTCTCAACTCCCAAAACCTCAGCTTGAAAATATTGAGCAATGGCAATTTCACTTCCATCATCACAAACATGAGAGTTGTTTGAAACGTTTTGAGCTTTAAAGGGAGCTACGGAAAAGCCTAAATCTTGAAGTATTTTTGCTATTACAAAAGTTATGGTTGATTTTCCAGCGTCACTTGAAGTTCCGAAGATTGAGATGTTATTCATTTATTAGGATTCCTGTTTCTATGAAGTTGTTGATTTTTTGGAAAGTTTTTTCATCAACATTTTTTGAAATATCAAAATTATTTGCAAAAAATTTACTTTCATAAAGTTTTTTATTATCTTCAATATATTTTTTGTTTATATCTATTTGCTCACCTATTAATATTCTTTTTTCTAAATAATTTAAATATTTTTCAACAGTTTCATAAGGTATTGGTTCATATGTCTTTCCTGATTGAAAATATGTTCTACTATCAAAATTATTCGAATCTAATTCAAATTTATCATTAAAATCTTTTATTAAATAACTTCTTTCTTGTTTATAAAAAATAGTATGATATAAAATAAAATAAATATTCACTAAAATCAAACATCTTAAAACATTATCATCTATTTCTTGTTTTTTTTCAATCCACTCAACTAAATTATCCAAAACTTGAATATAAATTCTTGCATTTAACTCTTGTGCTTCTTGAATAGTTTTTAAAATGATTTGTTTATATGGCTCTAAATCTTTATATTTCTTTTCTTTTTTACCATCTTTTTCAATCTCTAAATCAAAAATCAAATTAAATAATTCTTCTATTTTTGGCTCATATTTCAAAAACTTAGATACAGATTTCTCTTTTACTCTTGAAAATATCTTTTTTTCTTCACCCTCAAATACATCATCATTTAAAATAATCACTACTTTAGATTTAAATTCTATTGTTAGATTTGTAATAAATCCAAATAAATCATTTAAATCTATATCTTTTGATTTTCTTTCAAAATCATCAAAACAGATTATTGCACCACTATTTAATAATGCTTTTGTTTTTTCATCTTTTTGTTCTTCTCTAACTTGTTCTAATTTTTCAAATGATTTATCCACTATTTTTGATAAATCTAAATTAACCCCAAAAACACTCACTGTTTTTGTAAAATCTGCAATAAGATTTGCTGTATTTTTTGCTAAATTAACTGATTTATCATCAATTTTAAAAATATCCATACCCTCAAATATTTTTAAAAATACTTCATTTTTAATCTCTTGAATAGAAGTTTTTCCATAAAGACTTATATAATTGTTTGGGATTTTTTCTTTTTTTAAATTTTCTTCAATTTTATTCTTCCAAAAATGAGTTTTACCACTTCCCCATTTTCCAGAAAGCATGATAACTTTGCTATTTGAAATATCACTTTTTAAATAACCATTAGTTCCTACTAAATACTCTTCTAATCTTTTTTGATTTGTCATTTTATTTTCCATCATCTATATTCCAACTTTTTAACAACTAACTTCTTATTAACAAACGGGTCTATAATAGCATTTATCTCTTCAAAACTATATTTCAAAGGAAAGCCTATTTTTGAGCTTGTGGCTGTACTTTCTAGGATATAAAATCTTTTATCATTTACATACAAAGCTTTTTTATTTATTTGATTTTCTAAATTTACTATTACAAAAATATGTTTTGGTACAAGTACAAAATAGGCTTCATATCCTCGTACCTTTAGCATTGAAATCAATAAATTTGATTTATCATCACAATCTCCAAAATTTTGTTCAACTACTTGTTTTGAGTTTCTTGCGATACTTTCATTTATTTTATATGGAATTGCTGTTACAAAATCTAGCATTGATTGAACTTCACAAGTTTTATCGCCATTGCAATTTTTTGTTAAAAAATTTGCTAGTTTTATTGTGTATTCATCTTGTCGTACTTGATTTACATAAGTTGAATCACCAATATCTATGAATTGGTTTTTCACTATAAAAAAAGAGGAAATAATAATATAAAAAACGTAGGTAATAAAAAGTGCTGATAATAAAAAAGAGAAATATTTTATAAAACTATTTTTTATTAACATATATGATTTAAAGCTCTTTTTAGTGAATCATTTGCACTTGAAGATTTCACAGCGATTCTTACAAATCTATCATCTAAATAATCAAAATTTGAGCAGTCTCTAACCATAATCTTATATGGTTTTAATCTCTCTTGGAACTCTTTTGCTTTTATATCTTTTAATTTTACAAGTATATAGTTTGCACTACTTGTTGAAATCTCTTCTACAAAACTTGAGCCTTTTAGAATACTCTCTAGTTCTATTCTATTTTTTTCATTTACCTTTTGAGAAACACCTTTGAAAACTCTGTCTTCAAGTGCGTTTTGAAGATAAATAGAGTCAAATTGTGAAAGTTTCCACATTGGTTCAAACTCTTTTAGTTTTTCAATATTCTCTTTTGTTGAAACGATGGTTCCTACTCTAATTCCAGCACTTGAATAAAATTTTGTCATTGATTTTAGAATATACAATTTATCATAAGTTTTTAGATACTCAATGGCTGAGGGTTTATCACAAAAATCTAAAAAACTCTCATCTATTAAAATAGTGCAAGAGTTTTCAATCCACTTTTTCATTAACTCTTCTAATTCATAATATTTTCCATCTGGAGTTGAAGGATTTACAAATATTACCAAACTATTTTTTTTAACTTCCACATCTATATTTTCAAATCTATTTATCAAATTTAGTTTATATCCAAAGTTTAAAGAGGCTTTTTTATACTCTAAATATGCAGGTGAATAAATAGTACAACTATCCAATGCAAGATGTTTAAATAATGTGAAAATTGCACTACTACCACCATTAAAAAGCTCTATTTCATCACATTGAACTCCATAATTTGAAGCAATTTTTTCATATAACTTGTCATAAGTTGGATATGATGAAATATCTAAAGTGTTGAAATCCACATTTATTTGTGGTTTTACAAAATTTATATTTGATGATAAATCGATTATTTCACTTACATTGCATCCTAATTCCAATGCAAATTTTTCTATTTGTCCACCGTGTTCAAAAGTCTTCATATTATTATTGCTAGTCCTATATTTAAAAGTATTAATTCCGTATGTTCAAGGGTAAAACCCAAACAATCACCATTTACAAAGCCAAATTTATTGTTTAAAATTTTTAATATAAAATAAAAACTAGCTAAACTTAAAATAAATAAAAGCAACACATTTGTTCCAAAAATAAAAGCCAAAACCAAATAAATCAAAGCAAAGATTTTTAGCTGTAAAACTCCACCATGTTGAAATGCCAAAGATAAAAAACTATCTTTACTAAATTTAAAATATCCAAGTAGATAAATCAAATTTAATCTTGAAAAAACACAAACAATTAAAAATAAAATATATTGCTTTTCATATAAAACATAAGTAATTATTCCCACTTTTAACAAAACAAATGAAAAACCATATAAAGCCCCAATTGCTCCAATAGTCGATTCTTTCATAATTTTGTAAGCATCTTTTCCACTATACGCGGCAAACCAAGCATCAACCACATCAATTATTGCTTCTGTGTGAATAAATCCATAAAGTGCTAGATAAACAACAGCACAAACAAAAGAAGCATATAAAGGATTGAAAAACTCAATTAAGGCAAGATTTAATCCAATTACAAGTGAGGCTAAAATTGCTCCTATAAGTGGCAGTATTACTAAAGTATATTTATATGTGTCATTGTTTATTTCCATATTTTTTACAAATACGGGAATTATAGAAAAATATGATAACGCAAAGAAAAAGGCATTTAATATTTGTTTCATTTTAATCTTCTTTCAATTCCATATTTTACCTCATAAACCTCATCACAAAGTTTTGCTAATTCTTGACCAATTAAGCCACTAAAATCCACAAATCTTCTTGATTCTTTGTCTAGGGGAATTACACCACAAGAGACATCATTTAAAATAAAAATTATATTTGCATCAATTTTACAAATCTCTTGCAGTTGTTGTTTTAAACTCTCTTCAGAATTTTCAAGATTATTAAAAAGCCACATAGAGACACAATCAACTAAATATGTATTGTTTTTATCTATAACTTTTGTTAAATCTTTTGGTTCTTCTATACTTAAGAAATCATCATTTCTCTCAATAATATGTTTATCGATTCTCTCTTGCATTGAAGAGTCATTGTATGAATTATCATAGGTTGCCACATAATATGGTTTTTTATCAGTTGAAAGTTCCAAAGCTTTTTTTATTCCAGCTTTTGTTTTTCCTGATTTTTGACCACCAAAATAAAATATTTTCATTATATTCCTAAAAAGTTTTTAACACCAGTAAACATAATCTGAGCAGAAAGAGCTGCTAAAAATAGACCTGTGATTTTTGATATTACTTGAAGTCCTTCTTTCCCAACTATTGCTTCAATTAAAGTTGAACTAAATAACATAAGACCAATTACCAGCACAGCACTTAGCAATGCTAAACTTTCAGTTATAAAGTTAGAAATATCATTAAAAGATGCACCCATTAAAAGTAAAATTCCAGTAGTTCCAGGTCCAATTGTCATAGGAATTGCCAAAGGAACAACTGCTAATTGTGAAATATGTTTATTTCCAATTCTTGAATGATGTTCAACACCTTTTACCAAATCAATTGCAGTTAAAAAAAGTAATGCTCCAGCACCCATTCTAAAAGCATCTAAAGTAATACCCAAAATATTAAATATGTATTTTCCAAAAAAAAGTAAAACCACACAAGTTATTATTACAGAAACTGTAACTTTTATTGCCAATGCTCTTTTTTGTTTAACTGTTGCATCTTGAGTTATAGTCAAAAATACTGTCAAAACCAAAAATGGTGTCATCATAAAAAATATTTTTAAAAATGTTGAAATGAAGGTTTCCATATAAATCCTATTCTAAAAATATTTTCTAATGTGTTGCGCCCAAAGTTTATAAGCTGTTCCATTTAGGTGTAAATCATCAAATGTAAACTCTTTTTTTAGAACTTTTTGAGGTGCAAAAATAGGATTTAGATTTATGAAAACTATCTTATTTTCTTTGGCATATTTTTCCAATCTTTTGTTTAACTCTTCAATTTTAGGATTAAAATTTGCTTTTCTTGTTTCCCCAATATAAAGTGTTGATTGAATATATACTTTTATATTTTTATCCCTAAGAGTTTGAATTATTTTTAAATAATTTGTAAAAACCTCATCAACTTCTTTTCCTCTCATAATATCATTTACACCAATCATTATGAAAACTTGTTGAATATTTTTATTTACACTATCTAATCTATCTAAAACTCCACTTGTTGTATCACCACTGATTCCCCTATTTTGAATAGTATCTTTATTTAATAACTCATCCCAAGAACCTTCATCGGTAATAGAATCTCCAAGCATAATAGTTTCATATCTATCATTTTGTGCTAAAACATCAAATTGACTTTTTTTATGTTTATAATATGGGTCATCTTGAATCTTCCAATCTTGCATTTTTGCCTCTTCTTTCAAACTACATCCACTTAATATAATCATTCCTAACAAAGTTGCTAATAATTTTATTTTCACATTAAACTCCTAAAAAGCTCTCTATTTTTTTTGTAACTTCTTCTTTTGTTAAACCATTAATTGCTGCATAACATAATGCTCCTCCACAACCAACACCCTCTTTTGCTTCACCTTGGTCATAAAGTTTTAGTGCAGGATGAGCAGATAAACTAAAATCAAAATCACTTGCATAGGCATTTATAGGAAAATCTAGTTGTTCTAAAAGTGCTTTAATATTTGAATTCTCATCTTTATTTATCCATTTTGTTGTACATAATGCAATATTTGAAGAATCCATACTTCCATCCATACTTCTTAAAATTGAATTAACAGTAAGTAAAACAGCTGCCATTTGCGTTCCACCTGCAAGTACAATTTTAAGATTATTTACCCTACTTCCAAGAATAAATCCTGCATTAAAAATAATCATATTATCACTTACACTTGAAAGTATTTCAAAAATATCTGCATTTAAATCAACTCTTTTTAGAGCTTTTTCTATGGTTTGATTTTTTATATCACTTGGATTATCTTTGTATGAACTTGAAAAATACCCTTCACAATTATAACCAAGTGCCAAACCTGTTGCATTTGCAGTTGTAGTTCCTGCTGGAATTGATTCAGAGAGTATTATATAATCATCATTTATTCTAAAACTTTGAGCAAATTCAATTCCTTTTTGGAAAACTTCCATAGCTGATATTTTTGCTCCATCATCAATTCTTCCACTTGATTTGATATTAAAATTATGAATTTTGAAATAATCAATTTTTGGAACAACATCTAAACCTAAATCCAAAATTTCTATATTTGAAAATGATTTTAGTTCATGAATAGCTCTTGTTATCAAAGCTGGTGTTGGAACACCTTTTGGAGTTTGAGCAATATCTGGCATTGATTTTACTTGTTTTGTACATAAAAATTCAGCATCTAAAGTTGGTGTTAAATATAGTTTCCCAGGAATCCCTGCTTGTGAGATATTTGGAATTTCGCAAGTTTTTGTAACACTTGCGCTTAATAAAAATGTTGCTTTTTTACCTCTTAAAAACTCTAAAAAATCTACACTACCTAAAATTGTTTCAAAGTTCATTTGAAGCCTTCTTTATAATTTTTGAGAAGTATAACAAATCTTAATATAAATACGAATTTTATTAAAAAATCATTAACTCAAAAAATGAGTCATTTGTGAGTCATTTGTTTTGCTATAATCACAAGAATTATTTAAAAGTGGGAAGTAATTTTAAAAATATTTTAGAATTAAAAATTTGCAAGGAGAACGAATGAAAAAAATTACCATCTCATTTACATTAGCATCACTGCTGTTTTTTAGTGGTTGTGCAACAGATAATGCATTTATGGATAATGTTGGGAAAATTGGAGGAACAACAGCAGGAGCAGGAATTGGTGCAGTTATTGGGAAACAATTGGGTGGTAAACAAGGATTAGTAATTGGTGCTTTAGTAGGCGGAGGAATAGGGTATTTAGTAGGCGATGAAATTGATAAAAGAAGAGCTGAATTAGCGAAAATTGCTGAACAAGAAAAAGTAGAAGTTTTATCTAAAAATATAACTTCATCAAATTTGGAGCTTTCTCAAAATAATCAAAAAAATGAACCTGATAAAAAAGAAGAAGTAATTGGAGATTCTTTCACTGTAATCTCTGATGATAGTCAATTTGATGTAGGTTCAAGTTCATTAAATCCAAAATCTACACAACTATTTACTAAAGTAGCTAAAGAATATAGTAGTACCAATAAGAAAATATTGATTATTGGAAATACTGATGATAGTGGAGATTCTTCATACAATCAAAAATTATCAGAAGAACGAGCTAGAAATGTTGGTGTGATTTTTAGTAATCAAGGTATTAAACAATCAAACATATATTATTTAGGTGCAGGAGAAATGAATCCTATAGCTGATAATAATAATGTAGATGGAGCTAAAAAAAACAGAAGAGTTGAAATTGTTGAATTAAATGATTTAAAAGATATTGCTCTTTATTCATCTAAAACTTCTACACCAGAATATTTTAAAAAAATAGCACCTAAGACTAAAATAGCTAAAAATGAATCGGTTATCGAAAAAAATAAAGATATTGAAAAAGCAAAAGAACAAAAACCTACAACTCAAAAAAGTGTAAGTGAAGAAAAAATTCTAACTGATGAAAAGATTCCATTAATAGATTTTAAAGGACAAAAAGTTTCAAGTAACTCTTTTGAATTAAAACAAGAATTCGGAAATTCTCTTCAAGATAAAAATTTTTCTTTAATAAATAAAGCATATGCCAATAACGATACAAAAGCTTATGTGAATTGTTTATATGATAAGCCTAGAACTGTGGGGAAAACTAAATCTTTAGAAAATGACAAGGATATAAATTATTCAACTACTGAATTTAAAAAAGGTTTAAATGAAGTGCCATGGATTGCTAATATAGATAATAATTTGGTAGGGATTAATCCTATTGGTGTATTATCAAATGGTTCAACTATAACAAAAAATCCAAAAGTTACAATTTATAAAGATTATTCTGGAAATTCAAATCAAAAAGCAGATTTAAGTGTAGAAACATCTGTAAACACCTATCAAGGAACTGATGGATTAATTTATAGAATCTTTCTTGAAGAGAATAATAGCAATTTAGAATGTATGGATATTGTTTTTAGTGAAAGAAATGTTAATAATTCTAAAGGAATAGTGTATTACTCAAAAAAAGATAGTAATTATGAACGAGATTTTAATATAACACAAATTAGAAAATAAAAAAGGAAATAAAATGGATGGATTAAAAGAATTTTTAGAAGCGTATAGATATTTTATCTATACGGTATTGCTGATATTACTTACAGCTATTATAATTAAAAATTATTGGGAACAAATTCGGTTTTGGTGGAAATGTACTTGGTATAGTTTCCCTGTAATTGGAAAAATTGCTAGACTATCAAAAGATACAAAAAGTATGGTAAATAATGGTTGGTTTAGTAGTGAATCAACTTTATGTTCAGATTTTCATACTTTTTATGACAAATTTGATAAGGATGCTGAACACTATGATAGATGTAAATCTTATTTATCAAAAGTTGATGAATTAGGAAGAAAACCTTTCCCATGGTATATGTGGATGATAATTTCTGTATTAGTTATTTTAGAAGCATTGGGATTTTCTTATGTGTTAGCTGGGTTTACAATACCAGGAGCTAGTGAATCAACTCAACAATATGGTGCTTTAGGAATAGCAATTATTATTTCAATTATTTTAGTTGGATTTACTCACTGGACAGGTTATGAGATTTATAAAAATACACTTATTAAAAAAATCAAAGTTTATTGGCATAATGACAGAAGAGATGATAAACCACATCTTGAAAGAAATACATTAATAACTTTGGAAAGCAATACTTTAGATGATAAAGATGAAAATTATTTAAAAATTTTAAATAGAGTTAATTCAAATGCGAATGTAACACAAACATGGATAATAAGTATTATAACAGCTATTTTAATTGTATTTATAGCAATAGGTGCAACTTATGTAAGAGGTCAAGTATTAGAAAAAGTTTTAAATGAAGAGATTTCTAATGTTCAAACAAATGTTTACTCTTCTTATCCAAGTGATTTAGGAAAAAGTCAAGAAAATGCAGATTCAAAAGCACTAGTTGAAAGACAAGATAATGATAGAAAAGGTGGTTGGGCAACTTTTATAGTTCTTGCAGTACTTTTTATATTTATTCAATTATTAGGTATTTTATTCGGTTTTAAGTGGGGATTTGTTGGTAAAGAGAGTTTAATTGCATATGAAGATTCTTGTACTTTTAGAACAAAACAAGATTTTATTAATTATTTTAAACAAGAAAAAGAAAATATATCAAAAATCGCTCAACAAAAGTTACAACTTTTACAACAAAAAATGTATCAAAATGCTGTTTCAACTTCAACGTCAGGGGATGAAATGAAATCTTTGAAAAATAAAGAAAATAGAACATTTTTGGAATATGTAACTATACAGTATCAAATAAAACCTAAACTAGATAGGGGAATAGAATCAAATTCTGAAATTAAAGAAAAAGCTTTTTCTCAAAATATTAGTGATAATCCAATTACAGAATCTATGAACAAAGAAATTATAAATACTTTATATTGCCAAAAATGTGGTAATGAAATTCAAGAAAATTCTTCTTTTTGTGGTAAATGTGGGACTCCAATAGAAATAAAACCAAAAATCCCAACTTGTCCAAAATGTAAAACAACATATGATAATGAAGTAAATTTTTGTTCAAATGACGGTATGAAGCTGGAGCTAGTATGAGAATAAATAAGGTTTTATTTTTAATATCATTCCTTTTTTTAGGAATGACATCTTTGTTTGCTGATTCTACTAGTTGTTATGATATTTATAAAACAGCTAAAAAACCAGATATGACTATTGATAGAGCAATTTTTGTATTAATTGATGAAACAACTTCATTTAATGAAAGTTTACAAGAACAAATTATTAAAAATACTTTATCAAAAATAGCACCTGCAAATTATATTTATATTGGTAAATTCTCCGCATTTATCGATAACCACTATAATGAAAAGATTTTTGAATTTAAATTAGATATACCAATGTCATCAGAAGATAGATTTAATGAAAGAAAAGATGTATTAGCAAAAGTTGATAAATGCTTAAAAGACCAACAACAATTTGTTGCTAATCAAATTGCTCAAGGAATTAAAAAATCATTTCTGAAACCTGATGACAATGTATCAAAATCAGATATTTTATATGCCTTAAAAGATTTTGGAGAAAATGTAATTGCAAAAACTGAAGCCAAAGAAAAGATAGTGATTCTTGCTTCAGATATGTTGGAGAATTCTACAATTACTTCATTTTACTCAAAAGGTGTTACTCGATTGATTCAAGCAGATACAGAACTAAATAAAATTCAAAAAGAAGATTTATTTAGTAATTTTGATAATTCAAATATATATATAATAGGCACAGGATTGATAGCATCTAAGGAAAATAATAAAACATATAGAGACCCAAAAATATTAGGTTCATTGAAAGATTTCTGGACAAAATATTTTGCTAAATCAAATGGAAATTTAGTTGAAATGGGTCAACCAGCATTGAAAAATGATATTCAGTAGAGATTAAAATAAATTTTATAAAAAGGAAGCAAATGAAAGGTTACGTGTTAAATTTTGATACTCAGTCAAGAGTAGGTACGATTTCAGGTTTAGATGGGAATAGATATTCTTTTGAAGAATCACAATGGAAAGATGGTATTGCTCCAGTAAAAGAGCAAGAAGTGGATTTTGTTTTATTGGAAAATAAGGCAACTGAAATATTTGTTATTAAAAATAGTAGTGCTGAAAATACTTCAATTCTTTTAGGATTAGTTGCAATTGGTATAACTTTTTTCTTTGGTTTTATTGGGACTTTTATCTCAAGATTAGTTATTTCTAAAGAATCATTTGGTTCATCTATTATTCCAGCATTATTACATTTATTATCAGTTTTACTGATACTTATTCCTTTTGTAGGATGGATTATATATTTTATAATAACAATGTACTTTATGTATAAAAATTATAAACTTGCAATGAATAGAGGTTAAAATGAAAAAAATATTATTAATTATTTCATTAATTATAGTTACTTTTTCAGGTTGTTTTAGTGATTCTCCTGAAAGTTCAATAGAGAAGTTTTTTAATGCACTCAGAGATGGAAATATTGAAAATTATAAAAAATATTCTACTGATTCTACAAAAACATTGATTACTTTACAGTTATCAATGCAATGTAGCAATAATAATTTAAAGAATGATATTGAATTATCAGAATGTATGAAAAAAACTTATTCTGATTTTACTAAATTTAAAGCAGTATCTTCTAAAGAAAATGGTAATCCAACATCTATGATTGTTACTTTAGAAGAGTATAAAAAAGATGGAAATATAATAAAAGAAGATTTAATTGTTGAAAAATTCGCAGATGAGTGGAAAGTTAATATTAAAAAGTAGTATTTTTATAATTATTAGTATATCTCTTTTCTTTATTTTTTATAAAAAAGAAAAAGAGATAAAAATTGTTAATGATTTTGTTGATTTAAGAAGTGGAGATTTAATATTTAGAAAAGAAGCTAATTTTATTAGTGATATTTTTTCTAAAATTGATAATTCAGTATACTCTCATATAGGGATTTTGTTAATAGAAAATGGTAAAACTTTTGTTTATCATATAGAATCGGATGAACAAAAAAATGATATGAAAAAAGATGAAATAAATTATTTTTTAAGTACAGCAGAGAAATATGCTATTTTTAGATATAAAAAAGATATAAATAACATTTTATTAAATGATATTTTAAAAGATATGAGAAATCAAAATATAAAATTTGATTTCTCATTTAATTTAAAAACAACGGATAAGTTGTATTGTACTGAGTTTGTAAATGATATATTTTATAAATTAGTAAATCAAAATATATATACTTACATATATGATTATAATAGTAATCCAATAATAACAATTAAAAGTATTATGCAAAATAAAGAATTAACAAAAATATATTAATCCTTTTTATCTATGCTAGAAGTGAATACTTAAATATTTAAAATATATCCCATTCCACCTTGTGAAATAATCGTATCATGTGGAAGTTTTTTTCTAAGTCGTTTAACTAAGGCTCTTATATTTTCATTTGTTGTTAAATCACCTTCCCAAACATACTGTTCTATTTGTTCAAAAGTGATAATTTTTTCTAAGTTTTTTGCAAATAAATTGAAAAGTAAAATCTCTTTTTTTGCTAATTTTATCTCTTCATTTTTTTCATCAAAAAGTTTTTCTTTATCCACATCATAAATAAAATTATCTGGAAGTTTTAGACTATTATCTTTCTTTTTACATAACTTATCCAATTTTAATTCCAGTTCATAAATGTAAAAAGGTTTTTTTAAATATTCATCACACCCTTTTATATAGGCATCTTTTATGGTATCAAGTTCAACATTTGCACTAATAATAATTGCAGGTGTCAAACTATCCATAACTCTAATCTCTTTTAAAAGTGTTAATCCATCTATCCCTGGAACATTTATATCTAAAATAAAACAATCATACCCATTGTAAATAGATTCAAGGGCAAGTTTGCCATCTTCAAACCAATCAATTTTATAGTTTCTTTCTTCAAGTGCTTCAATAATTAAGCTTGATAATCTTTTATTATCTTCTAGTAATAAAATCTTCATTTTTTATTTTCTTCTTTTTTAAGAGTTACTAAAATATTAGCTCCTGTTGTAGCTTTTATAGCTTCAATTTTTCCATTCATTTTGTCTTCAATAATTAATTTCACCATATATAATCCAAATCCATCACCATTTTCTTTACTTGTAAAAAATGGTTCAAAAACTTTTTCTAGTTGATTTTCTTTTATTCCAACTCCATTGTCTTTTATATCAATGCATATATTATTCTCTTTATTACTCACAAAAATTGTGATTAAACCATCAACTTTTTCATCTAATCTTCTTTTTAGAATACTATCTTTTGCATTATTTATAATACTCAATATAGCTTGTTTAAACTCATTTGGATAGCCATATATTTTGAATTTCTCATCATCTTCATAATTTACATCTATCTTTATATAGTTATATTTCATATTATGTTCAATTACTTTTAGAAGTTCAACTATTGCTGAATTTACTTCAAATTCACTTTTTTGTAAAGATGGTTTGATAAAATCTCTAAAATCATCAATTGTTCTTGTCATATATTGAACTTGAGTCATAATTTCATCTACAAACTCTTGAGAGTCCTCTTTTGTAAACTCTTTTTTACTTCTTTTATATAATAGTTCTTGGGCAATTGTTGAAATCTCTATTAATGGTGCTTTCCATTGATGAACTATTGAAGTCATCATTTCACCAATTTCTGATAATTTTGAACGTTGAATTATAAATTGTTCATCTTTTTTATTTTGCTCTTGAAGTTTTTTAAAATCTGTTATGTCATTTATAACTGTTACAACCCCTGCTTCTTCATCCCTTTTATTAAAATACTGTTTTCTTCTAATTAATACATTTAATTTTTCATTTTTAAATTTTAGTGTTGTTTCAAATTCATTGATAAAGTAGCTGTAAGATTTCACTTTTTTACATAATTCTGGAATTATCTCATTTATATCTTTTCCTATAATTTTATCTTTTGGCAAATCCACCAATTTACAAAAAGATTCATTACATCCAAGAAGTTTATCCTCTTTACTTTTCCAATAAATTGCACCTTTTATATTATTTAATAAAACACTATCCAATTTTGTTTGTTCGATATATTTAATCTCTAAACTAACCCGTTTAAATATATTTACAATAAGTCCAATAATCAAAAGAAGCAATAAAGGCAACATTACAAAAGCACTATCTATAAACTTTCTATTTTCCTCAAAAAAACTCTTTGGTTCATTTATAATAGTTGATAACAAAGGAATTTTAGAACTATTTATTTGATATTTTTCCAAAATTTTATAATCAAAATAATACTTTGAACTTGGTGTACTAATCTCTATTTCATTTGGCTTTTTACCTTCAAATATTTCAATTGCTTTTTTCGTAGCTTCCATTCCTTGATCAAGTGGATTTACCATAATTCCACCTACAATACCCTCATGTAAATGAATTTTATTTATGGCAAAAACAGGATATTTAGAAGAATTAAAAAAATCTCTTAATTGTGAATAGGTAATAAATTTACCATTTTTATCCACATATAAACTTGTAAATAATACGGCACTATTTTGTGGCAATGAATTTACTTTTTGGCTTAAAGTACTAATATCTATTTGATTATCAAAAATAACATTTATACTTTTATCAAAATTTTTAATATCATTTAAAATCTGCTCTTTTATGGCATTTGAAGAAAAAGTATCATCACTTACTATATATATCGTATTTAAATCGCTAATTGTTTTTTTGATTAAATCTAAATTCTCTTTTATCTCTTTATATTCTATAACTCCCGTAACATATCTTTCTAACTCTTTTGGAATGGAATTTTTATTAAAATTTTCAACCCCACAAAATACAATAGAAGAACCATTAAAAAGTTTTTTGTAATTTTTTAAGACAAATTCATAGGCATAATTATCAGCACTTATTATTACATCATATTTTCTATTTGAAAATTTCTTTTCATAAAGATTCATTAAAGAGTCAAAATAATCTTTATCATCTATTTTTTTACTATCCATATATTCAATACTAAGTTCATATTCTGGATATTTTTCAAGTACCTCTTTTACTCCTTGAGTTATTCCATCTGTCCATTTTAGACCACTATTATATGAATGTAATAACAATATCTCTTTTGAACTATTTGCAAATAATGTTGATATTGCTAATAAAAATAGTATTAAATATTTCATTTACTCTTTTCTTTGAATTTATTTTTTTGATTCTAACAAAAAAGTCCTATTTTTATCCCGTAAGCTACTTTATAATTTGATTATAAAAAACTTTAAAGGAGAAGTCCATGTCTAATCAAACAATTAAAATGATTATTCCTGTTGCAGTTTTGGCTATATTTTGGTTTATTCCTGCACCAGAAGGTCTAAGCGCTAATGCTTGGCATTTCTTAGCAATATTTTTTGCTGTAGTTGTAGGTCTAATTATTGAGCCAGTTCCTGCTGCACTTGTGGGATTTGTAGGTATTTCAGTAGTAGCAATTTTAGGAATTATGGGAAACCCAACAGAAAGTATAAATTGGGCGTTATCTGGGTTTTCAAATAGTGTTATTTGGTTAATCTTTGCAGCATTTATGTTTGCACTTGGATACAAAAAAACAGGTCTTGGAAAAAGAGTATCTCTTCTTATGATTAAATATATGGGTAAAAGCTCTTTAGGTCTTGGTTATGCGGTTGCATTTTCAGATTTAGTTCTAGCTCCATTTATGCCATCAAATACAGCAAGAAGTGGTGGTTCAGTATTCCCTGTGGCTATTAATATTCCACATATCTTTGATTCATATCCAGATAAAGACCCAAGAAAATTAGGTTCTTATATTTCATGGGTTGCAATTGCAACTACTTGTATTACAAGTTCAATGTTCTTAACAGCACTTGCTCCAAACTTATTAGCTGTTGATTTAATAACAAAAAGTACAGGTCATACAATTAGTTGGGGAGAATGGGCTGGAGTTATGTTACCACTAATGGTTCCATTATTTTTAATTACACCTTGGTTAGCGTATGTTGTTTATCCACCTACTCAAAAAAGTTCTCCTGAAGCACCAGCTTGGGCAGCAGAAGAATTAAAAACACTAGGTGCTATTACATTTAAAGAATATCTTATGGCAGGACTAGCAACTGTTGCTCTTGTTCTTTGGATATTTAATAAAGAGTTAGGTATTGATTCAACAACAGTTGCAATCTCTGTAGTATCAATTATGGTTCTAACAAATGTAATTACTTGGGATGATTTAATATCAAATAAAGCAGCATTTAATGTATTGATTTGGTTTGCTTCACTTGTAGCAATGGCAGCGGGACTTAAAAAAGTTGGTGTTTTAGATTGGATTGGAGCTAACACTCAAGTGATGTTAGCAGGAATGACTCCAACAGAACTTATCATATCATTGTTAGTTCTATTTTTCTTGTTACACTACTTTTTTGCAAGTGTTACAGCACATGTTACAGCTCTTGTTCCAATTTTTATGACAATTGCTATAAACCTTCTAACACCTGAGCAAATAGTACCGTTTACTATTATACTTGCAGGAAGCCTTGGAGTTATGGGAATTATCACTCCTTATGGAACTGGACCATCACCTATTTGGTATGGAGCTGGATATATTTCAC
>ERZ650300.908-NODE-908-length-17638-cov-16.217255_pt1 | contig 17638 bp, 12 predicted proteins | sample MGYA00376236_ERZ650300 | MGnify/ENA primary metagenome ERZ650300 (study PRJEB26733, sample SAMN07839303) | wastewater metagenome | biome: urban; feature: wastewater treatment plant; material: waste water | place: USA: North Carolina | collected 2016-04-28 ...
GACAGCGCCTGCACGGCGTGGTGGTAGTCGGTCAGCAGCTGGCGCAAATCGCCCAGGCCCTCGGCCACCGCCTCAAACACCGTGTGTGCCGGGTCCAGCGCCGGCTCTTGCGGCACATAGGCCACCCGGGTGTCGCTCTGGGCGATGATGCGCCCGTCGTCGAGCTTGGCCGTGCCGGCAATCGCCTTGAGCAGCGAAGACTTGCCGGCGCCATTGCGGCCAATCAGCCCCACGCGCTCGCCAGGCTCGAGAGAGAAGTCAACATGATCGAGCAGGGGCACGTGCCCGAAGGCGAGGCAGGCTTTTTCGACGGTAATCAGCGGCATGGTGGTGAATGTCAGGTCAGCAGAGCGGGAAATTGTAGCATGCGCAGGCGCAGCACCGACGCCATCGATTTAAGCAGGCCGATGCTTGGGCGCTTCCAGCCGCTGGGCGCGATAAATCCCCTGGTGGCCCGAGCAGGCATAGCTGGCGGCGCAGGCCAGCGCGGCAAACAGGCCGATGCCGCCGCCAAACAGCTCGATGGCCAGGAGCGTGCAGGCCAGCGGCGTATTGGCCGCGCCGGCAAACACCGCCGCCAGGCCCAGCGCGGCCAATAGCGGCGCCGGCAGTGGCAATAGCGCGGCCAGCGCATTGCCCAGCGTGGCGCCGATGGCAAACAGCGGGGTGACTTCGCCGCCCTTGAAGCCACAAGCCAGCGACCACACCGTGGCCGCCCACTTGCCCAGCGCCTCGCCCGGCCCCAACTGACCCACAAACGCGGCGTCGATCAAGTTCACCCCCAGCCCCTGAAACCGTTCGCCGCCCAGCGCCCACACCGTCACGGCAAACAGCGCGCCACCCAGCAGCGGGCGCAGCGGCGGATAGCTGATGCGCGTTTTGAACTGGCGGCCCAGGCTATGGGTGGCCCAGGCAAAGCTGCGCCCGGCCAGGCCAAACAAGGCACCGGCCGCCAGCACGGCAATCAGGCTGCTGGCGCTCAGCGCTGGCAGCGCGCCCAGTGCGCGGTGGGCATGCTGGGCGCCCCAGGCCAGGCAGACTTGATCGGCCAGCATCGCCGCCAGTAAGCAGGGCAGCAACGCATCCACCCGCAGGCGGCCGATGGCCAGCACTTCCAGCGCAAACACCGCGCCGGCCAGCGGCGTGCCAAATACCGAGGCAAAGCCGGCGCTGATGCCGGTCATCAGCACGCGCTGGCGGCCGGCGGCGTCTTGCGGCCACAGCCGATTCAGCTGATCGGCCAGCGCGCCGCCCATCTGCACCGCCGTGCCCTCGCGCCCCACCGACGCGCCAAACAGATGCGAAATCACCGTCGCCGCCAAAATCAGCGGCGCCATGCGCAAGGGAATGGTGTTTTTCGGGTCGTGGATTTCGTCAATCAGCAGATTATTGCCAGCCTCCACCGGCTGGCCGACGCGCCAATACACCCAGCCAACGGCAAAGCCGGCCAGCGGCAGGCCAGCCAGCAGCCAGGGGTGGGCCACGCGCACGGTCGTGGCCCAGTCCAGCGCCGCCAAAAACAGCGCCGAAGCCGAGCCGGCCAGCAGCGCCACCAGGGCAATCAGCAGGCCAGCGCTGGCGGCGTGGCGCAGTCGGGTGAACCAGGGCAGAAAAAAGTCAACATTCATGGCGTCAGGCGGGGCCCGACAAGCGGGCAAATCAATCAAAAAGCGCCAAATCTGGCGGCGCAAAGTGTAGCACCCCAGCGCTGGCGCGGGGCAGGCGCACGCTGCTGCCGGCCAGATTTTGCCTTTGCCGGCAAACCTCGGTACCCTGCCGGCCATGGTGATTTTTCCTGGGATGGGCGATGAATGAATTTGACCTGATCCGCCGTTATTTTGACCGCCCGGCAGCCGACCCCGCCGTGCGGCTGGCGGTGGGCGATGACGCGGCGATTTTGGCGCCCACGCCGGGCCATGAGTTACTGGTGTCTACTGATATGCTGGTGTGTGGCCGGCATTTTTTTGCCGATGTCGATCCGCGCGCGCTGGGGCACAAGGCGCTGGCGGTGAATTTATCCGACATCGCCGCCATGGGCGGCGCCGCGCGCTGGGCCACGCTGGCGGCAGCCTGGCCCGAACTGGACGCCGACTGGCTGGCGGCGTTTGCCGAGGGCTGGTTTGCCCTGGCCGACGCGCACGAGGTGGCGCTGATTGGCGGCGACACCACGCGCGGGCCGCTGACCTTGTCGGTGAGCATTTTTGGCGAAGCCCCCGCTGGCCGGGCGCTGCGCCGCGATGGCGGCCGCGCCGGCGACGATGTTTGGGTGAGCGGCGAGCTGGGCATGGCCGCCGCCGCCGTGCGCGCCCGCCTGGGGCAACTGACCCTGCCCGAGGCCGAGCGGGCCTTGGCGCAGCAGCGGCTGGACTGGCCGCAGCCGCGTCTGGCGCTGGGCCAGGCCTTGCGCGGACTGGCCAGCGCCGCGCTGGATGTGTCTGATGGTTTGCTGGCCGACCTGGGCCATCTGGCGGCGCGCAGTGGCGTGGCCGCCTGGGTGCGCGCCGACTGGCTGCCGATGCCTGCGTGCCTGCGCGAACAAGGCGCGGCCGGCCTGGCCTGCGCGGCAGCGGGCGGCGATGATTATGAACTGTGCTTTGCCGCACCGCCGTCGGCGCGCGCCGCGCTGGCCGACCTGGGCCGCGCGCTGGCCGTGCCGCTGACCCGCATCGGCGCGTTGACCGAAGGCGTCGGCTGCCGCTTATTAGACGCCGACGGCGCAGAGATCCTGCTGGAGCAACATGGTTATGACCATTTCGCCTGACTGGCGCTTTATGCTGCGCCACCCCGCCCATGTGATTGCCCTGGGCCTGGGCAGCGGCCTGGCGGCCAAAGCGCCCGGCACCTTTGGTACGCTGGCGGCGCTGCCACTGTACGCGTTGTGGCTGGCGCTGGGGCTGAGCCCGACACTCTTGGCCTGGCTGCTGCCGCTGCTGTTTGCGCTGGGCTGCTGGGCCTGCCAGCGCACCGGCGACGCGCTGGGCGCGCCAGACCACGGCGCCATGGTGTGGGACGAAATGGTGGCAATGTGGGCGCTATTGATTGTGCTGCCGGCCACGCCGCTGGCCTGGGCGCTGGGTTTTGCGCTGTTTAGGGTATTCGACATTGTCAAACCCTGGCCGATTCGCTGGCTGGACGCCCAGTTGAAAGGCGGCTTTGGCGTGATGCTGGACGACGCGCTGGCGGCGCTGATGGCCTGGGCGGTGTGGCGGCTGGCAGCGCCGGCGCTGGGCCTGGGTTGAGGCAACGGCCGGCTGCGTCAAGCGCCGCGCACAAAACGCTTCTGGCGTTGTAGCGCTTCTTGTCTACCTGCGGTCGCGCGCCCGGCCAGGATTGTTGCGCTGGGTTTTGTGAGCCGCTCTTAGTCAGTGGCGCTTTGCGCAGTGCGCTTGTGTCAGCCATTGTGCATCATATTTCAACATCATAGCCGGATTTCTGGTTATACTCCCGGCATATTCTGTTGGCGGAGTTGTTCATGTCCGTTTCGCTTGATACCCCTGAAGATATTGCCAACTGGTTGCGCCGGCATTTTGTTGGCCAGACGTTTGGTTGTGTGCGCTTTTGGCAATTTGCCCTGGTGCGCCCCAATGACCAGTTTTTTCAGCTGGCCAGCGTGACGCTGGCGGGTGACCGGCTGGACTTGCAGCTGCGTCATGCCGATGGCCAGGGTGAGGCCGGGGTGGTGTCAGTGTGGCAACCCATGGGCCTGAGCCCTCGCCCACATGGTGTGGCGCTCAGCGCTGCGGCGCGCCTGAGCTGGGGAAACAGCGAGGCCTGGCAGGCCGGGGAAGGCCAATACCGCATCCGCACCCCGCGGGGCGAGGGGGGTTTTGCCATTGAGGGCGCCCCAGCGCTGACCCTGGAGTGTTAAGAGCCGCTCACAAAACCCCCTGGCGTTGTTGTGTGACCTTGCCGTACTGCTTGTACTGTCTGCGCTCACACGCCTAGCCAAGGCCGCTTCGCTGGGTTTTGTGAGCGACTCTAAGAGCGGCCAACACCCGTTTTCTTGATGAAGGAAGCAAACCATGATTCGACACATATCCTGGCTGGGCGCCAGCCTGCTGGCGCTGGGCACTGCCTGCGTTCAGGCCGACCCGCTGGCCTTTCCGGCCAGCCTGCAAGGCAAGGCGGTAGAACTGGCCCCCAATGACCCGGACTACGCCCGCGCGGCGGTGGAATACGCCGTCAAGCCGGCCGGCCAGGGCGGTGTATCTGCCGCGCTGGTGGTCAAAATCACCTAGGATATTCCGGTGTACCGGATATGGAATGGCCCAGGCGACGTCAATGCCCAGGGCAATACCAACCGCCTGGGCGGCTGGTGGTCGTATGATGCCCCGCACGGCCCGGTGGACGGCTACCGGGTGGCGTATGAAATCTGCCGCGACTGGAACAAGCTCAAGTGGGTGGCCACCTGCACACTGAAAGCGGGTGCGGTGGTGGCGATTGGCCCAGGCCAATCGGTGTCGGCGCAAACCTGCGGCGACCCGACCGGCGCCGAGCAATACCCGGCCAACCCGGTGGATTGGCAGACGTTTGTCAATAAACCGTGGGCGCGCACCAGCGAGCTGAGCTGTCCGCCGGAAAGCGCCGACTATCAGGCAGATCCGCTGGACATCGCCAAACCCAAGCCCTGATAGCACGCAGGCGCCCCGGCAGTGCCCTGGCTTGCTCAAGCCACCGTGCGGCACTGCCGGCACATCTGGATTGCCATTGGCCGGCATGAATATGTAATGCGGGCATTCCGGTTTTGCTACAAGGTAAAGCGCGCCAAGCCCGCGCGCAATTGTCCGGCCACCTGACGCAGGCGCTCGACATCCTCAGCATGGTCACGAGCCATCTCGCTGGCGGCTTCTGCCATGCGGGCAATATCATCAATGCCGTGGGTAAGGGTATCGCCAGCACCGCGCTGTTCTTGCGTGCTGCCGGCGATGCCGTGCACCAGTTGCACGGCACTGGCCGTGTGTTGGTCGATGGTATCCAGCGCCACCCCGGCCTGACAGGCCAGTTCCACGCCGTGATCCACCCGCTCGCGCACCACTTGCATACGCTGGGCGGCGTGCTGGGTGTCATGCACAATCTGCTGGATGGTGGCGGCAATTTCCCGGGTAGAAGCGGTAGTGCGCTCGGCCAGCTTGCGCACTTCATCAGCCACCACGGCAAAACCCCGACCGGATTCCCCGGCACGGGCTGCCTCGATGGCGGCATTCAAGGCCAGCAGATTGGTCTGGTCGGCAATGTCGTGAATCACCTCCACCACACTGGAAATCAGCCGCGACTGCTCGCCCAGTGCCAGCACGGCGCTGGCAGTCTGCCGGACATCGTCGGCCATGGCGCGCATATCGTCAGCACTGCCGGTGACCACACTGCGCCCGGTCTGGCAGCTGTGCAGCGCCTCGGCACTGAGGGTCGAAGCAGTATGGGCATGATCGGCCACCTGACGGATGCTGACCGACAGTTGTTCTACCGAGGCCGCCATTGCCGCGGCGGCCTGTGCCTGTGTGCCGGCACGACGCACCAGCTCTTCCGAACGGGTGTCCAGCCTGGCGGCGGATTCGCCAACCTGGCCGGCGGCCGTGGTGATGTCGCTGAGCAGGCTGCGCACCTGGCCGACCGTGGTGTTCAGCGCCTGGCCCAGTTGATCCAGTTCATTGTGGCTGTCGGTGCGTCGCTGCGGCACACTGACTTGCAGATTTCCCTGGCCAAGCGCCGTGACCGCATCGACAATCCCACGCAAGGGTCGCAGCCGGTGGCGCACCAGCAGCCAGATCAACACCGAGCACAAGGCCAGGCCACCCAGGCTGACCGCAGCCAGAATGCCACGCAAATGTACGCTGTCGGCCATGAATTCGTCGGTCCAGCTGCCGATGGTGACCTGAAAATTCCAGTTTTTTGACCAACCCACCATGGCCATGCGCTCGCGCAGCCCCTGCTCGGACGGCCACAGATACTGGCGCAGCCCACCCTCAAAACGGATATTGTCCAACGCGGATTGCCGGGTTGGGCCTTCGCCCACCACCTCGCCGATAATCTTGCCCTGAAATTTGGGGTGGACAATAAACTCGCCAATGGTCTTGTCGTCGCCACTGGGGTGGGCAATGGTCACATAGCCGGTCTTGCCGGCAACAATGCGGCCATACAGGGTGCGCAGGCGCGCCAGGGTGTCGGCCAGCTCTATGCGCACCGACAGCCCGCCAATCACCTGGCCCTGGGCATTTTTCAGCGCACGGATATTGCTGAAGTAATACTTGCCATTGCGCACCACCATGCCTTGATAATCCTCGCCGGCCAGCAATGCCCTGGCTACCGGATCGTTGTCGGCCAGCGCGGTGCCGTCCATGGCTTTGCCGTCACGCTTGAGCAGCGTGGACAAGCGGTAAACCTTGCCTTGGTATACGGTCAGAATGGCGGCTTCTTCGCTGGTGAGGCTCTTGAAACGCTCCAGCGGCTCGTGGTGGCTGTTGAGCATCACGCCATTCACGCTCAGGATCGGCAGGGCCAGTCCGCCTGTGGGGTGCAGCCCTTCACCTGGCTGTACCGCCCCACCCAGAAACTGCTCGAAAAAATGCAGTTGGCGGGCGCCGCGTGCCTTGGCGCTGTCAAACTCGCTGTCCAGCCCTCCCACCACCAGCCGAACCTCATTGCCCAGCTCCAGCTGTGCCTGCGCCATGGCCGCCTGGCCAGTCAGCCAGGCCGTCAGCGCAATCATGATGGTAAAAACCAGGACCAGCAGCAGCATGGCCGGCAACAGGATTTGCCGACCCAGGGGCATGGTGCGATACGACATGGTGCGATCTCCTTTGTCGTGGGCGCATCGCTGACTGCGTGCGCGACAATCACACCTCGGTGAGGTGTGATGGCTGTCAGCCTTGGCATATCAAGAAAGGTGGAACTTGGTTTTGCCAGACCCGTGCGGCAGGTCGCAGCATGACAATTTATGAAAATAACATGAACAGAGGGATAAAAAAAGGCTTATCACACCAGACAGAAATGTTTCACTTGAACACGCCAACAAGGCAGACAAAAAAGCCGCAGGTCGTTGATATGGATGGCAGGATGATCGCCCCCAGCCAATAAGAGCCGCTCACAAAACCCCCTGGCGTTGTGGTGTGACCGTACTGTCTGCGGTCACACGCCTAGCCAGGACCGCTACGCTGGGTTTTGTGAGCGACCCTAAAAACGCCACGGCGCGCCGGACATTCATCCGGCGCGCCGTGGCGGGGTGTTTCAGCTGCTGTTTTGGCTTAGCCGCGCAGCGCTTCGCCCATCTTGCGGCGATAAAACTCATGGAAGTGCTGCATGCCGTCTTCGGTCGGCGACTGATACGGGCCGACTTCTGATTCACCGCGCTGCCACAGCGCCTTGCGGCCCTCGTGCATGCGGTAGCAGATTTCGTCGTCCTCGACGGCGGTTTCGAAGTACGCCGCCTGCTCGGCCTGGATGAATTCCGGCTCGAACCAGACGATGTCTTCCGGGTAGTAAAACTCGGTGATCACCGTGGTTTTTTCCGGGCCCTTGGGCACCGCCACGCTGACCACCAGCACATGCGGATACCACTCCACCATGATATTGGGGTAGTAGGTCAGCCAGATGGCGCCGAATTCCGGCTGTTTTTCTGCGTAGCGGCGCAGCACCTGCTGGTGCCATTCCGAGTACACCTTGCTGCCCGAGCGCGCCAGGGCGTTTTTTACGCCGACGGTCTGCACATGGTATTGCTCGCCCCATTCCCACTTCAGTTCGCCGCAATTGACGAAATTGCCCAGGCCGGGGTGGAAGGGGTCAACGTGGTAGTCCTCCGAATACACTTCGATGAAGGTTTTCCAGTTGAAGTTGTATTCGGTGATGACGGTTTCGTGATAGGCGTAGCCATCAAACGTCATGTGCTTGGCCACGCCCAGGCGCGCCAGGTCGGCGGCGATGTCGCGGCGGGCGTCAAACAACAGGCCGTTCCATTCGGTCAGCTGGGTCTGGCCCAGGTCCAGGCACGGCTGCTGATGAAAATGCGGCGCGCCAATCAGCTTGCCCTGGTTGTTGTAGGTCCAGCCGTGGATATTGCAGACGATGTGTTCGGTGTTGCCGCGCCCCTTGAGCATCAAGGCCTGGCGATGGCGGCAGACATTGGACAGCAATTGAATGCCGTCTTCGTTGCGCTTGAGCATCTTGCCATGGCCCATCCACTCCAGGGTGTGATAGTCGCCCACGTTCGGCGTCATCAAGGCATGGCCATAGTATTGCGGCGCGTCGGCGAACAGCAGTTGCTGTTCCAGCTCGTAATACGCCGGATCAAAATAGGTATAGACAGGAAGTTGCGCGGCGGATGCGGTGAGCAGTTGCGCAGAAGCCAGATCAGACATTATTCCCAATCCCCACAAAGGTAGAAGAATCAAGACCAGCCGAATCTCGCCAAAACGAGTTTACGGTATGAAGGCACAAACAGTTGCAGGCGCACACGCCAGACAGCCGTCAGGAAGGCGGGGGATTGTCCCCAAAATCGGGGTGGGGGGCAAGCGTTTTTTGCAATATAAATTGTGCAAAATCAATCGATTTTGCCGTTTTGCCCGGCTTCTTCCGGGGGTGGCAGAAGTTTTCTGGACAAAACTTGCGACAAATCAAACGTCCAAGTATTTTGTTGCGACGCAACATCCCCGCGCGGTATAGTTCGGGCAGCCTGTCCCTTCCACCGCGCAGCGGACTGTTTTTTCTTGTTTTTGCGCGCTTGTGCCCGAACTGGCGCGCCAGCGTTTCTGAAGAGCGGATGTGCTGATGACCGACCATGTTCTTGTGATTAATTGCGGTAGTTCCTCGCTGAAATTTGCCGCCATCGACCCACGCACCGGTGTCGCCGCGCTGACCGGCCTGGCCGAACGACTGGGTAGCCCGGAAGCCAGCCTGAGCGCCCGACTGGGCGAAGACCGCCACGGCGTGACCCTGGCCGGTGGCGGCCACGAAGCTGCCATGCGCGCGGTGCTGGACGTGCTGGACGCCAGCGGACTGACCACCCGCATCGGCGCGGTGGGCCACCGCGTGGTGCACGGCGGCGAGCGCTTTAAAAGCTCGGTGCGCATCGACGACGCCGTCGAAGCCGAAATCGACGCCTGCGCCCGTCTGGCGCCGCTGCACAACCCGGCCAATCTGATTGGCGTGCGCGTGGCGCGCCGATGCTTTCCCAGTTTGCCGCATGTGGCGGTATTCGACACCGCGTTTCACCAGAGCATGCCGGCGCATGCCTATCTGTACGCCATTCCACACAGCCTGTACGCCGAACACGGCCTGCGCCGCTATGGGTTTCATGGCACCAGCCACCGTTATGTCGCCGCCGAAGCCGCCCAGCTGCTGGGCCGCCCGCTGCAAGACTGCGCACTGATCACCGCCCACCTGGGCAATGGCGCCTCGGCCGCCGCCGTACTGAATGGCCACAGCGTGGACACCACCATGGGCCTGACCCCGCTGGAAGGCCTGGTGATGGGCACCCGCTCGGGCGACATCGACCCCAGCCTGGTGCAGTTCATCGGCAATGCGCTGAATCAATCGGCTGATCAAGTGATTGACCTGCTGAACCGCAAGAGCGGCCTGCTGGGCCTCTCCGGCTTGTCCAACGACTGCCGCACCCTGCAAGCCGCCGCCGAAGAAGGCCACGCGGGCGCGCGGGTGGCGCTGGAGGTGTTCTGCTACCGCCTGGCCAAGCATATCGCCGGCCTGTCCGCCGCGCTGCCGCGCCTGGACGCGCTGGTGTTCACCGGCGGCATTGGCGAAAACTCGGCCTGGGTGCGCGAGCAGGTGCTGGCGCGGCTGGGCCTGCTGGGCTTTGCCGTGGATAGCGCCGCCAACGCCCGCTGTGTGGGCGGCGTGGCCGGCCCGATTCACGCCACCGGCAGCCGCACCGTCTTGGTGGTAAACACCAATGAAGAACTGCTGATTGCCCGCGACACGTTTGCCCTGGCAGGCGTGTGACACCAGACTGAACAAGGCCGCGCACTGCGCGGCCTTGTGCTTTTGTCCTGACGTTCTGATTTTATTCTGATCATGATGCAACCCGGGTCGCGCCACGCCTGGTGGGCTTGCCTGTCCAGCCGGCGGCCGGCGCAACCCTCTTCCAACGGCAAAGGAAATTCATGCACGCCCTCTACCTCTCCCCGGTTGGCTATGACGTCGGCCTGACTTCGGTGGCGCTGGGCCTGGTGCGCGCGCTTGAGCGCCGTGGCCTGAAAGTCGGCTTCATCAAACCGGTGGCGCAACAGCGCGACCCCGGCGCCGGGCCCGAGCGCTCCAGCCACTTCGCCTCCAGCCTGTTCCGCCTGGACACCCCGCCGCCAATCGACTTTGCCCGCGCCGAACAACTGATGGGCGCCGGCCAGACCGACCAGTTGCTGGAAGAAATCGTCAGCCTGTATCAGCAAGTGGTGGACCACAATGATGTGGTGGTGGTGGAAGGCCTGGCGGCCGACGCCAACCATGTCTACGCGCCGCAGCTCAATACCCAGATTGCCCGCACGCTGAACGCAGAAACCATTTTTGTCGGCTCTGCGGCCCGTCTGTCGGCGCAAGACCTGGCCGAACAAATCGAAGTCGCCGCCCGCCAGTCGGCGGAGTCACACAATAACCGCTTTGCCGGCTACATCATCAATAAGGTGCGCGAAGACGTCGCGCCGGGGGATTACACCCTGGACATCGCCCAGCTCACCGCCACCGCCAAGGCACGCCGCCTGCCGCTGCTGGGCACCATTCCGCTGTCCAACAATTTTGCCGCGCCGCGCACGCTGGACATCGCCCAACACCTGAACGCCCGGGTGCTGGCGCCGGCACGGCTGCATTCGGCACGGGTCAGCGATATGCTGATTGCCGCGCGCTCGATCACCCATTTGATCAACCGGCTCAAGCCCGGCGCGCTGGTGATCACCCCCGGCGACCGCGACGATGTGGTGTTGGCCACCGCCATGGCCGCCCAGCGCGGTGTGCCGCTGGCCGGCCTGCTGCTGACCTGTAATTCGCTGCCGCACCCGCACCTGCAGGCGCTGTGCCAGATCAACGAACACGCCAGCTTCCCGGTGCTGGCCACCGAACTGGAAACCTTCGACACCGCCCGCCAGCTGACGCAGATGTCGCACCATGTGCCGGTGGACGACCTGGCGCGCATGGAACGGGTGGTGGATTTTGTCGCCGAACGGCTGGACCTGGATCGGCTGATTTCGCGCATTGGCCAGCCGGGCGAAGTACGACTGTCGCCGCCGGCCTTCCGCTACCAGCTGATTCAACACGCCCGCCACGCCGGCAAGCGCATTGTGCTGCCCGAGGGCGACGAGCCGCGCACCGTCGAGGCGGCGGTGATCTGCCACCAGAAGGGCATTGCCCGCTGCGTGCTGCTGGCCAAACCGGAAGCCGTGCAAAAAGTGGCCGACGCCCAGGGCATCACCCTGCCGGCTGATCTGGAAATCCTCGACCCTGACCACGCCCGCGCCCGCTACGTGCCGCCGCTGGTCGAGCTGCGCCGCCACAAGGGCATGACCGCGCACATGGCCGAGCAATACCTGGAAGACAGCGTGGTGCTGGGCACCATGATGCTGGCGGTGAACGACGTGGACGGCCTGGTGTCGGGCGCGGTGCACACCACCGCCAACACCATCCGCCCGGCGCTGCAATTCATCAAGACCGCGCCGGGCTCGAGTATTGTCTCCAGCGTGTTCTTCATGCTGATGCCGGATCAGGTGCTGGTGTACGGTGACTGCGCGGTGAACCCTGACCCCAGCGCCGAAGAGCTGGCCGACATCGCCATCCAGAGCGCCGACTCGGCCAAGGCCTTTGGCATTCAGCCGCGCGTGGCGATGATTTCCTATTCCACCGGCAGCTCCGGCGCCGGCAGCGATGTGGAAAAAGTCCGCGCCGCCACCGAGCTGGTGCGCCAGCGCCGCCCGGATATTCTGGTGGATGGCCCGCTGCAATACGACGCCGCCAGCGTGGAAAGCGTCGGCCGGCAAAAAGCCCCGGACAGCCCGGTGGCCGGCCGCGCCAATGTGTTTGTCTTCCCCGACCTCAACACCGGCAACACCACCTACAAGGCGGTGCAGCGCTCGGCCAATGTGGTCAGCGTCGGCCCGATGCTGCAAGGCCTGCGCAAGCCGGTCAACGACCTGTCGCGTGGCGCGCTGGTGGACGATATTGTTTACACCATTGCGCTGACGGCGATTCAGGCCGAGCAAATGGCGAATTAAGCCCCCACCAGACACCCGGCCAGCACACCGGCCGGGCAAAAAACATCAGGCCCCACGGTATTCACCTGGGGCCTGATGTTTTTGGCGCTGTCTGGCAGGCTTACGGCTTGGGTGCAGCCGCCGCTTCGACTGCCGCCGGGTCTGGCAGATTCACCGGGCGATTATTGATGGTGAGCTTGCCGTTCTTCCATTCGGCCGAGGTTTTCAGCTGGCCGCCTTCTTGTTGCAGATAGCCCTGCTCAGACCAGATATCCACCTGGCTGGCAAACAGGTTTTTTGCCAGTTCGTCGATTTCTTGCAGCGACGGCGGGTTTTCGGCGCTGGCGTCCACCGTGAACAGATTGCGCGCCTGCGCCACCACCAGCCCTTGCAGGGTGTCGCGCGGCACACTCAGCTTGGCGTTGGCGGTGAGTTTGCTCAGGAACACCCGCGAGTCGTTCAAATCACCCTTTTGGTAGCCATTCAGCGCCACATTGCCAGTGACGTTGACCTCGCCACTGGGCAGCTTCAGCGAGAAATCGTTGATCGCCAGGCGCGGGTTGTTTTCCAGAATCGGGCCACCCTCGCGCACCACGGCGTCAATATATTGCTGACGCAGTTTGTCCGGCTCGACGCCTTCAACCTGGATGTCCGAGAACGCCTGTTCCAGCTTCAACAGGCTGGGGCCGTGCAGGTGGTTGACCGACAAATCCAGCCGCATCGGGCCGTAGGCGGTGTGGTTGACTTCCAGTTTTTCAAAGCCAAACTTGGCGCGGGCGTTGATGAATTCTTTTTCTTCGCTGCTGACGATCTGGTATTTCAAATTCACCAAATCCGCCTGCGAAGGCTTGATTTCGCCAGCCGGATTGATGAACTCGCCAATGCGGATGCGCGTCAGCAGCGAGATCAGCTCGTTGAGCTTGATCTGATACGGGATGTTTTCTTTCGATTCCAGCTTGACCCGAGTGACCGACAGCTCTTTATTGCCCACGCCCGCGCCGGTCGCCCCTGGGCGGGTGTCAGACTGATAGCTCAGATTGCTGAATTCGATATGGCCCTTGGTGGCGGCATCCAGCACCAGGCCGGGCAGGCGGGCGTCGATGCTGTACTGGCTGTAATCCGAGTCGTAGCCCACCTGGGTGGTCATGCCCTGCCATTTGATCTTGACCCCGGCCAGGGTTTCTTCGTAGTCAAACGCCGGCACGCTGACGTTCAGCTCGCCGCCGCCGGTGAAATTCAGCCGGTTGGTGACGGTGATCGGCTCTTTGTCGCCAAAAAAGCGCGACAGCATCTTGCGCGTGTCGGGCGACATGATGAATTCAGTGGTCACCACCGCGCGCGCCGGGCGCAGGCCGCCAGGCAGCGGGCCATGCTGAATGTGGTTGACGTATTTTACCGTGCCGGTCAGCGCATTCTTGGCCGCCTCGGGCAGAATGCCCTGATACGGGGCAAAAAAGCGCGCATTGAAAGTCAGCTCGGTGGTTTCGGTAGACGAAAACCAGCCGCGCTCGTATTGATGCGACTTGACCTTGAAAATCGGCAGGCCGGCAATCATGTCGTGCTGCTTGGCCAGCGTGCGTTCCGCTTCCAGCCCAGTCCAGTAGGCGCCGGCGCTGTACAACACGGCGATACCCAGCACACCCGCCACTGAGCCCTTCAAGAGACGCGTCTTCACCCTGATGAATTCCTGTATGCAAAACAATCCGCGCCTATCTTAGTCCATTTCCTGGCCGGGCTGTACTGTTGGATATACCTGTACCCGGCCTTGGCGACAAAAAACCGGCGGCACAGACGCCGCCGGCAGGATCAGTCAGCGGGATGCAGCGCCAGCCAGTGCGCCAGCTCCGCCACGCTCAGCTGCGGCAACTGATGGGTATGGGCGTACTCATCCACCGCCGCGCCGCGCAGCATCTCGCCATCCGGCGTCATCAGCTCGCACAGCACGCCAGCCGGTGACAAACCGGCCAGCTGCGCCAGCGCCACGGCCGCCTCGGTGTGGCCGCGCCGCTCGGCCAGGCCGCCCGGACGGGCAATCAGCGGGTAAACATGGCCAGGACGAGCCAGGTGTTCCGCACGGGCGCCTGGCGCGGTGGCGGCGCGGATGGTGGTCACCCGGTCGCGCGCCGACACGCCGGTGCTGACGCCTTCGGCGGCCTCAATGCTGACGGTAAATGCGGTGCCGTGGCGGCTGCGGTTCTCCGCCACCATCAGTGGCAACTCCAGCCGGGCGGCGTGTTCGGCGGTCAGGCACAGGCAGACAATGCCGCTGCCGTCACGGATCATCCGCGCCATTTCGGTCACGCTGAGCGTATCCGCAGCCAGGATCAGGTCGGCTTCGTCCTCACGGTCGGCGTCGTCACTGACAATCACCGGCCGTCCGGCACGCAGGGCGGCCAGGGCGGCATCGATGCGCAAGGCAAGCAAATCAAGGGGGGCATTCATAAGAAACGGTCCTCAAATCTGGTTCAGGTTGAGCAACACGTCTCGGGCTTGAGGGACAACAGGCACAGCCGCATGGCGCAAGCGGCCGCCCGGCAATGCACCGGCGGCAACCACGCACAAGCGGCGTCAGCAGACAGCGGGCCGGCACAGGCAGGCTCGCTGATGTCATCATCTTCTTTCATCCGGACTCTCACCGTCGGCTCTGGCGTTTCACCAGATCTGCTGACCCCCGGCCAGGCCGGGGCGCTCGCGGGCTCGGCCTGCAACAGGCCATACCGCCGGTGGGGAATTTCACCCCGCCCTGAAGACGCAGGTCACCGGCAGATGCCCGTGACCTGCCCGCAGTATAACGCGCCGCACAGGCTGGCGAACAGAACAGCGCCTGCATCCATGCCCTTGTGCCTGGCGGCAAAATGGGCAAGAATCCTGCCATTGCCTTTTATCCACTCAGAATCCGATTGCCTGCTGTCATGACCGCGTATCCGAACACTTTGCGATGGCGTCGCTAGCCAGACGTTCACCCCGCCTGATTTCATTGATTACTGTTCGGAGCCTGTCATGCTGACTCAAGCCGAGTTCGACGCGCTGGCGCGTCAAGGTTTTAACCGCATTCCCGTCATTCTCTCGCTGTTTGCCGACCTGGACACCCCGCTGTCGGTCTACCTGAAGCTGGCCAACCAGCCGTATTCCTATCTGCTGGAATCGGTGGTCGGCGGCGAGCGCTTTGGCCGTTATTCTTTCATTGGCCTGCCGGCCGCCACCCGCTTGCGCGTCAACGGCCTGCGCGTGCAGGTGGAGCACGGCGACCGCGTGGTGGAAACCCACGAAGGCGACCCGCTGGGCTTTATCGAAGCCTTCCAGGCGCGCTTCACCACGCCGCCGCACGACGGCCTGCCGCGCTTTGCCGGCGGCCTGGTGGGCTATTTTGGCTACGAAACCATCAAGCTGATCGAGAAAAAACTCGCCGCCCGCCCCGCCAAGCCCGACCCGATTGGCACGCCGGATATCTTGCTGATGCAATCCGAAGAACTGGCGGTGGTGGATAATCTGTCCGGCCAGCTGTATCTGATTGTCTACGCCGACCCGGCGGTGCCCAACGCCTACCAAAAAGCGCAAACCCGCCTGGCGCAGCTGCGCGCGCAACTGCGCCAGCCCTCGCCGCTGCCCTTGCAAGGCCCGGCGCCGCGCAGCGAGGCCAGCTCGGAATTTGGCGAAGACGCCTTCAAGCAGGCGGTGCTGCGCGCCAAGGAATACATCATCGACGGCGACATCATGCAAGTGGTGCTCAGCCAGCGCATGCGCATGCCATTTGCCGAGCCGCCGCTGTCGCTGTATCGCGCGCTGCGCAGCCTGAACCCGTCGCCGTATATGTATTTTTATCATTTCGACGACTTCCACGTGGTCGGCTCCTCGCCGGAAATCCTGGTGCGCCAGGAAAACCACACCGTCACCGTGCGCCCGATTGCCGGCACCCGTCCGCGCGGGCAAAACCGCATCGAGGACGAAGCGCTGGCCGAAGACCTGCTGGCCGACCCGAAAGAAATCGCCGAACACGTCATGCTGATGGACCTGGGCCGCAACGATGTCGGCCGGGTGGCGGATATTGGCTCGGTGAAAATCACCGAGAACATGATCATCGAGCGCTACTCGCATGTGATGCATATTGTCTCCAGCGTGGAAGGCCGCTTGCGCGAAGGCATGAGCAATCTGGACGTGCTGCGCGCCACCTTCCCGGCCGGCACCCTGTCCGGCGCGGCCAAGGTGCGGGCGATGGAAATCATCGATGAGCTGGAACCCAGCAAACGCGGCATTTATGGCGGCGCGGTGGGCTATCTCGGCTTTAATGGCGATATGGACCTGGCCATTGCCATCCGCACCGCCGTGGTGAAAGACCAGATGCTCTACGTGCAAGCCGGCGCCGGGATTGTCGCCGACTCGCAAACCGAAGCCGAATGGCAAGAAACCCGCAACAAGGCGCGCGCGGTGATTCGCGCGGCTGAGTTGGTGCAGCAGGGGTTGGATGCGGAGTAATACAGGGGCGCGCTAGTAGCCGGTCACGCTGAAACACAAGGATTCATGCGCGACGAAGAACGACTTGCCGCGCTACACCGCGTCATTCCCGTGCAGGCGGGAATCCAGGGTGTTGATTTTGCTGGGGTTTGATTTTGGTGGAAGCGATTTGGCTGGATCAATCGGCGCGTTCTTGCGGCGTGACCAGTAGATTGCTCAAGGATGCGTCTGCTTTTTGTGTTCCCATTTCTTTGGATGCCGCTTGCCATGGAATGCCATAGGGCGTGCAATCTAAATTACATAAGCTGGCGTTGTTGGAAGGCTATGGCGCTTGAGTCTTAAATGCTCTTGAACCAGATCAAGCAGTCTGGGTAGTGAGGTGGGGGAGGCATGGAAGCGCTAGGCGGCATGGTTCCCCGTGGTTCTGCCTTGAAAGAACTGTGATTTATCATATGTTTTTGTCTTATGCAACAGTCGTTTAAATCAATTGGGACGATAGTTGTTGTCTAATTACAAGTAATGCCTCATGGAGGTCTTGCCAAATGGCGCTATTTAACGAATATTCAGTTCGCCAACGGGCACACGCCGAAGCCCGCAAAACAGGTTTCATAAAGAATGCGGAGCAACTTATTGCTGAAGCATCTGCCTCTTTCACAACAACGAGAACATATGACATTTTCTTGTCACACAGCATTAGAGATGCAGAGTTAATCCTTGGCATGAAAGGAATACTTGAAGATCTCGGGTATTCGGTTTATGTGGATTGGATTGAAGATCCGCAACTTAATCGTACAAAAGTCACACCAGCCACAGCAGATAAGCTACGGCAAAGAATGAATTCATCAAGATCACTATTTTATGTAACCACCGCCAATTCGGATACATCTAGATGGATGCCTTGGGAGTGCGGCTATTTCGATGGAAAAAAGGAGAAGGCCGCAATTGTGCCTATCCAAAAGGCCCCTATAGACAACAGCTTTTCTGGGCAAGAATACCTTGGCTTATAC
>ERZ650300.911-NODE-911-length-17620-cov-4.702135_pt1 | contig 17620 bp, 13 predicted proteins | sample MGYA00376236_ERZ650300 | MGnify/ENA primary metagenome ERZ650300 (study PRJEB26733, sample SAMN07839303) | wastewater metagenome | biome: urban; feature: wastewater treatment plant; material: waste water | place: USA: North Carolina | collected 2016-04-28 ...
GGATTCCTGCTTTCAGTTTACCTGTCACATCCAGAAGTTTCGCACCTTCTTCTGTAAGAACGCCGGCATCTTCCCCTGCAACAAAAGCTTTCGGCATAATGTCACGAAGTTTCCAAGAGAATCCGTAAGGTGCTACCAGTTCATCGAATTTATCAACCATTTTCTGATTATAATCTGCTTTTGTTGTGTCGATCGGGAACATACCCGCCGCATCACCGATTCCAAGAACTCTCTTACCTGTCAGTTTCCAGTGTACATAAGCCTCCAGAGTTGTGATATAGTCAATATCTTTTACATGTTCTTCACCGTTAAGGATCGCCTGATACAGATGAGCAATGCTCCATCTCTGCGGAATGTTATAGTTAAATTCTGCAGTAAGCTTTGAAGCTGCTTCCTCTGTAATCGTATTTCTCCAGGTACGGAACGGTACGAGGATTTCTTCTTTATCGTTGAAAGCCATGTAACCGTGCATCATGGCACTGAATCCGATCGCTCCCAGTTTCTTGATCGTTACTCCGTATTCTTTCTGTACATTTTCTGCCATATCGCGGTAGCTGTCCTGAAGACCTGCCCAGATATCGTCCAGAGAGTATGTCCACAGTCCGTTCTCATAACGGTTCTCCCATGTATGGCTTCCGGATGCGATCGGATTGTGCTCCTCATCGATCAGTACCGCTTTAATTCTTGTAGAACCGAATTCGATTCCAAGATATGCTTTTCCGCTTTCAATGATCTCTTTTACATTGCTCATTGTACGCTTCCTCCTAAACATTATATTTTAAGTTTTCTTAATATCTCCATTATACTATTTTTGCAGGGAAATATCTATTTCGATATCCCCTGCAAATATAATCTTTTACCCGTAATTCTTTATTTGATTATTTGCGGTATGCAACGCTGTTCCACAGGAGTTCATTCTTGAACTGTCTGATTGTTGTATCCTTATCAATGTATACAGCTTCGATTCCCATGCATGCTGCCCAGTCACCCATCTGCTCTGCTGTTAAATCATAAGAGAATGCTGTGTGGTGAGCTCCTCCTGCCAGGATCCATGCTTCTGTTCCAACCTTTAAGTTCGGCTGTGGTGTCCAGAATGCTGTTGCTACTGGAAGTTTTGGCATTGGTTTCTCTGTCTTCTTGCAGTCTACATCGTTGATGATCAGACGGAATCTGTCTCCAAGGTCAATCAGAGATGTTGCGACAGCCGGTCCGGTCTTAGATGTGAATACAAGTCTTGCCGGATCTTCTCTGTCACCCATGGAAAGCGGGCATACTTTAATGCCGATCTTACCATCTGCGACAGACGGGCATACCTCAAGCATATGAGACTGAAGGATTCCTTCTTTTCCAGGTACAAAGTTATATGTATAGTCTTCCATCATGGAAGTTCCTTTTGCATCTTTTACACCAGCTGTCATGATCTTCATCAGACGAACCATTGCAGCTGTCTTCCAGTCGCCTTCTGCACCGAATCCATAGCCTTTTTCCATAAGTCTCTGGATTGCAAGTCCGGGAAGCTGTTTAAGAGCACCCAGATCTCCAAAGTGTGTAACGATTGCCTGATAATTTTTCTCTTCCAGGAATTTCTCAAATCCGATCTCAATCTGAGCCTGAACTGCTACATGACGTTTAAATTCTTCCGGATCTCTTCCCTCAAGAAGAATATCATATTTGCTGTAGTATTCATCTACCAGCGCATCTACATCACCTTTAGCTACATCTTTTACATAATCAGCAATCTCATTTACAGGATAAGCATCAACTTCCCATCCGAATTTGATCTGTGCTTCTACTTTATCACCTTCTGTAACAGCTACGTTTCTCATGTTATCTGCTACACGACATACGCGGATATGGCTGCTCTCCATGATACCAACTGCTGTACGCATCCAGGAAGCAAGTCTTTCCTGAACATCTTTATCTGCCCAGTGTCCGACAATAACTTTTCTTTCGATTCCCATTCTTGTAACAATATGACCATATTCACGACCGCCATGAGCAGACTGGTTTTCATTCATAAAATCCATATCAATGGTATCATAAGGAATCTCCTCATTAAACTGTGTATGAAGATGGCAAAGCGGTTTTCTGTATTCTTTCAGACCAAGAATCCATGATTTTGCCGGTGAGAAAGTATGCATCCATGTGATAACACCTGCACAGTCCTCATCTGCATTTGCCTCATTAAATGTTTTACGGATCAGTTCGTTTGTGATCAGTGTTGGTTTCCATACTAATTCAAATGGAAGAACACCGCTCTTGTTTAATTCCTCAACAATGATTCTGGAATGCTCAGCAACTTTTCTTAAGCACTCATCTCCGTAAAGATCCTGTGAACCTGTACAAAACCAGAACTTATAGTTTCTTCCTGTTTTCATGATAAAATTCCTCCTAGATTTATTTTTATTTTTTATTTATTTCATTTGTTTACAATATTTTTCTGCATGATCCCCGTATGATCAGTTCCGGATAAATCAGTCTTTCAACCTTACTTTCTTCTTCAGGAACTCCGTTGATCTTCTCAAGTATAAGCTCTGCTGCCATTTCTCCCAGCTTTTCCTGCGGATGAGCTATCGTTGTGATTCCGCTTCCTCGCTGAGCATACAGTGAATTGTCATAACCGGTAATGGAAATATCATCCGGTATCCTGACTCCCATTTTCTCCAGTTCTTCCATAACCTGAACAGCAATCTGATCATTGTAACAGACGATTCCATCCGGAAGCTGTCCGCTCTGTACCATTTCTTTTGCCATCAGTGCAGGTTTTACTTTCCTGTCCTCTGTATGAAACCAGACAACATCATCAGGATCATAGGCAATCCCTGACTCCTGTAAGGCCTTCACATATCCCTTGTGGCGCTCCAGTCCCTGCATATCGTCTGCCTTAAAGAAACCCTTGATCTTTTTATGTCCCAGTTCCAGCAGATATTTTGTTACAAGATAGCCTCCCTGTGCATCATCCATAAGAATATGAGGTTTATCCCTCATTTCTGAATAGATTCCCTGAATAAACACATACGGAATTTCAAATTTATCCAGATTCTGATAAAGATTTCTGTGTTTACAGATCATCTCACTTTTGCTTGGTTCAATGATCAGTCCATCAATATCTTTCTTCAGAAGTTCCTCCAGACATCTGGCCTCTTTCTGTCTGCTGTTTGCTGTGTTTTTCAGGATAATACTGTAACCGCTTTCTGAAAGGACATTATCCATTCCCTGTATCAGTCTCGGAAAAATATAATCAGAAATATATGTGGTCACTACCGCAATATTCTTTGAATTCTTTATATGGCGCATATTCTCAGAGCAATAAGTACCTCTTCCGTGAAATGCCTCTACATATCCGTCCTGCTCCAGGATTCCCAGTGCTTTACGAACTGTATGTCTACTCAGGGAATATTTCTGTGAAAGCTCGTTTTCTGAAGGAAGCTTCTCTCCCGGTCGGATAGCTCCTGACATAATATCACTTCTGAGCTGTTCCATCAGTGAGAAATATTTCGGCTTTCCATTATCTGTCATGTCTTCTTCCCTCCTGTATTTAGGATACAACTTGTACGCACGTACGAACAAGTTGTTTTTTATGCATAAATTATACAAAATATCGAGAGATTTTTCATTAGTTTTTTCCAAAACACCTCGAGGGATAGTGATATGTGAACAGTAACAGTTCATCCTTTACGAAAGTTACCAATATCCGATTGATTTCAACATCACTTCGGCCCAGCTTTTTCTATACCATAACATTCATGGCAAATCCCATGTACCGCCATACGTATTTCTTTATCCAGACGTGAATTACAGGTGATCAGAGTCACCATTCTCTCCCTTTCATCAGGCTCTACTCCTGTGTCATACATGGAATTATTTTTCAATATAGATAATTGTCTCCTGTATGCAGGACTGGATAACTTGTATCCATATTCAAATGCCGGGCTTTGGGAAGATGCCTGTTCCACAGAAAAAATTTTGTACAGAAACTTTCTTTTTGGTGTTGTGATCTCAATTTCAGGACATTTTTTCAGAAATTCAGGCTGTTCATAACGGTTCAGATTTGCAAACATCATATTACCTTCTATATTATGCCCGTAAAGAATACTGTGGGAATCTGTAAAATTCTTTTTTATGTCATGTTCCAGAAAAATACATCCAAACAGATCTTCCTCTCCTCTGAAATTATGTTTCAGGTAATATTCATCATCTGCCGCCTGAACTACAGGATAAGAAATATCGGCTCCCGGGACAGTAATCCAGGCAACTGTCTGAGAGTTGATCTTTCTTAAATTTTCCCAGGAAATCCCGAAGGATTCCCTGATTTCATCTGTACAGTTTTTGTTTTTTGATTCAGAAGATCTTCTCTGTTTTTTCCTGCGTTTTTTTTCACTGTTTTTTGTACTGCTGTCTTCATCAGTTTTTTTGCCATCTGCCAATAATCCGGCACCTTCTCTGTTCTTCACCCCTGCCATTTGGGAAAGCTCTGCATATTCCTGCCTTGCTGCAAGATTCTGTTCATAACTTTTTATATAGAAGCCGGCACAATATATAAGAAGCCCAATTGCTGCTATGATCATACTTACTGCAAATGTTCTGAGTTTTTTCATTTCCGCGGCATACCCTTTATATTTCTTTTCCCGGAAACAGTTCTTCTGTAGATCACCACACCTCCTGTCAGCAGTCCCATTCCGATAAGTCCAAGAACAGCCATCATTTTAAACGGTCTGACATCTCCTGTTTTAGAACTTCCTGCCATGGAACCACCCTGATAGCTTCCGTATCCACCCGAATTTCCGTAACTGCTGCCTCCGTTTCCGGAAGTTGTGCCTCCATTATTTCCACCATTGTAAGATGCCAACGGTGCTTTCGTCGGTACAGGAGTCATTTTCGGGCAGGTTCCCGGTACAGATGGTGTTGGTGTGGCTTTTGGCTGCTCCGTCGGTTTCGGTACTTCTGTAGGTTTTGGTGTCTCTGTCGGCTTTGGTGTTTCTGTTGGTTTCGGTGTTGCAGACGGTGTTGGTGTGGCAGTGGGTTCTGCTTTTGTTTTCACATATACCTCCTGCTGCGCCGCAATTTCCGGTGAAATATCTCCTCTTGCTTTCGCTGTGTTTACAATTTTTTCAGGCTCTGTGCTTTCTGTTTTAAATACCACTTCATAGCAGACTTCAATTTTATCCATATCTGACAACGATGCTCCTGTCTGAATTACAAATCCTGTATCATCTGCCTCTATTTTGGCATCTTTCAGTTCTATACCGTTTTTCTTCACAAAAATGCTGTCTTTTACAATAGAAGCCCCTTGGGTTTCCAGTTTATCTTCGATAACAATATTCTGATCTGTGACATCCTCACGCAGTTGTCTTACTGTCAGCTTATAGTATCCTTTCTCACCGGACGCATACTCTTTCTTATCTGATTCCTTCACAATTTCCAGAATCGGACTGTGTACCTCTGTCTCTGTTTCCCCGGTTGCAGGTATCTTTTCACTGCTGTCTGCAACTGCAGTATTGTGCACTTTCTGTCCTGCCAGGGCTGCATCAATCACTGCTGCCTGATATTCCACGATCATACTTTTCTGTTCCTGACAGTCCAGAGGATTATACATTACCTGCTCAAAAAGACCGCCTTTATCATTATCGCAGATACTATATCTGCTATCCCTGACCAGTGTCCTGCCTGTTGACATCAGGAAAGTATTATCATCATTGATCTGTACATCAGCATCTGCCACATTTCCTTTCTCATCCATCAGAATCACCGAATCCTTCAGAAGACGTACTCCCTGAGTATCGATCACATCCTGCAAAGTAACATTACGCGCCACACATCCGGTCTGCTCCTGTGTCAGGACAATGCGGTATGTAATAATATCACCATATTTGTAAAATGGTTTGTCCGTCGTCTTCTCTACTTTAAGAACAGGCGAGTTCACCCAGATTTTTGAGGAGTCCTTTACTTTCTGTGCATTATCTGCATACGCCTGTGCTGTATTTACAATCTCCATCCCATTTACGCTTTCCTGCGCAGTACAGCGGAAATTAACAGTCACAGGTGTCTGATACGGAAGATCTGAAATCGTCACGATCCATCCGGTTCCCTGACGTGTAACCTGACAGCTGACCGGTTTTTCCACTGTTTCTTTATAATTTTCCGGATTCAGCTGATTTCCTGCATCATCAGTTCCTGCCACCGGATTCTGAATAACAGCCGGAACACCGCTTACAGTAACAGCATCTTCAGCTCCGTCCAGAGCCAGCCCTTCAGGAAGGGAAAGATCACTGATCACAAGATTTCTTGCGATAGATCCCTTCTGAAGATTATTAACCGTAACCTGATAATTCACCTGTTCTCCTACCCGAAATTCATTTTCCGCACGTCCGTCCCCGGCTGCCAGATATGGATTCTGAAAACTTTTCTCAATAGAAAGAACTGCTGTATTTACATACACTTCTGCGTCATCCTGTGAAACAGGGGCATTCTGCGCCTGCACATTGGCAACATTAATGCTTTCCATTCCATTTGCCGCTTCCGCAACTGTGCAAAGGAAAGAAATCATAACCGGAGTATTTGCCGGAAGATCTGAAATGTTCAGTCTCCATCCGCTTCCCTCCTGAAGAAATTCATAATTCACCGGTTTCTCTGATGTCTCATTATAAAATTCCGGATTGAGCTGGTTCAAAACATCTTTGGTCCCTGCTGTCAGCTGCGTAATATTCTGTGGGATTCCGCTTACCGATACATCCTCTGCCGATGAAAGCGCAAGTCCTGCCGGCATACCGGTATCCCAGACAGTTACGTTCCGGGCCACTGTACCTGCTTTTTTATTCTCCACCACCACATTGTACTGTACCTGTTCTCCGACCTGCCATTCATAATGATCTGCAGATTTCTCAATCCAGAATTCTCCTGAATTTACATATACTTCTGCATCATCAGATCTCTCATCTGTATTAGCAGCTTTTACAGTTGCTGCATTTACGCTTTCGTGTCCATTTGCCTCTTCCTGTGCGATACAATGGAAAATAATCGTTACAGGCTGACTGTATGGCACATAAGAACAATAAAAGGAAAATCCGTTCTCATCTGCATTCAACTGAGAATCCACAGATCTCGCTTCATATGCCTGTCCTGTTTTCTTATCCGGTACGGGATAGTTTACCTGTTGCTGAACTCCCAGTACTTCCATGCTCTGTGCACCACCTGCCAGAACCAGTCCCTGCGGCAGACCAATATCAGTAATAGTTACATCTTTTGCAATTGTTCCTGCCGTTACATTATTCACCACGATCCGGTAAGCTACCTGCTCTCCTGCCTGCCATTCATATTTGTCTGCTGTTTTATCAATTTCAAGCTGTGGACTGTTCGGCCATACTTCTGCCATATCCTTTCTGGATTCCTGTTCTCCTGTCTCAGGATTGATCAGATTATCCGCTGTTGCAGTCACAATATTTTCCCATTCCTGTCCATTGGAATCCGCAGATGCCTGACATTTAAAACGGATTGTGATCGTCTCCCCATACTTCAGGGACGGACACTCTGCTTTCCATCCATTTTCTCCCTGTCCGGTAAGCGTACAGTTCTCACCTCCCTGACTTGTCTCTACAGCATACTGCCCTTCCAGAAGCTGCAGACATGATGGAAGCTCGTCTGTAATAACAACATTTACTGCTTTTACATCCTGTTTTGTCTGAGAAACCAGAATCTCATAATCTATGATATCTCCCGTTTTCCATTCATACTGAGAAGTATTTTTCTTTACTTCCAGTTCCGGTGGAATCACACCCTTTACCCACACTGTTTCCGTATCCATTGTATCTCCGCTTCCGTTTGTACGTTCATAACTCATGGATGCATGGTTTGGTACAAGAATACTGTATCCATCCTCTGCAAGGTATTTTGAAATGTTAATTTCTGATTCCGGTCTCTGGCGTACTTTTAAAGTAAATGTGTAAGTCTGATTATCTGTAAATGCTTCATCCTGAAGGCTCTCTGCTTTGGCCCTGCAGGTCACTTTCTGTCCTTCAACAGCAACATCAAACCAGTCTGTCACTGTCTGCCCTGCATCATTCACAATACTGACTTTTGATGCATCCTCTATAGTAAGACAATCCTCAAGTATATCCTGTACCACAAAGGATTTCAGTCTATTGGGTGTCACCTCTGCCCGGATCATATACTGAAATTCCTGTCCCTGACGAATGCCAAAAGGTTTTTCTTTTGATGCGGCAGCTGCCTGTTCCCATGTACAGTTTGCCTCTCCCACACGTTTCTCAGGCGCTTTTTTCATCTCAACATCACCGAAACAATAGGATGTAAAATCAAAATATGCATATGCTTTGCAGTATTTCTGTCCTTTAAAGTTCGGACAATAACTGTTGCCTGATGGATCCAGATATTTATTTCTTGTAATCTCTGCCCATCTTTCCTGAGAACCGGCTTTTGCAATGGCATCTTCACGACTTTTATCCCATTTATCCAGTCTGAACTGATGACAGAATTCTACCGTAAAATTATCTGTATTATAAAAAAGATTCAGCCATCCTCTCGGATCATCCGGCTCAACGGAACCAAGGGGTGAGCTTACAGAATTCCCATCTACCGTCAGATAATCATTGTTTTTCAGAACATATGCATTATCCAGACTGCTGTCTGACGGAATACGGACTCCCTGTCCCGCATCAATATCACGTATGGTTCCATGGCCACTGATCGGCAGTGTTTCTTCTGTTCCATGCTTCAGAAACTGAAACTTAACCTTTGCGTATCCTACAGAATAAATAAATACACCGATACTGTTTTTGGAAAAGCCAACCATTGGATAAGCTTCATTATCTTTCCATGCAAACGTAGCTCCGCCTTTATTCTGAACAATCGATTCTGCAGTGCGCAGATCATAACGGGGTTCTGCATTCTCTACTCCCACAAGAATGAGTCTGACATCAACAATATTTCCATTTCCATCTTTTCCTACATTGTTATAACGCATCCCTGCGCTTCCGGCTTTATAGTCCGCTCCTACACGAACGCACTCTGTATCACGTTCGCTTTTTCCATTGTCTGAAAAAGCTTCCCTGTCCAGATTATCACACCCAAAAGATTCATATGTGGTAATTCCGGGCTGAAACTTCATGTTAAAGCGATAACCATAATCTACCACCTTGTCACTGTCCCATGTTTCTACAGTTAACGGTGCCGCCTGAGTTACGCAGACAGGCACAAGCCCCAGAATTGCCTGCAGAATAAAAAGCATTGCAAGCAGCAAAGCTCCAAGGCGTTCTTTCAGTTTGAAATTGTGTTTCATTTTCCGTCTCCTTTCCGAACAAAAAATATAAAAATGAATGTGGGATTTTTCCCTGCACCTGGCAGGATTAAAGAATAGAAATAAGTTGAGATTGTATGATTATAAATATTCAAGGGGAATTAATATCGTGAAACAAGAACGTTTACACTTAAGATTTTTAAGATTCTGCGCAGGGTTTCTTTTCTGAAACCCTGCATAGATTTTCATTGATCATTTCTTTTCTTCAGCCATGAAAGAAAATAAAGAATAATTGCAAGAATAATAAAAAACGGAATCGCAACTCCGATTATCAGTATCAGTAAAACAATTATAACAGCCGCCGCTGCAATAACAACAGCCCTGCCATGCCAGGTAGAAAGATCGATTACTTTTTTCCATCTTTTCTCCTGCTGATGAGGAAGCTCTGTCTCATTGCCATAACTGCTTCCGTAAGAAGAATACTCTCCGTAATCTTCCTGTGTACTTCCATCATCTGTATCGATCAGAGTTTTTGCTATCAGATGCGGGTCTCCCAGTTCCTGCAGTACTTCCTGCTCTGAACGTCCGCCACGTACCTGAGACTGTATATAATCTTCATAATACCTGATATGTGCTGCTGCTTTGCCCTCCTGCATCTGCCCGGCAAGCTGGCTTCTCAGGATTTCCAAAAATTCTTTTCTGTTCATCTTCTACACTCCATTTTGCCAGAAATACATGTCAAAACTCTACTGCTCGCTCCGTTATCAGTAACGTTCGTACTCTTATTTTACCATATATACCGCAGGTAGCAACTAATATAATCATAAACTTTTTATGAAATTCTTATAAACTCAGTTACTGTTCACTCCGTTCTCAGTAACTTAGCCAAAATTCATTCCAGATTGCCTGCGGCAATAGAATTTTGGCTTGTATGTGAACAGTAACGACAGTAACCCATGAACTGGAAAAAATACATAAAACTGAGTTCCGTAATCTTGTTCTGATTAGGGAAATGTGCTATAATCACCTTATCGTATGACATCGTCCGGCAATATCGGGACGAAAATATTATTGCTCGCTGACAGCAGACGGGAACAGAGTGAGCGATGATAAATAAACTTCAGGACAGCAGGAGGAAAAAAGCATTATGAGTGAAAAGAAATATGTAGCTTATGTGGGCTCTTATACACATGGCTCTTCCAGACAGGGAATCCATGTTTATGATGTTGATGTTGAGAATGGCACTCTTACAGAACGCAGCAGTGTTGAAGTAAGTAATGCATCCCACATGGCTGTTTCAAAGAATGGTAAGTATCTTTATTCTATCGAGGATGAGGGTGTTGCAGTATTTAAACGTGATAAAAATGGTGATCTGTCACGTATCAACAGTGTAAATATTGATGGAATGAGAGGCTGTTTCCTTTCTACAGATGTTGACGGTAAGTATCTTTATGTTGCCGGATATCATGACGGTAAGGTGACTGTTGTACATACTCATAAGGACGGCAGACTTGGAAGCCTGATGGATGGCGTATTCCATACAGGACTCGGAAGTGTTGCAGAGCGTAACTTCCGTCCCCATGTGAACTGTGTTCGTCCGACTCCGGATAATAAATATCTCTGTGCAGTAGATAACGGAATTGATCAGGTGAAGATTTACCGTGTCAACAAATTGCGCAATAAGCTGGAACTGGTAGACATCCTGAGATGTCCGAGAGAGAGCGGCCCGCGTATCATTCGTTTTAGCGATGATGGTAAGTTTGCTTATATTCTCTTTGAACTCAGTAATGAGATCAGGGCTTACAAATATGATGGAAGCGGTAAGGTTCCGGCGTTTGAACTGATCCAGACGATTGAGACAAGTGCGAAGAAGGATGTTCATGATACACATAATGCAGCGTCTGGTCTTTCTCTTGCAAATGATGGCAAGCATCTTTTCTGTACAACAGCAGGTGAGGATACAGTTTCCATGTTTGAGCGTGATGAGGAGACTGGTATGCTGACAAGGAAGTTTACACTTCCGATCAGTGGTGAATATCCGAAAGATCTGGTACTTTTACCGGATGATAAGCATCTGGTGCTGGCTAATCATGCAAGTAATACACTGACTACTTTTACAGTGGATTATGAGAAGAATATTATTGTGATGAACGGCAAGCCGATTAAGATTACAGAGCCAAACTGTATCAGAATCTGGCCGGTTCCGGAAGAATAACAGATTCGTTACATAGAATCAGCAATATAGGCAGATAATAAAATACCTTCATTTGAAACTGAGATCAGCTCAGGATTCAAGTGAAGGTATTTTTGCGTGGATTAATTGGAATTATTTCCGATAAAAATCCCGAACCTTATCCATCTGGGAACTCATATTGACAAAGAGCGCATCCGCCAGTGTGATTGCTGCCATAGATTCTACCACAACCACTGCTCTTGGGACAATGACCGGATCATGTCGGCCATGGATTTCCAGAGAAAGAGGTTCTTTATCTTTGGTTACGGTCTGCTGCGGCTGGCTGATGGATGGGGTTGGCTTGATATGGGCACGAAGTATGATTTCACTGCCGTCACTGATTCCTCCCATGATTCCGCCTGCGTGGTTGGAGGTTTTGATGATTTCACCGTCTTTGACTGTGAATCCATCATTGTCAGTGGAACCGTTTGAGGAAGTCACTGCAATGCCGTCACCGATTTCAACAGCCTTGACTGCACCGATGGACATCAGGGCGTGGGCAAGAAGAGCACTGAGCTTGTCAAAGACTGGCTCGCCAAGTCCGGCAGGTGTTCCGGTAATACGACATTCGATCACGCCGCCTGCACTGTCCTGATTCTTCATACATTCTTCCAGATATTCACCGGCCTTCACTGCTGCCTGTGCGTCCGGCATATAAAATGCATTCTGATGGATTTCTTCTTTATTAAAAGAAGCAATTTCAACAGGTCCGATAGATCTGGTATAGGTGCAGATTGAAATGCCAAGTTCTTCTAATATTTTAGAAGCAATGGCACCTGCTGCAACTCTTCCGATGGTTTCCCGCCCTGAAGAACGTCCACCGCCTCTGTAGTCGCGGAATCCGTATTTTTGGTCAAAAGTATAGTCTGCATGTCCGGGACGATAGGAGTATGCGATATTTCCGTAGTCTCTGGAGCGCTGATCTGTATTTCTTACCATCAGAGAAATTGGAGTTCCGGTGGTTTTGCCCTCAAAGACACCTGAGAGGATTTCTACCAGATCTCCCTCTTTACGGGCGGTGGTGTATCTGCTCTGTCCGGGTTTTCTTCTGTCGAGGAATTTCTGAATGTCCTCTTCACAGAGAGGAAGGCCTGCCGGGCATCCGTCTATCACAGCTCCGAGAGCTTTTCCGTGGGATTCTCCCCAGGTGGTTACCTTAAATTTATTTCCAAATGATGACTGGCTCATATGATTTGTATCCTTTCCTGTTATTGTATTAGAGCGTGTCTGGAAAATCATTCCCACAATCTGCACGCCCCACTTTGCGGGATATTTCACCTGAATTCAGTTGCCGTAGTTAGAGCGTGTTTGGAAAATCATTCCCACAATCTGTACGCCCCACTTTACGGGACTTTTATAAATAAATACTACTTTATTATAGCGAAGTGTAAAAGTTTTGTAAACCGAAAGCATTGGAATTGACAAAAATTCATGTTCAAATTATAATGATGTTTGAGTCTTTGTGAAAATAAAGAGTAAACGTAACTGTTCAGTAATCTCTTGCAGAAACTCTGAATAGTTGCAGATTTATTGTTACTGAGAACAGAGTAAACAGTAACAATCTATTGAGGGGAAATCGAGAAAAAGAAGGGAAGTGTGGATCGTGGTAAGGATTTTTAAGACAATCGATGGCGCTATCCATGAAATACAGGAACCACAGGAGGGCTGTTGGATTGCACTGACGAATCCTACGGCAACAGAAATTTTTGAAATTTCCGAGCAGTTTGGGATAGAGGTGGACGATTTGCGCGCACCTTTGGATGAGGAAGAGCGTTCCCGTATAGAAGTGGAGGACAATTATACCCTTATCCTTGCAGATGTACCTGCGATTGAAGAACGTAACGAGAAGGACTGGTATGTGACCATTCCTCTTGGTATTATCGTGACTCAGAAGATGATCTTTACTGTATGTCTGGAAGACACACAGGTTCTGACAAGATTTATGGAAGGCAGGGTAAGAAACTTTTTTACCTATATGAAAACCAGATTTATTCTGCAGATTTTGTACCGTAATGCCAGCATGTATCTGAGATATCTGCGTATTATAGATAAGAAGAGCGAGCAGATTGAGGAGAAACTTCATCTGTCTACAAGAAATCAGGAATTGATGGAACTTCTGGAACTGGAGAAATCACTGGTATACTTTACCACATCTCTGCGTTCCAATGAGATGGTTCTGGAGAAACTTCTGAAGGTGGAGAGTATCAAGAAATATCCGGAGGATACAGAGCTTCTGGAGGATGTTATCATTGAGAACAAGCAGGCCATTGAGATGGCTAATATTTACAGTGGTATCCTCAGCAGTATGATGGGAACTTTTGCGTCAGTTATTTCCAATAACCTGAACATTGTCATGAAGGTTCTGGCTGTTATTACCATTGTTATGAGTATTCCGACTATTGTTTTCAGTGCGTATGGTATGAACCTGAGTGCTGCAGGAATGCCGTTTTCCAGGACACCATGGGGATTTCTTATCGTTATCATCCTTTCTGTAGTGGCAAGTATCATTGCAGCGATATTTCTTTCCAGGAAGAAGTTTTTCTGATTTTGTGTCTGAACTGAGAGGCAGTTATTCGGTGCAGAATTACGCAGAGAAAGCAGATTGTGGATATCCGCTGTAACGAAAGAACGAATAGCATTTTGTGAGAAAAGGAGATTTATGAAATTTATTGACAAACTGGAACGAAAATTTGGAAATCGCGGGATTGAGAATCTTACGATTTATATTATTGTAAGTTATGTACTGGGATATGCATTGATGTATATTAATCCGGGGGCTCTTTCCATGTTGAGTTTGAATGTCTCTGAAATCCTGCATGGTCAGATATGGAGACTTGTTACATGGATTATTTATCCGCCGAGTACGTCATCTGCTTTATGGTTTGTGATTGCGATATTGTTCTTTTATTATCCGATCAGTGCATCGCTGGAACGTACATGGGGATCATTCAGATTTACTGTATATATTTTATCTGGAATGATTTTTACAGTAATTTCTGCGTTTATTTTGTATTTTATCACAGGTGGAGTGTTAGATGCTTATCTGAATGGATCACAGTTTTCAACGTATTATATCAGTTTATCTATTTTTCTGGCATATGCGCTGACATATCCGGATATGAAGGTTTTACTGTACTTTGTAATCCCGATCAAGATGAAGTGGATGGCGATTGTATATGCTGCTCTTGTGGTATATGATATTGTCAGATATTTTATGGGAGGAGCATGGTTTATGGCACTGCCGATCATCGCATCCTTACTGAACTTTATCATTTTCTTCCTTGGTACAAGAAATCTTAACAGATACAATCCGAAGGAAATCCATCGCAGAAATCAGTTTAAGAGAGCAATGGGAGAAAGTAAGACCGTTCCCTTCCCGGGTGGCAGCAAGTCAGGGGAAGTGACGAAGCACAAATGTGCAGTCTGTGGCCGTACAGAGAAAGATGATCCGAATCTGGAATTCCGTTTCTGTTCTAAATGTAACGGAAACTACGAGTACTGTCAGGATCATTTATATACACATATACACAAGAAGTAAGAGGAGAAAAGATTATTATGAAAAAAGTACCATTTGTCACCCTGGATAAACTTCAGGAAATCACCGCGCAGTTTCCTACACCTTTCCATCTTTATGATGAAAAAGGTATCCGCGAGAATGCAAAGGCAGTGAAAGAAGCATTTGCATGGAATAAGGGCTTCAAAGAATTCTTTGCTGTGAAGGCAACTCCAAATCCATTTCTGATCCAGATCCTTCAGGAGTATGGCTGTGGCTGTGACTGTTCTTCCATGACAGAGCTGATGATGTCCAAAGCAATCGGATGCAAAGAGGGAGATATCATGTTTTCTTCCAATGATACACCGGAAGAAGAATTCAAATATGCAAATGAAATCGGCGGGATCATCAATCTTGATGATATCACACATATCGAGAGCGTAGAAAGAGCCGTAGGATATATTCCGAAGGTGATCAGCTGTCGTTATAATCCGGGCGGAGTGTTTAAGATCAGCAACGATATTATGGACAACCCCGGAGATGCCAAATATGGTATGACAACAGAACAGATCACGGAAGCATTTAAAATCCTGAAAAGCAAAGGTGCAAAAGAGTTTGGAATCCATGCATTTCTTGCCAGCAATACGGTGACAAATGACTATTATCCGATGCTTGCGAAAGTACTGTTTAAAGTTGCGGTAAAACTTCAGAAGGAAACAGGTGTACACATCAAATTCATCAACCTGTCCGGTGGTGTAGGTATTCCTTACAAACCAGATCTGCAATGATCTGCTGCCCCTGAGAATCCGGATGTACTCCGTCTTTCTGCAGATGAGATATCACAGATGACTGATACACATCCGCAACTTCATAATCGTATTTTCCTGCTCGTTTTTCAATGATCGCGTTCATATTTTCAATAATGTCTTCTACAATTTTATTCAGCGTAGATGGAAGCTTCATATTTCCTGCCGGATTATAAATTGTAGTCACGATCACTTTTGCATCGTCCTTTTTCAATGAATTTACTGTCTTCATCATCTGGAAATGGTCTGTTAAACGATTGTAAACTTGTTTGTGATACCCAGCACGATAATATCCTCGTGCCATCTTCTGGGCAGAGTTCTTTGCAATCTCCCAGTAGTCTTCAGGAGAGAAGTACTCATCAGCGTCTTCATAGAACACTGGTTGGTTATGTTCTTCCCCTTTATCCTGCATACCGGGATTAGCTTCCCCAAAACGTACAGGACGTGCGGTAAGCTGTGTCACCATCTTGTCAAATGGGATTGCACGGGATGACGCAGAGTTACGTGACAGCATCCGGTGGGTATTTAGCTCTGCTAGAATAATTCGCGGGTATTCCACAACGAATGTAGTCAGACGTTCATCGCTAGTAGAAACACTATCTAGCAGCGTGGTTGCCTTGATCCCGTATAGGCCTTCTACGCTCACTTGTTTGTATTCACTCATTAATTACTTCCTTTATCAGAAATTCACTGCTTTCCATGCAGCAACAAGACGCTCTTCAATACTGCTCAACGAATTTTTCAACGTTTCTGGTGACAACCCGTAGCAATTCAGCTCCCACCAGTCTTCATGATTCGACAGTGCGCTAAGCTCCACAGTTACGCTCTCCGTAGAAATCCCGTTCCCGAAAGAACAGGCATAAGGCTTCACTACAATCTGTACAGCCTTCTCATTACAGATGCAGGGAGGCGCTTCCTGTTCAACGATACGACATGCGTACCACTCACATAGGTTAATCCAAGTCCGATCTTCCTCAAGATTACCAGGATATAACTTGAACCCTTCCCCTACCAAGAACTCTTGTAGATCAGGCATACCTTTGTACTTACTCATTCTGTTACCCCATTCTTGTGACGATCACAAAACTCCCGCTTTTGCGGACAACCCGTTGTGTGGAAGATGACCAAGCTCTACATTTTCTTCTAACCACTTCTTGTCTTCCTTTCAACAAAACACACAATTTTCTAATAGTTGCGGCAACCATCCCGTCTTATTCAGCCACGTGGAAGGGACAGTGTTTGTTTGTACGCTTGTAACAAGAATGCGTTCTTTGCAAAGATATTGGAGGAGCTCATCCGCATGGTTATAATGACCTTGGTCAATTAGTTTACCGTTGAGGTACACCCCTTGCCAGTCACCGTTGCTACTATTTGCTACAACTATATCGGCTGTATTTACTGAATCAATTAGCATCACTCACTCCGTGCCACATGCAACTGCTGCTATAATACCGCACCCCTGTACCGAATGCAAGGGAGTTATCGCCTTGCGGGCACGTGCAACCATTGATCCGATTCCAATATCGGTGAATCTTATCGTTTTCCTCGAATTTCCATGCCCTCTGGAGAGCATATTCTAGCCACTCCACAGTGGCGACTGGATCAGGATATCTGTGAGGGTGATCTAGCACCTCCCCTAGCGCATTGTACAGCTCCTGTAGCTTCTCCATCCCTTTTTGGTCAATGTTCCGCTCAGCAGCAAGTGGAAGACTCCATGCAGGTTTGAAGCGTTTTGTTACGTCGTCTTTACTCATTACTACAACTCCCATGGGTTGGTCCTCTGGTGGTTTTTAACCAAATATCTTGGTCAGGGTGATTCTCATAATATCTAGCTGCAC
>ERZ650300.912-NODE-912-length-17603-cov-3.806474_pt1 | contig 17603 bp, 9 predicted proteins | sample MGYA00376236_ERZ650300 | MGnify/ENA primary metagenome ERZ650300 (study PRJEB26733, sample SAMN07839303) | wastewater metagenome | biome: urban; feature: wastewater treatment plant; material: waste water | place: USA: North Carolina | collected 2016-04-28 ...
TAACGCTGACCATCAAAATAAACCAAGTCGATCGAACCGGTCAGATAACGAGCAGTAGCGGCTTCATTTAAATCTTGAATAGGACGACCCACATCTTCAAACAATTGCTGAATCGCTTGAATAAATAAACGCTGATCTGCCAACGCCAAATAGAATGGAAACTCTGATAAATAATGTGCTGTAGATAAGGCTGAAAGCTGGAAAGTATCGTGCAAAGGAGTATTCAACACGTCCAACAGCCACTCGGTCATGTGCGCAAAAATATCTGCTTCCTGCACAGTCGCGCTGCCTTTGGCAGTGTCGAGTTTTGCCATCAAGTCTGCCAATAACACATCGGAATTAAACTCTTTGTCGTTATGAAAACGGCGTTTAACTTCTTCTAAAATATTGTCATGACTGGCTTGAAAGTCGATATATTCGAAGAGTTTATGTAAAAAACTCCCCGCTTGAGTACCCCGCTGAAAATTAGCTTTGATCCATGCAATCGGTTGAGCCACATGTACAACTTCCTGTTCCACGTCAACAGGTTCCTGATTGATTTCATCGGCAGCGGCAGCCTGCTCCTCGCTTGACAATGCCAAAGTATCGCTACGCATAGCGGCAGGCAAATGTTGTGCCAAGCCACTAAAACTGGTTTTGGTCCGTGGATAAAAGCGACGCTGCGGAAAATCTGCGGCTTCAATCTTAATTTCTTGCACTTGTTCGAGCTGTAATGCTGCCGCCAATTGCGGCAGAGGCGCTTCATCACAACTCCACGCTGCAGCAATTTCTGCTGAACTTGGCGCTTTTAAACGCCAAACATTTAAACCAGCGGATTTGGGTGCCGCCTCTTTTTTACCTTCTTTCGCTGGTGCAGGCTGTTTCAGCATTGCATAGACCCGATAGCTGGCACGTGTCAATGCCACATACCAAAGCCGATTCAACTCTGCCAAACGGCGCTCACTGTGCTGCTGCGTTGCTGTGGCATCGATGTTTTTATGTTTAATGGCTAGGATGCGTTGCTCAATGCCTTGCGCTTCCTGCGTTGCAAACACCAAAGCAGACTTGTCAGATTTGGGCTGCTGATCTGCCGACATCAAAAACACGACTTTAAATTCTAAGCCTTTGGACTGGTGAATGGTCATCAGTTTCACGCCTGCCGCATTGGAAAGCTTTCGCTCAATTTCCCAGTCGCGTTTGGCAGGAGATTCAACTTGCTGTAAATACCAGTAATACAGCATATAAGCCCCTTGATGGCGTTCACTTTGACGACTCAGTAATTCGGTTAAATGGCGTAAATTCACCACATGCCGTTCATTGTCAAAACTGCGTTTTGCCACCAGGTTTTCCCAAACTTTAAATAAGTTCAGACAGTAATTCCATGCGGTTAAAAAGCCTTTATTGACCCACATTTCACGAATACAATCGAAGTCATAAATAAACTGACCCAAACCTTGTTGCTCAAGTTCAATCAACTGTTGCAGGTTATAGCCCAACAAACGTGTCAGCAAGGCACGCTTTACCTTGGCTTCATCATAAGGATGTAAAATTGCAGTTAAAATTGCCGCCACATCTTTGGCTAAAAAGCCTGTAAAAACACTGCGCTGACTACTTCTATTGACCTGAATTCCAATTCGTTCAAGCTCGTATTGGGCTTGATCAAGCTTTTGATGACTGGTCGATAAAATGGCAATATCATCGGCTTGCAAAGCCACTTTGCCTGCAGCATGATCAAAATATAAATCACCTGCGATGCCTTGATTTAATAACTCACGAATTTTTCGTGCAATTTGAATGGATTCATCCTGATCATGTTCCACCGTCACCCAACGCAGCGGTGCAGGATTGACTTGTTGTCGATCTATTAAAGCTGGATGAGGACGTGAACCTGCAATGACAGGTTCATAAACCACTTTCTCACCAAAAGCAGGTTGGCGTTGAAATAGCTCATCCACCACACAGACCAACTCTTTCACTGAACGATGATTTTGTCTGAGTGAGTAAATGCGACCTTGTTTTTTCAGCACATCATCGCGGGCATTGTTATAGGTCAGCATATCGCCACCGCGAAAACCATAAATCGCCTGCTTAGGGTCGCCCACCATAATCATACAACCGCGCATATACCACTTTGGATTACGCCAAATTTGCGAGAGCATGTCATCTTGATCTTGGTTGGTATCCTGAAACTCATCCACCAAAATCAGTGGATAACGGGTATGCACAAACTGCGCAAAACGCTGCCCGCGTTCTCCCTTCAAAGCTTCGGCTAAGCTGCGTATTTGTTGGGAAAATGTGGTTTCCCCTTTTTGCTGTAACAGTTGTGGTAAACGCTGTTTGACGTGTTGTACCAAATAGAATTTTAAATTGGTATCCACCAATTCAATTTGACGCTCAAAATTAAGTTTGGCATCCACCACTGCTTTAATTTTTCGGATTACAGGATGATCAAAAAAAGCATCTTGCACCTCTTGCGTACATGGTGCTTTCGCTTTGTTAAAAATTGATTTTCTGAGCTTACCGTCTTGGTTCAAATATAGTGCAAAGACTGCATTAAACAATTCAGCAAGGTGTGAATTAAAATAATGTTCTAAAGGATTATGCTTAATTTTTTCAATCAGTTTTGGCAAAGTCACTGTAAATAGTGGCTGCAACCCCTTCTTGTCACTCCCCGCGACATAATGGGAAAAATTAAAGCTATATTCACCATCATAATATTCTTTTAATTCTTCAACTTGCGTGATGGTGATACTGGTTAAATTCTGCAACGCTTTTGCTAAATCTTGTACCTCCAATTGCGCCTGATCTATGCCCTGAATCTCTGCTGATGCAAAATTCAAACTGGTATTGACCAGATCCTGGTAGTCGGTTGCAGATTTCAACCGCCCACATAACAGCATATAGTCCACAACGTGCTGAGGCTGTGCCTGAATCCATTCCCGCAACACATCATGCAGCAATTGTTCGGTATAGACCGATGCTTGGTCGGTAATATTGGCGCGCTCAATTTTGCCGCTTTCAAAGGAAAATTCACGCAATAATTTTTGGCTAAAGCTATCCAACGTTCCTACAAATAATTCATCGAGTTGTGCAATCACCAACTTCAAACGTGAACTGGCATAGTCCAGTTTTAAGCGATACTCCTGCAGAACATGTTTGAGTAAAGGATCTTGTAGTTGTGCAATTTTCTCTGCAAGGGCGCGCTGATCTAAAGACTGGTTTAAACACTGGTCGATATATTGTTGGGTTTCAAGTAAACGTGCACGAATACGACTTTTGAGCTCGGCTGCTGCGGCACGGGTAAATGTGGTCGCAATCACCTGATTAGGCAAATAATCTTTCAGGAAAATTCGCACCATCAAACTCGATAAAGTATAGGTTTTACCCGTACCTGCCGATGCTTCAATCCAATGTAAGCCTTTAAATTGCATCTCTTGAATTGGGTCATAACAAATTGGGAATGGGCAAGATGAATTCACGCAGATTCCCCTTGTTTTTGAAGATTTTTCGCAGATTCATAATTTTCAATGATGGGCTGATACAGTCGATGGCTATATTGCTGAAATGCCTCAATCAACAACGGTTCAGTTTCACTGTCTTGAAAAATAAATGACCAGTCTGGGTGATTTTTCTCACTTTCATCAATAAAGCTCCCCCAAGCACCGCCATGCCAATGTTTTACAAAACTTTCCATATTCAAAACCTGATCGGGCTGAGCTTCATCCCACTGAATTTCAAATTCTTTTTTATCTGTCATTTTTAAAACTAAAGCCGCAGGCAATAACACAGGATATTGCTGTGCATGTTTCCAGAACTCAAACCATTGGGCTAAATACTCGTGTGCTTGTTGTGCATGGATATTGGCAAAATGAATCACCGCATCTTTACACACCACAATCCGTTCTAAATCTTGCTGTTCTGTGTTCTGATAGGCCACCCAGAACAAATATTCCAACCACACTTCGGCATATTTTCTTGGTCTGGCACTCGCTGCCACCACGCTACACCAAAGCTTTGTCGGCTGTTCAGGCACTTGAATACGGATATGCAAATGCGGATTCATTTTCCAAAGCTGTTGCGTTGTTGTGGTTGCTTCGTCTGCAAACTGTTGCAGTGTGTCACGTAAATATTGCTGTTCTTGCAGTCCCGTTTTAAACGTGGCATTTAAGGTTTTACCCACAGGCAAGGTATCTTGCAACAAGATTTCTGCATCTTGCTCACCGTGTTGCAGTAAAAAATCACGCACACTATATTTTTCCAAGCCATTTAAAATCAACGGCTCGTGGTTCATTGCAGCAGTGTCGGACTGTAAGTTTTCGACTCCAATCGCTTTTAAATAGGCACGCGCAGGGAAACACACATCACGAATCCATTGCATGCTGTCTAACACCACCACGTCTTGCGGCAATAATGGATATTCACCAAACCATGCTTCACGTGGTGTGGTTTCTTGCTGCATTTGTTTGGCAACCCGATACCATTGATCTTTAAAGCGAACTTCACGGCTTTCGGCAAAACGCAGCTGATCGAAAGGTTGCAAACTATGTAAATAATATAGAGATTTCAATTGTGCAGGAATCTCAACACCATTCAAATTTAAGCGTGAATCGCTAGCGCCATCAGGATGTTTCACAATCAATGCCAAATGCTGCACAAATTCTTGCACCACCACGGATGGATCACGCACCTCACCATCGCTGACATCAAAACCGTTATAAAATAGCCAAACACTGTCTTGCGCCAACAATAAACTGTCTAAAAACGCCCCCTGATCATCCTCAATACGTGAACGATCTCCGAGTTGTGGTTTTAATAATTGCATCAAATCAAAAGCCAATTGCTGATCACGACTTGGGAACACGCCATTGTCCAAATTCAACATCACAATCAGCTTATATGGCAGTGGACGAATTGCACCAATTTGGCTAAAGGTAATGGCGCCCGATGGACTGGCTTGTTCGAGTTGGGTTTCGAGCTGGGCAGAGATTTCTTGCAGAATATAATCCAGCGGTAAGCTTAAATGGCGCAAATCTTGACCCGGTTGCGCATCAAAATAACTGGCTAAGGTCAACATACGGTCATGTTTTTGCACCAAACTAAACACGGATGCCAACACATCTACCCCTGCATCCTGAAACTCACTCAAGTCTTGCATCAGTTGCTTGAGCCAATATTCTACCGTTTTGGCTTGCCCCAATTCATGCTGAATCAGCCAATCACGGCGCTGTGCAAAATCCTGATAAATTTGAATCAGTTTAAAGATCAATTCAAAATCACTGCTTTGTACACCAGCATAACTTAAAGTGTGCTGAACCACGCAATGCTCTGGCACCGCAACACCCAAAGCCAAACGATCTAAAGCAAACTTTAAGCTAAACCGATAATCTTGATCATCTGCACTCAGGCTACGTTTTAAATGCTCGCCATCCAAACCACGTTTAAAACCTGCATTGGCTAACAACGCATTCATGCGCTCGATATTGTTTAAATTCAAGGCATAACGCTGTTGTGTCGCAGCCAAACTCAACCAGTCGCCAAATTCCTCAAAGCTAAAACGTCCTTGTACCAACGTGATACGCCCAACCACTGCACGCCATGCATTATGAATATCTAAAGAGCTGATGCCTGCAATTTGAATAGGCAAATACACACTGTCTTGAGTCAGTTGATGCCCTAAAGCGGCTTGATTCTGCTGTGCTTTGTGTTGTCCTTTCTGATAAAGATCACGCTCACTTGGCGGTGCAGCAAATACGCTGCGAATTAAAGACTCTTGTTCTTTGAGTTTCGGACTCAACACCAAAATATCACTGGCTTGGCGGCTGTCATCTTGCCCTAGCCATGCAATTAAACGATCTTTGAGTACCTCAAGCTGACGTAAACTTGAATGACACACATGAATCTGCAGTGACTCATCGGCAGGGTCTAAGTCGTACGCCTGCGCGGTTGGCTCAACCAAATTCAACACATCAGATTGAATTTTACCAAGTAAATGTTGCGGCTCTTCTTCAGGGAAAAGATCGTACCACTCACCTTCGTCACCACTCGATAACGCCGCCAACAATGAAAAGTGATCTCGCGCCTGTTTACCAAAACGCGTTAGCAAGGGATGATGTGACTCACGCATATCAGCATTAAATTCACCATTATATTTTTTGATATACGCAGTAATATCATCATCACTTACCGTTTTATTTTGACTTTCCATCTCACGAATAAAACGACTTTTGATTCGCGCATCCATGTTTAATTTCCATTTAGGATCGACCATGTCTGCCCAATATTCTTGCGATGGGTTGTAATGCAGAATAAAAATATCCATATACTGCGCCAAACGGCGAATAAACAATAACTGGCTTGGCGGCAAGTCTAATAAGGTAAAAATCACCAACTGTTTGGGTAATTTGTTAATACATGCATTTGGATTTTCAGGATCGCCCAAGGCTTGCCAAAATTGCTGGTCAATCTCCTGCATTTTTTTGAAATCGGCATGGAAAATATGCGACCACAACCAACTTTGCCATTGCTCTAATTCTTCGGCTTGCGCTTGAGTGAATGCGTAAATTTCTAATGCTGCTTGTTTTTCTTCTTCACTCGCAAAGTTTTTAGGGGTATAAATTTGCTGCTTTAAATTCAGACGTTTCTGCTGCCCCCAAACCGCCAACCAATTGCTTTGGCACTGGCAAACACCCTCACAGCCTTGTTGACAAAAACCACGATAAACCATGTAGTTGCTAAATAAACGTGAAACTTTATCTGCCACCCAATACAGCATATTTTGTTTTTTAAGCTGCTTTTCTAAACCTTGTGGCAGTTGCTCTGCACTGTCATAAATCCGCTGGATCAAACCATGTAAATCATGTTCGGCAGGCAATGGGTTTTGTTCATGTTGAATCCACGGTTGCAAGTCATAAAACACACGCCATTGCATCACAATACGGGGAATATTTGCCTGACGAACCCGATCTTTATCATCTAAAACGGCCTGATAAGCCGCCCATTGAAAGGCACGAATACGATGATGAAATTCAGTATTTGCACTAATGCCTTTTTGTTCAGCAATTTTTTCCGTTAGCCATTTTTCTACAGCCAGCGAAGGTACAATAAAATGCTGGGTTTGTAGTACCTGAAGCGGATTCGATGTCGGTTGACGTATGGTTTTCAGCATTTCATTGACTAAAATTTCTATACGTTGGCTTTGTATGACATGAATCGCCATAAGCTGTCCTTTAATTTATTTTAAAGAAGAAAGTACGAGAAGGCGGTTGATCTATCACTCGCCCCAGGTACAACAAAAAATAAAGATTATTGGCTATACACTTACAATGGTATATGCCACTTTACAAGCATACTTTTATTGCCTACTTTTTTCAAAAAGTGCTTTGAATAAAGTGGTTTTATTCAGCAAACAGCATACAATTATTCGCCATTTTAAGGTTGTACCTATGATAAAAAGAGAGACAATTCCAGATAGCATTGATCCAAGCCTAGACTTGGAAATGATTCGTGCAGAATGCCTAGAACTGGTCAAAAAACGTGCCTATTTTTCTGCAGGTGCAGCCGTCATTCCTGTGCCGTTTTTGGACGTCGTGATTGATGTGGGCATCTTGTCGCAACTGGTTCCAGAAATTAATGCACGTTTTGGCTTATCTCCTGAGCAAGTCAGTGTGTACGATCCTGAAACCCGAAAAGTCCACTGGAGCGAATTGCGTAAACGCGGTGTGGAATTTTCAGGTTTAGTCGTAGCGCGCACTGCAGTAAAAAAATCCCTGAATAATGTCGCAGCCAAGTACATCGCTAAACAAGTCACCAAGTTTATTCCATTGGGTGGACAAATGGTGGCTGCAGGTTTAGGTTATTTTATTATGAAAAAAATTGCCGAAACGCATGTTGAAGAAAGCTATAAACTGGCAAAAAGCATTCAGCTCAAACAAGCCAAAGTTGTGAATGCTTAATTTTCAAATCAAACTGACTCAACACACAGACTTTACATCCTCAAGGCAGATTATTCTGCCTTGAGTTGTTTTAAGATAGTTCTTAAAATTTCCAAACGTGCTGCTTTTTTGTCATTACTCGGAATGATGTGCCACGGTGCATATTCAGTACTGGTACGTTGCAGCATATCTGCCGCAGCCACCAAATAATCATCCCAACGGCTGCGGTTACGCCAATCTTCATCTGTAATTTTAAAACGCTTATGTGGGGTTTCCTGACGTGCTTTGAAACGCAGCTCTTGCTCATCTTTACTAATGGCTAACCAAAATTTGATGACGACAGTTTGATGGTCATTTAAGTCTTGTTCAAAGCGGTTGATTTCGTCATAGGCACGCTGCCATTCCAGTGGACTAATCAAACTTTCTACACGTTCCACCAATACCCGCCCATACCAAGAACGGTCAAAAATATTGATTTTTTCTTCAGGCAGAATTTTCGTCCAAAAACGCCACAAATAAGGACGGCTGATTTCAAAGGCTTCAGGGGCGCTAATGGTATAAATTTCGTATTCACGCGGATCCAGTTTTTTTACAATCCGTTTTATCGCGCCGCCTTTGCCTGCTGCGTCCATTCCTTCAAAAACAAGGCTGACATTACGGTTATCAAAACGCAGTGCATCTGCCACTTTTTTCGTGAGTTTTTTTAATTCAGCTTTATATTCATCATCTGCCACCGCCTCAGACACAGGATTCAATAAAACTTCAGGAATTTCTGCAGGCTGCCAAGTAATGCCAGAGCTGGTCGGATGTGTAGGACAATGCTGTAATGCACGTAAAATATGCTGTGCAAATTGCTGATCGCGGATGGTTTCATCTTCGCAATCAATCATAATCCAATCATCGGTAAAGCGTTGGCGGAGCTTCTGTATGCTGTCATATTGTTTTTTATTACGCCAATCTAAGCCGGGCAATTTATGCCAATGCACTTCGCTCGGTTCCATATCATCCAGTCGTTTTTGGAGTGATTTCCACGACAAGTCGAACCAGATTTTAATGACATCCACATGGTTGTTTTTTAAATCTTCTTCATAAGCACGCATTTTTTCGACATAGTTATCAAACATGGTGTCATCAATTTGTTTGGACACATGCATGGCTGTGCTTAATAAGTCACTATACCAATTGCCAAACATCAGCATTATTTGACCTTCGGCAGGAATAAAACGTGCATAAGGCTGCCAAAATACCTGTTTGGGATTAAACGGATGTGGCGCATCGGCTTTTACCCTTAAATAACGCGGAACGACCCATTCTCTTAATTGTTTAACCGCCTCACCTTTACCCGCCAATTCAATACCGCTCACCAAAATCAGTAAACTTTTGGCATTTTTTTCACCTTTGGTATTTTTTAAAGCATATTGAGCTTCAATGAGCTTGACTGAAAGTTGTTCTTCTTCCATGAGTTTAAATTCAGTATTTGCTTTTGACATCATCTGCTCTGTTCTTGTGTTATTGCATCAGTATACGAATTTCGACCCATTTTTTTTAAAACTTTTGGCATTTTTTTGTAGATTCATCTCACACACTGACCTCTGCCATTAGGAATTCTGTGCAATTTGTCATAGCGACGAGATCAAACTCACATTAAGATTTGCCCATTCAACTCAATCATGAGACACCCTATGTCTAAACTTGCTGCTTTAGATGAGCTATTAGAACTGTATTATCAATTTAAATATCATAAAAATCCTGTTTTATTTCAACGCTTACAAGATGTACAAGCATGGCAAAAGCAGCGTATGCAACGCACCCATGCCACACAGTTTGCCGAAAAGCACAATGTCTTGATGGCTGAATATTTCTTAAACCGCTTATATGGCGGCCCAGATTTTGATGCTTTGGCAGGTCAAATTGCCCGCCTACTGAAATATGCCCACAAAGCTGAAAAAATCATTCCTGAAAATGCAATCAAAACAGGGACATCTGGGGTGAATCTGGCGATTTTAGCGGTGCAGTTAGATGAACAAGTCGCGATACAATTGCTGCAAGACTATCCTGAAAATATGCCTTTAAATGATGAGATGATGCGTCTGACTTATTTAAAGCTTGATCAGGGCGAAGCGCGCTTAAAGCAATTAAATATGTTAGATGAACTGGGTAAAAACCTAGATAAATATATGCGCTCTTTTGTGGTCTATACCGCTTTTAAAATGTGTAAAGGCGCAGCGCAAAAATACAGTTTTCAAATTATGTATGAGTTTATGCAAGATGGCTTTTTAGCCATGAAACCATTAAAGTCTGCAGAGAAATTTGTGAAACAATTTACTGCCTCAGAGCGGGAAATTATTGCCAAAGTACATGCAGGTGACTTACACCCCTTTCAATAGTAGTCATGTTTACTCAGTTGATCTAAAAGCCATCTGTCAGCTCAAGCAGAAGAATTCCTCATTCTGTGAAATAGCCAACAATTCCATGCATGGCTAGCGCACTATTTGATTTTTTCTGTATATTATTCATAACAATTGCATGATGATTACTGTACAAGTGCTTAGAATCTGTCATCATGCATGCACTGCAGCCTTAAGTCTTTTATCCTGAGGAGTGACTCCAATGTCGAATGAAAATCAAACGCCTACCGCTACTCCCGAGTCGGCACAACCAACAGACAAAGTGAGTCCATTCTTAACCGAACCTCTACCGCAAGGCGCTCCACAAGGTCAGCAACAATCTTTAGAACAAAAATTAACGGATACACCTGTTACGGGTTCAGTGCCAAAATATAATTTGCCACGCGGTGCCAATACAGGCAATGTCGGTGCAACCACACACTTCGGCTATCAAACTGTTAGCAGTGAAGATAAGGCCCAGAAAGTCGCTGAAGTCTTCCACTCGGTTGCGAACAAATATGACATTATGAATGACTTAATGTCATTTGGTATTCACCGCTTATGGAAACGTTTTGCGATTAATATGTCTGGTGTACGTCGTGGTCAGCGCGTACTCGATATTGCAGGCGGTACAGGTGACTTAGCCAAAGTCTTTAGCCGTGAAGTTGGCCCTACAGGTCATGTGGTACTGTCAGATATTAACGAATCTATGTTAAATGTGGGTCGTGACCGTCTAATTGATGCAGGCTGTACCAATGTCGATTTCGTGTTGGCGAATGCTGAAACTTTAGAACCATTTGAAGACAACAGCTTTGACTTGCTGACCATTTCATTTGGTTTACGTAACGTGACCGATAAAGATGCGGCTTTGGCAGCAATGTACCGTGTACTCAAGCCAGGTGGTCGTTTATTGATTTTAGAATTTTCAAAACCAGTATTTGAACCGTTCTCTAAGCTTTACGACTTATATTCATTCACAGCATTGCCGCTAATGGGTAAAATTGTCGCAAACGACTCAGAAAGCTATAAATACTTGGCTGAATCTATTCGTATGCACCCAGATCAACGCACCTTAAAAGGCATGATGGAACAGGCAGGCTTCCAAAACTGTGATTACCACAACTTGACAGCTGGTATTGTTGCCGTTCACCGTGGTTTTAAACTCTAAGGTGTACCGCAATGTGGTCAATTCTTGCCCTCGGTGCAGTTGAGAAACTAATTCATCATATTATTGATTTGGATGCGATTACTCGCATCCAGCTCAACCAACTGCACGGCAAAATGTTGCGTGTGGTGCTCGATTCACCACAGCTTTCTGTAGATGTCTTTTTTGATGACAATAAAGTTCGTTTAGAACCTACTGCAACAGGTCACAGCGAGCAGCCTTCTATTTTTGAACAACGCCCGTTTGATCAAGCGCAAAATATCAGTCCTGCAACGGCCACCTTGCATGTGAAGAATGTGGTGCAATTGCTCAAACTGTTGCTGTCAGATGAAGTGGGCAATATTCCCCTGCAAGGTGACTATCATCTTTTGCAAGATATTCAGCGCATTATGCAACAGGCTGAACCAGACTTGGCCGCACATTTAAGCCCGTGGATTGGCCCTGCTTTGGCGCATGAAATTGGCAAAATTCAGCTTGCGCCGAAACATTTAAAACGCAGTCTGCACAGTCATTTATTCTTTGCTGAAGATGCCCTAAAAGAAGACAGTGGTCTATTTGCCCCACGTTGGCAAATGGATGACTTACAACAAGACACGCGCATTTTTCAACAAAATTTAGACCGTGCCGAAGCCAAAATTCGACAGTTACAAGCGCAGCTTGATGCACAGCGAGATACCGCTGCTGACACCTTAAACTCCACCCAACCCTAGGGAATAAGTCTTTATGATTCCGCATGTTTCACGTTTACTCGAACTTTGGCGCATTGCCGCGCACTATAGACTCGACACGTTGTTTCCTGCGGAAGAACTACCAGAAAAGGCACGCCATGCACTCAGTTTTATTCGCATGCATCCTGCCGCTTGGTCAAGTAAAGAACGTAAAAACCCGCTGAAGCTCAAAGAGGCTTTAGAGGACATGGGACCACTGGCTATTAAACTTGGTCAGTTGTTGTCTACACGTCGCGACCTGATCCCACCTGAGGTTTTACAGCAATTGGTGTTGCTGCAAGACCGTGTCAAACCATTTGGGTCTGACGTGGCACAAATGCGAATTCAACAATCCCTCAAGGCAGATATCAACACCCTGTTTGCCCGTTTTGATGAACAGCCTTTAGCAGCAGCCTCTATTGCGCAAGTCCATACCGCTGCCTTGCATGATGGTCGTGAAGTCGTAGTTAAAGTCACCCGACCCGATATTCGCCAGCAAATTCTGCAAGATTTTGAAATTTTGGAATGGCTCGGCGCAGCACTGGAAAAACGTCTAGAAGCAGCACGCGCTCTACATTTATCTGAAATTATTCAGGACTATCGTCAAATTATTCTCAACGAACTGGATTTGACCTTAGAAGCCGACAACACGCGCCGCATGCGTCACTACTTTACAGGCTCAAGCATGATGTATGTGCCTGAAGTCTATATGGACAGTAAAGATGTGATGGTGGCAGAGCGCATTACAGGTGTACCGATTTCCGACACAGCAACCTTTGATCGTTTGGGTATGGATCGCGCCGATTTGGCAGAAAAAGGCCTCACGATTTTCTTTACCCAAGTGTTCCGTGACAACTTTTTCCATGCCGACATGCACCCTGGCAATGTCTTTGTCGAAACCATTAACCCAAGCAATCCACGCTTTATTGCACTGGACTGTGCCATTATGGGTGAGCTGTCCAAGTCTGATCAAATGACCGTTGCACGAATGTTACTGGCAGTGATGAACAGCAACTTTATGCAGTTGATTCAGATTGTACATCAGGCAGGCTGGATTCCACCAGGAACCGATCAGGATGCACTGGCGCGTGAAATGCGCCGCACTGTTGGCCCGATGGTGTCCAAGCCGATGGATCAACTGGATTTTGCAGGCATCCTGATTCAGGTGATGGATATTGCACGGCGTTTTCATCTGGAAATTCCACCACAGCTCATGTTGCTGTTAAAAACCCTTGTTCATGTTGAGGGTCTGGGTACTGACCTTTACCCACAACTGGATATCTGGAAACTGGCAAAACCGATTCTCACTGAATGGGTCAAGGCCAATATGAATCCAGTGAAAAATTTCAAGGAAATTGGTCAGCAAATTCCTGATTTATTATTGGGCGCACAGGACTTGCCTAGCCTGTTGATTGACAGCCTCAATGGCTTGAAAAACCAGTCAGCCTGGCATGATAAACAGCTGAAAGAAATTCAGCAGATGCGTTTGCAAATGCAACAGCAGCAACGCCGTAGCTGGATGTTTGGCAGCACCATGCTGATTTTACTGACCATTGCCATTATTACGCCGTGGTTTGTCTCAATTGTCTTAATTGTATTGAGTAGCTTGTTGGCGCTGTGGCGTATTATGAAATAAGCCACACCCGCCTATAAACAAGGGACTTTTTAGCTTCAAGTATGATGGGGTGCGACTGGCTCCTCATCACGGCCAGTTAATAAATATAAAGATTCAAGTGAAAGGACTTATATACTTCCGTTTTAAATCTTCGTATAAATGATTAATATTCCAAACCCTTTCAATTGAGTAAAACCATTTCCTGCTGAACGCCTCATTTTAACTCTTCCATCCAGCTCGTAAAAACCAAATTAAGAATTTGATTTAATTAAAATATTATGCCATCAACTGTGGTTTTAAACTATTTCCAAGAAAACCCTATCCCCTGTTGTGTTGGATATCCGAACCACTTCTCCTGTTTCCAATGCCGCCTCATTTATTTATTGGTAGGTTTTTGGTAGGTAGGAAAAATTTTTAAGCCTTGCATACTGAGCCTACAGTGATGAGATCACTGAATAACAAACAATGGATTATGAAAGAAGGAATCACTCCATGGCTTTTAAGAATATTGCAGATCAAACAAACGGTTTTTATATCCCTTGCGTGTCACTTTTTGGCCCTGGCTGTGCCAAAGAAATTGGAACGAAAGCTCAAAATCTCGGCGCTAAAAAAGCCTTGATTGTAACGGACGAAGGCTTATTTAAATTTGGTGTAGCCAATACCATTGCAGAATATTTAAAAGATGCTGGCGTAGACAGTCATATCTTTGCTGGGGCAGAACCCAATCCAACAGATATCAATGTACATCATGGCGTACAGGCCTATAACGACAATGGCTGCGATTTCATCGTTTCTTTAGGCGGTGGTTCCTCACATGACTGCGCCAAAGGAATCGGCCTGGTAACAGCTGGCGGTGGACATATCCGTGATTATGAAGGCATTGATAAAAGCACTGTTCCCATGACACCGTTGATTGCAATCAATACAACGGCGGGAACAGCATCTGAAATGACCCGTTTCTGTATCATTACCAACACCGACACCCATGTAAAAATGGCAATCGTCGATTGGCGCTGTACCCCACTGATTGCAATTGACGATCCTAAACTCATGGTGGCCAAACCCGCTGGCTTGACCGCCGCAACTGGCATGGACGCTTTAACGCATGCGGTAGAAGCCTATGTTTCCACAGCAGCAAATCCAATTACCGATGCCTGTGCAGAAAAGGCCATTACCATGATTAGCCAGTGGTTACGCCCCGCTGTCGCCAATGGCGAAAATATTGAGGCACGTGACGCGATGAGTTATGCACAGTATTTGGCGGGTATGGCGTTTAACAACGCATCTCTTGGTTATGTCCATGCGATGGCGCATCAATTAGGTGGGTTCTATAACCTGCCGCATGGTGTATGCAATGCGGTACTGCTACCTCATGTCTGTGAATTCAACTTAATTGCCTGTCAGGATCGTTATGCAAAAATTGCAGAATTGATGGGTGTAAATACTGACGGCTTTACTGAAACTGAAGCTGCATTCGCGGCCATTGATGCCATTCGGGAATTATCATCCTCAATTGGAATCCCATCTGGCCTGAATGAACTTGGCGTAAAAACTGAGGATCTTGCAATCATGGCTGAAAATGCCCAAAAGGATGCATGCATGCTGACCAATCCGCGTAAGGCGACTCACGCCCAGGTTGTGGAGATCTTCAAGGCAGCACTCTGACCTTTCTGTTAAAAGTAAGTCAAAGCCTCCGAGAACCAGCTTACTTTTTTGTGGGAATAGCCAACTGGTGATATTCCCACTTTTTTTATTATAAATTCTTGATCTCAGTTCATAAGCACTGAACTAATATCCTGATATACATTTGATTTCTTTAATCATTAAACCAAAAATAAAATATGGCCTCACTTTGCACGTCAACAGTAGCTTTTCATGAAATGCCACACGCAAGCTCTAGTATACATCCCTAAACTTATGCAGTGATAAATGCGCCGAATGCTCTGAGGGCAATAACTCCATCAGGCGTTCAACCGCATCTATTGCTTCGGGGAAATGAGCAACATGCTTCAATAACAAATCCGTTTCTGTGGTTTTAAAGATTGCATCACTTAAACGCGACTCCAGACAATCCCGCCATGCGCATAAAAAAGGGCTTTCCGTCTTAGCCAAAAACACCCCCTTGTATAACTGTAGCGCAGAAGCCACATAACCAGAATCAAGCGCCTGTTCCGCCAAAAGAAAATCGGCCTCCACATCCGCCAATAAACGATAGGGCCTTGAACCCAGCATTCCTCCCAGAATATCCCTGAGTTGTGACATTTCAGCTTTCAATGTGCCAATGCTGACCTTACGCTCACCATATAGGGCTTGGTGTAGTTTTTCTAAATTCAAGCCATTTGGACAAAGTACCAAAATTGCCAAAATCTCAATTTGCCGTGGTGTAAGAACCAACGATTTACCATTAAAGAAGATTTGTGGGGTTGAAAAAGCACGGATGTATAAATGTTGTCTTTGCTGATCAATAAGTGCGGTTTGAATGATGGAGGCACAACGCTCCGCTGCCAGAACCCCTAGACTATTGTGCTTTTTCCAGGTGGTTGATAAATCGACCACACCCAGTACCTGTTTGGAATAAGGGTCGATAATTGGAGCTGCATAACAGACCCAGTCATGAATGGATTCCATGTAGTGTTCATTGGAAAACACACAACTGGATTGTTGGGTTTTTAATGACAGGGCCAAAGCATTCGTTCCAACCACCTCCTCTGCCCACTGCCCACCTGCAATGAAATGTACCTTTTCAGCGGCACTTTGCATTTGTGCACTTGAAGCAGTCCATATAATGGTACTTCCCACATCACCGACAGCGATCACCATCGAGGATTGTGCGGCAATATGGCCCAGTTCACTGGAACAGGCATTTAAGGCCTTATCCAGACTGGTTTTATGTTTTTTATTGTGGTTGAGCAAAGGTGCTGCCAAACGCTCCTTGGGAATTGAAGACAGCACTGATCGCTGCCAAGAACTCGCAATACTCTGCTCTAACTTCTCAGCACTTTGCGGCGACAAACTATTGTGTCGCTTAAGTTGATCAATTGATGTTCGTTGTTGTAATAGGTCTCGTTTTGTAAACATTTGTACATCCCTCACGTCTGAGCATGGTTTCCAACCTTTCTCCAACCTTCACCCTTATATCCTAGTCAAATAGCGTACAAAAGTACCTTATACCAAAGCTGTAGACGCTTAAGATCAATTATAAGCAAAGGAATATATATATGCGTTACATCGATCCGAATCAACCAGATTCCAAAGTCCAGTTTAAAGCACAGTATGAAAACTTTATTGGTGGCAAATGGGTTTCACCAGTAAAGGGCGAATATTTTGACAACATCTCTCCTGTTGATGGTAAAGCATTTACCAAAATTCCACGTTCATCTGCTGAAGATATTGAGTTAGCATTAGATGCAGCGCATGCAGCCAAAGCTGAGTGGAACAATACATCTCCGACTACGCGCTCTAACCTATTACTGAAAATTGCAGATCGCTTAGAAGCTAACCTTGAACTGCTGGCTGTTGCTGAAACTTGGGACAATGGTAAGCCAATCCGCGAAACATTGGCTGCAGATATTCCACTCACCATTGATCATTTCCGTTATTTTGCAGGTTGTATCCGTGCACAGGAAGGCGGCATTTCAGAAATTGATGACGACACCATTGCCTATCACTTCCATGAACCATTGGGTGTCGTGGGTCAGATCATTCCGTGGAATTTCCCAATTTTGATGGCGGCATGGAAACTTGCTCCTGCGCTTGCGGCAGGAAACTGTGTCGTATTAAAACCAGCAGAACAAACACCTGTAAGCATTCTACTTGTTT
>ERZ650300.922-NODE-922-length-17506-cov-28.596527_pt1 | contig 17506 bp, 13 predicted proteins | sample MGYA00376236_ERZ650300 | MGnify/ENA primary metagenome ERZ650300 (study PRJEB26733, sample SAMN07839303) | wastewater metagenome | biome: urban; feature: wastewater treatment plant; material: waste water | place: USA: North Carolina | collected 2016-04-28 ...
AGTGGGTCGGCTACCGCGACTACCAGAGCCGCCTCGCCTGGGGCGGCCTCACCCCGGCCATCGCCAAGGTGCTGGCGCTGGAGCAGGGCGACACCGACAAGCTCTGCGAATACTCGCCCAAAGCGCTGCTCGAACTCGTCTTCGACGTCTTCGGCGACAAGGAAGTCCTCGACAACTACGCCGCCGCCCGCGAAGAGCAGAACAACGCCGAACGGGAACTCTCGGCCCTCGGGCTGGACCTCGACCGGCTGCGCGCCCAGGCCGAAGCCAAACGCCTCGAAGCCGACCGTTTCCTCGAATGGAAGCAGCTCAACGACGAAGCCACCGCGCTGGCCAGCGAGATCGTGCCCCGCCTCGAACTCGCCGAACTCGTCCGCGACATCGGCCTCGCCCGCGCGGAAATCGCCAGAACCCGCCTCGACCGCCAGAAAAGCGAAGACGAGCTCGCCGCCCTCAAACAGCGCAGTGCCGCCGTCGACGCCGAAAAGGCCGCCGCCGAAACCGAACGCAAGGCCGCCCGCAGCCGCGAGCTCGACGCCGAGAAGCAGCACCTCGCGGCCCACGACCAGGTGCGCGACGCCGAACGGCTGCTCGCCGAGCGCACCGCCCTGCGCGCCCGCCTCGCCCGCGAGGCCGGCGACGCCGCCGTCGACCTCGAAGCCGCCTACGCCCAGGCCGACGCCCGCCTGCTCCACCTGCAGCGCCAGGAACGCGAAGCCATCGCCGCCTTCGAGGAAAGAACCGCCCAACTCCGCACCACCCGCGACCGCCGCGGCCCACCGGCCGACCCGGAAGTCAGCCGCTTCCGCGCCCGTCTCGCCGAAGCCGGCATCGCCCACCGGGCGCTGGCCGAGATCGTCGAAGTCACCGATCCCGCCTGGCAAGGCGCCGTCGAAGCCGTGCTGCGCCCCTACCGCCACGTGCTGCTGCTCGAACGCGAGCAGGACCGCCACGCGGCCTGGGCGCTGGGCGAACAGGAACGCTTCCGCCACTTTCTGGTGCCCGAACTCGAAACCGCCCCGCCCGCCACCCGCGGCTCGCTGGCCGAAGTCATCCGCTTCGCCGACGCCGTGCCGCGCTGGCTCGCCGACCTGCTGAACCGCATCCAGCGCGTCACCGACACCGACGCCGCCCGCCGCCTGCCCCGCGAAACCGAATGGATCACCCAGGACGGCTACCACCGCGAACGTCGCGGTGCCCGCCATCTGGGCAAGCCCACCGACTTCCACTTCGGCGAGCTGGCCCGCAAGGCCCGCCTCAAGCAATGCGAGGCCGACATGCACGGCATCGACGCCCGGCTGCAAAAACTGCGCCCCGAACTCGACGCCGCCAAGGAAGAAGCCGACGCCCTGCGCGCCCGTCTCCACGGCATCGAAGCCGCCCAACTGCTGTCCGCCCGCGCCGACGACTTCGCGCATGCCGAAGCCCTCCTGCCCGACGCCCGCACCCGCCTCACCGCCGCCATCGCCGCACGCAGCGACGCCAAGGGCGACGTGGACAAGATCGACCAGCGCCTGCGCGGCATCGACATCGAAGTCGACCGCTGGAAACGCGAAATCGCCGGCCTCGCCCGCCGCGTGAACGAATTCATCGACGCAGCCGCCCCGCGTCGCCGCGAACAGGCCCACCGCATCCAGCGCCTGCGCCACCTGCGCCGCGGCATGCACCCCGACTGGCGCGATCCCCAGCGGAACGCCCTGCTCGCCGACAAATACGGCGACGCCCGCGGCGCCCGTGCCGAACTCGAACGCCTGCGCCACCGCCTCGCCGACGGCGACTGGATCACCGACGACACCGTGCCCACCCTCGCCGGCCGCCTGCGCGCCGACGTGGCCGAACGCGAACGCCAGTATCAGGAGCGCGAACGTCACTGCAACGCCGCCCGCCACATCACCGCCGAAGCCCGCGCCGCCTACATCGCCAAACTGCGCGCCACCGTGCGCCAATACGGCAAGAACCTGCGCGCCCTCGGCGAGCTTGCCAACGTGGATGTGGACTGCCCGGTGCCGGTGCTCGAAAACGACGACCGCGGGCTCTCCGCCGCCGGCCTCGAAGTGCGCTTCGACTTCGACCGCAAAGGTGCCGTCGGCCTCAACGACGGCGAAGCCTCCGGCGGCCAGCAGGTGATGAAATCGCTGATCCTGCTCATCGCGCTGCTGATGGACGACGCCCGCCCCGGCGGCTTCGTGTTCATCGACGAGCCCTTCGCTCACCTCGACATCGCCAACATCGACCGCGTCGGCAGCTTCCTGCGCGCCACCCGCGCCCAATACCTCATCACCACGCCGGTCACCCACAACGCCAACGTCTTCGCCCCGGCCCAGCTCACCCTGGTCACCCGCAAGAAGAAACCCGGCGACGACTGGGCGCCACCGATCGGACTGATCCAACGACAGATCTAGATCGGCCAGCCCAAGCGCAACCCCGAACCGTGGAGTAAGCCATGCACGAAGACATCGTCCTGCAGCAGCCCGCCCACCCCGACCGCCTGATTCTGCTTGTCCGGAGCGGAACCGATGCGGCGGAAACGCTCATCGCCCTCGGCGCTGCCATCGCCCGTCAGCAGCCCACCGCCGTGGTGGCGGTGCTGGTCGCGCCTTCGGTCGAGGCACTGCCCCGCATTGCCGCGGCGGCCGGTGAGTGGCATGCGCGTACCGGCCTCGACGCCGCCCGGACGGTGCTCTTCGGTATTGGTGCTGGCGCAGGCCTGGCAGTGGCCTCGCTCGCCGTCGATCCACCGATCGCCAGGCACGGGGTGATCCTGGGCGGAGCGCTGCCGATACGGCCAGGGCACATGCCCGCTGGCGTCACCGTCGACTTGCTGCAGATCGGCGTCGATCGGGAAGCGGCGGACCTTGCCGACCGGTTAAGACAACAAGACGTCAATGCCCAGGTGGTCCAACTCGACAGCGCCGCGCCGACGGCGGTGGCCGCTTGGCTGGCGCATCGCCTGCAAACTGTAAGCCCGACGACGCTCGACGCCGCGACACCGCTGTTACAGGTGGAATTCGGCGCCGCCAACGTGCGGATCGTCGATACCGCGGCGTCTGGCACCGTCCGCGAGCGCCATCTGCCCTTCGGCATCGCCACGCTGACCCGGCGCTACCTGCGACACACGCCGCCGACGCCGCTGGAGCTGGAGATGGCGATCGAAGAAATCGAGCCGGCGATCATGGCGCTGAGCCTGCGCTTGCCGGCCAATACCGTGCTCGCCCTCGGCGGCCCGGAAGCCGCCCGGCTCAATCTGCCCACCGCCGGCCAGCACCGGGACGAGGTGGAGCAACTGTTCCAGCGGCTCGCCGCCATCGCCCTGGGTCGCCCTGCGGCGAGCGAAGGTCTCCCCGCCGATCCGCACTTCTTCGCGGCGGCCCTGTTGCTGCGCGAACTGATGCATCACCTTGGCGTGGAGCGGGTGGTGACGAGCGCCACCACCCCGTCCGCGCCCGCTTAAGGCAGCGCGAAAACCGTAACGCCGGCCGGGCCGGAGCCCTTGAAGAAGGCCGAGACGTAGCCCGATACCGCGGCCACGTATTGCTTGCCGCCCACCGCGTAGGTGACGATGCCGCCGGCCACTTCACCGCCGGTGTTGAAGCGATAAAGCACCTTGCCGTTGGTCGCGTCGAGGGTCAGGAAGTCGCGGTTGAAGTCGCCGGTAAACAGCACGTTGCCGGCTGTGGCGGTCACCGCGGCGAGCATCGGCGTGTTGGAAGCGTAGCGCCAGCGAGTCTTTCCGGTGGAGGCATCGAGGGCGGTCAGCCAGCCCCGTGCTTTCTCGAACGGGTCCATCACGATAGTGCCGCCGTAGTAGTGATCCTCCTGTTTGAAAGTCGGTGTGTCGGCCGCTTTCTTGAAAGTGGTGCACCAATCGACCGCCGGAACGAACAAGGTATTGCTGAGCGGGCTGTAAGCCGATCCGTTCCATTCTTGGCCACCGAGCAGGCCAGGGCAGGAGCGCACCCCTTCGACGGTGAGCGGCACATCCACGTTTTCCTGGGTGGTGAAGGGCACCGTGTAGAGCACCTCGTGGGTGTCCCGGTCGATGAGACGCAGCAGGCCGTCTTTGCCGCTCGCCACGATCACGTTGCGCTTTTTCCCGGCCGCGGTGGTCGAGAACAGCGGGCCGGCGTGAGTCAGATCCCAGTCGCGCACGTCGTGCGGAACGGCTTGGTGATACCACAGCATCTTGCCCGAATGCACATCGACGGCGAGGAGCGAGTTGGTGTAGAGATTGTCGCCCAGGCGGGCGTCGCCGTAGAAATCCGGCGCCGGATTGCCCACCGCGACGTACAGAATGCCCGCCGCCGCATCCAGCGTGATCGGCGTCCACATGCTGCCGCCGCCGGTCTTGAGCGCCTCCGGATTCTTCCAGCTCTCCGCGCCCGGCTGACCCGGATCGGGGATGAAGGGCAGACGCCAGCGCTCGCTGCCGTCGGCCAGACTGAACGCCCCGACCCAGCCCTTTTGTCCGAAGTCCGCGCCGGCCGGGCCGTAGATCACCATGTCTTCGAAGATCAGCGGCGGCATGCTGAGGTATTGCTGGCCCTTCGAACTGGCGATGGAGCGGCTCCAGGCGAGCTTGCCGTCGTCGGCGTTTACGGCGATCAGATAGCCGTCTGCCGTGCCACGGATAACCTTGCCGTCCTTGATCGCCACGCCCCGGTTGGTGGGCGACAGCTCGTTGCCCTTGGGTTCCCAGGTGTATTTCCAGCGCTCGCGGCAGGTCGCCGCGTCGATGGCGACAATGGAGCGGGCGATGGAGAGATACATCACGCCGTCGTAGACCACCGGATTGGTCTGGGCCGGACCGGCATCCGCCGAGCGATACATGCACACGGCCTGCAACTTGGCGGCATTGCCGCGGTTGATCTGGTTGAGCTTGGAGTAGCGCTGGCCGCTGTAGTCGTGAGTCGCGTAAAGCCAGTTTGCGGCGTCCTGGCCGGCGTTGTTGAGTTCGGCGGTGGTCGGGCCGGTGGCGGCCGCACTGACGCTGCCACACGCCATCGCGAACGCGGCGCCGACGAGTGTGGAATAGAAGGATCGCTGCATGAGGTTCTCCGCAAAAGTTGGCTGGTCTCGCCCCTCGGACAAGCTTGGCACGACCGCCCAAATGGGCCATCCTGCGCGCTTCTCGCGATGGCGGCAGCAGTGTATGGACCTATGCAACTCGCCAACAAGTAGGTACCAATCGGTAACTACCGTCACTTAAATGGAGAGAATCACCGTGATTGCCCCCGTTCGCCCCGCGCCGCCACCGGACTGCCCGCTCGAGCGCTACCTGCACATCGTCTCGGGCGCCTGGGTGCCGCGAATTCTGTGGTATCTGCGCTTCGGTCCGCGACGCTTCGGGGATCTGCGCCGCGACCTGGGATCGATCTCGACCAAGATTCTCACCGCCAAGCTGCGCACGCTCGAAGAGGAACGGATGGTCGTCCGGACCGAGCTGCTTGTTTCCGAACGCCAGCGTCAGGTGGAATACGCCCTGACCGAACGGGGACTCGCTTTCGAGCCGGTCTTCGAAGCCATGGAGCAGGCCTCCCGCCGGCTGACCGAACTCGACTTGCTGGAGGCGCGGACCGCTGACGCGCGAGCAGGTTTAGTTTCGGATTGACGTGACGTTAACCCGTGAACGTCAGTACCGTTCATCTCGCCCATGCCATCGTCACCCGCCACACCGCGCGCCTCACCGCACCTGCTGGAACTCCTGGCGGGCGCGGAGACGTTGTCGCGGACGCGGGATTTGCACGGCATCTTCCGCTGCGCCGCCGAAAGTGCGATGCGTTTTCTGGATGGCCGCTACGGTCTGCTCTTCGCGGTGCGCTTCACGCCCCCCGAACTCACCGTCGGCCTGCTCGGCTGCTGCGTTTCGGACGGCACCGACACCTATTGGGACGACGTCTGCGACGGCAAGTCCTGGCTGCCGGTGGATCCGCTGCTGGCCGACTGTCTGCTCACCGATTTCGGCCACGCGATCCGGCAGGAAGGCGACATGTGGCGCCTCGCCTTCGCCATCGGCGCCCTGGGGCAGGCCCGCTGGGTGCTCGAAATCCACAGCCCCACCCGACCCAGCAAGAATGACCGTCAAGCCCTCAGCGTATTTCTGCGCTGCTTCGAAAACCAGCAGCAACAGTGGGAATACGCCAATCTCGACACTCTCACCCGGCTGCTCAACCGCAAGACTTTCGACGACGACTTCGAACGCCTGATCGCCGCCGCCGAACTGGCCGAACAGGCACTCAAGATCCCCCTCGAACGGCGCGAGCCAAGCCACGCCATCACTCAGCCCTGCTGGCTTGGGGTGGTCGACATCGATCACTTCAAAAAAATCAACGACAACTACGGCCATCTCTTCGGCGACGAAGTGCTGCTGCGCATCGCCGACCTGATGCGTCAAAGCTTCCGCAGCAACGACAAGTTGTTCCGCTTCGGCGGCGAAGAATTCGTCGTGATGCTGCGTAACGTGGCCGAGGACCACGTGCACAACATTTTCAACCGGTTTCGCATCGCCGTTGAAAAGCACGACTTCCCGCGGGTCGGCCGCGTCGCCTGTTCGCTGGGCTTCGCCCGTATCGACCCGCGCCTGTCGCCGGCCGAACTCCTCGGCCGCGCCGACGAAGCGCTCTATTACTCGAAGAACCACGGCCGCAATCAGGTCAATGGTTTCGACGAACTCATCATGAGCGGCAAGCTGCGCATCACGACCCCCGCCGGCCAGGCCCAGATCCAGTCGGACATCGACGAAATCTTCCTGTAGGTCGGCTTTGCCCGCATTTGACCCGCCGCAGCCGCGACGCGTGGCCCCGGATGTGTCAAAATTGGCGGCTTTGCAGCGTTTCATGGACGCTGCCGCGGCTGTGCCGCGCCCCGATTCCGTTGATTGAAGAGCCCATCATGTCCGACCAGACCAACACGCCCGCCCAGGACGAAAACAAACTGATCGCCGAACGCCGGCAAAAGCTCGCCGAATGGCGCGCCGCGGGCAAGGCGTATCCGAACGATTTCTCCCGCGAGAACACCGCCGGCAAACTCGACGAACTCTACGGCGAAAAAAGCGCCGAGGAACTCGAAGGGATGCCGGTCGAAGTGAAAGTCGCCGGTCGCATCATGCTCAAGCGCGTGATGGGCAAGGCCAGCTTCATCACCATCCAGGATCTGTCCGGCCGCATCCAGCTCTACGTCACCCGCGACGGCGTGGGCGAAGAGGTCTACGCCGACTTCAAGCACTGGGACATCGGCGACATCGTCGGCACCATCGGCACCCTGTTCCGCACCAAGACCGGCGAGCTGTCGATCAAGTCGTCCGAGCTGCGCCTGCTCACCAAGAGCCTGCGCCCGCTGCCCGACAAGTTCCACGGACTCACCGACACCGAGACCAAGTACCGCCAGCGCTACGTCGACCTCATCATGAGCGACGAATCCCGCCACACCTTCGTGGCCCGCAGCCGTCTGGTCCAGTCGATCCGCAACTACATGACGACCCACGGCTTCCTCGAAGTCGAGACGCCGATGATGCACCCCATCCCCGGCGGCGCCTCGGCCAAGCCCTTCGTCACCCACCACAACGCGCTCGACATGCAGCAGTTCCTGCGCATCGCGCCCGAGCTCTACCTCAAGCGTCTGGTGGTCGGCGGTTTCGAGAAGGTCTTCGAGGTCAATCGCAACTTCCGTAACGAAGGCCTCTCGCCGCGCCACAACCCCGAATTCACGATGATGGAGTTCTACGAGGCCTACGCGAACTACCGCACCCTCATGGACTTCACCGAAGGCCTGCTGCGCCACGCCGCCCGCGAGGCGCTGGGCACCGAAGTGTTCACCTACCAGGGCCGCCAGCTCGACCTGTCCAAGCCCTTCCACCGCCTGACCATCGTCGAAGCCATCCGCAAGCACCACCCCGGCTTCACCGACGCCCAGCTGGCCGACGCCGACTGGCTCAAGCAGAAGATCAAGGATTTCGGCGAGAAGGTGAAGCCGGGCGGCCTCGGCAGCCTGCAGCTGCAGCTCTTCGAAGCCTGCGCCGAAGCCGAGACCTGGGAGCCGACCTTCATCATCGACTACCCGGTCGAAGTCAGCCCGCTGGCCCGCGCATCGGATAGCAACCCCGAGATCACCGAGCGCTTCGAGCTCTTCATCGTCGGCCGCGAGATCGCCAACGGTTTTTCCGAGCTCAACGACCCCGAAGACCAGGCCGCCCGCTTCCAGGCCCAGGCCCAGGCCAAGGACGCCGGCGACGAGGAAGCCATGTACTACGACGCCGACTACATCCGCGCCCTCGAGTACGGCCTGCCCCCCACCGGCGGCTGCGGCATCGGCATCGACCGGCTGGTCATGCTGCTCACCGACAGCCCGGCGATCCGCGACGTCATCCTGTTCCCGCAGATGCGTCCCGAGTCCGAATAAGCCACCATCGACACCCCGCCCGCCCGGCTCCGGCCCGGCGGGTTTTTTCTACCGCCGCGGGTGTGACACAGGGAACGAATGTCACACAATCGCCACCCGGAGGCCCTTCAGCCCTGATATGTTCCCGCCGTTGGTTCATCGACCGTCCCCCTGCATCGCCGCCCCATGACCGAACTGAAGTCCTACGATTTACCAGAGCTGGAAGCGCTCGCCGAGCAGATCAAGGCCGAAATCGCCAAACGGGAAAAGGAAGAGGAAGAACGGGCACGCCGCGCCGTCGAGGAAGCCGAAGCCGCAGCCCGCGCCGCCGCCGAGAAAGCCGCCCGCGAAGCCGCCGAAGCCGAGCAGAAGGCCAGGGAAACCGCCGAACAGGCCGCCCGCGCCCGCGAAGCCGAAACCAAGATCCGCTACATGCACCCGTCGAACCGCGCCCTCACGTGGTCGGGCGTCGGCCCCACGCCCGACTGGGTCCATGCCTGGCTGGTCACCGGCGGCACGCTTTACGCCCTCGAAGTCGCCGCCGAGAAGCTCGCTCCGCGCCCGATCCCCGAAAGCCTGCGCCCGCGCTGAGGCCCGGCCTTCGCGCGCCACAAGGCGCTGTGCAATAACAAAAACGGCAACAATGAGTCGATCATTGTTGCCGTTTTTTGTACAAATCAGCTCAGGCTACCACTTGCCCAGCTGCTTCAGCCTGTCCTTCAGGCCAAACACCGGATACCCCAGCGCGTAGGCGCGCTCGGCGTGGGCCTTGGCTTCGCCGTACTTCTTCAAATCAAAGTAGGTCTGGGCCAGGAAGTGCTCGGCGTCCGGGTAATCGCTTTCCTTGTTCTCCTCGTACTTCGTGAGCACCTTCAGCGCCTCGTCGGGGCGATGCTCGCCGAGCAAGGCTTCGGCCAGGGCGAGGTAGGACTCGCGACGCTGGGGCTGCAGCGCAATGGCCTCCGTCCACACCTTCGCCGCATCGGCCTTCTTCTGCTGGCCGTACAGCGCGCGGCCCAGGTTGGCGCTCACGTACGAGAACATCGGCGCATTCCGGTTCATCTGCCCGTACGAGTAGTTGAACTCGCTCACCGCGGTATCGAACTTCTCGCCCCCACGCTTGGCGCGGCTGAGGTGGATCAGGCCGTAGCAGAAGTGATGGGGCCCAGGAATGCCCGACGGATTGCTGGCACCGCCGGACGTCTTGGGGCCTTCCGTTGCCGTGCCACGCAGTTCGAAAGGCACGCGCTGGATGTAGATCGAACCGAGGATCGCGGGACGGCAGAAATCCGGCAGCGCGTACCACTCGACGGGCGTCATCGTCACGTCGCCCGCCTCGGCCGGAGCCGCGGACAGGCCAGACAGGGCGCCCGCGCAGAGGGCGAGCAGGAGGGGAGCCTTTTTTATGCCTAGCATGATCGATTCGTTCTACGTGGCCGGACGCCGGTCCGGCAGCCGCTGGGGTTCATCGTGGGCCCACCCCGGATCGGGGCATGGCGGGCGACGCACGATCATACACATCGCCCCCCGCCGCCGCCATGACGAAAGCCTCAACCGGCCGCAGGCCGTCGCGACCCACCGATGCGCCGCACCGTTCCACGCAGGCCATCCACCTCCACCTCGTCGCCGTCCTGCAGCAGGTCGAGGATGCCCGGCAGATTGACCACCGCCGGCAGCGCGAACTCCCGCGCCACGATGGCCCCGTGGGAAAGATAGCCGCCCGTCTCCACCATCTGCCCGGCGATCGCCAGCCAGATCCGCCGGCCGGCCGCCAGCATCGAGATCAGGCCGCTGCGGGCTGCCTCGCGCTGGTTGCACTCGCGGTTGGCCGCAAGCACCACCGAGGCCAGCAGCGGCCGACGCCACCAGGGCAGGTCGCGCCGGATGCGCTGCCACGCGGCGGCGGCCGCACCACGCTGCCGTTCGCGCAGGGCCGCCGCATCGATCTCCGCCAGTGCCGGCAGCTGCGCCAGCACCAGTTCGGGCGCTTCGTCCCAGCGCGGGTTGCGGAGGTAGGTTTCGTACGGGCCGCGGTGGCCGTAGGCGTCGAGAAAGGCCTTGAAGGCAGCGGCGAAGGCTGGGGCGTCCAGCGGCCGCTCAAGGCCGGCGGCCTGCCGCGCCAGATCCAGCAGGGCAAAGCCCTGGATCGCCGTTACGCTCGGCTCGCCGCCGGCCAGCAGCCCGGCTCCGATCGCCGCACCCTCGCCCGGAAACTGCTTCTCCATGCTGTCGAGAAGCATGCTCAGGCTGGCCCCGCCCGCGCCCTGCAGAAAATGCATCCCCTCGGCCTCGCGGGTCAGCCGCAGCACGCGGTCGAGCTGCCGGAACAGGCCTTCGCAGTCGCCCGGCAGCGGCGCGCTGCGGATCTCCCGCGACAGCGCGTGCATCGACGCCACCTCCGCCAACCCCCGGCGCCGCAGGGCCGGCGCCCGGCGCAGGCAGCGCAGCGTGTTGCCCAGGTGTCGCAGGCGCTCCCGCCAACCCGGCGGGGCGACCTCAATGCACGGCTGGTGCCCGCCCATCATCGCGTTGAATCGCTCCGGCAGCAGCCCGATGGCGGAGCGCGCCTCCCACTGCAGGATCGACGCCTCCAGGTACAGCCGCCCATCGAACAACCCGGCGCGCTGGGCACCCGGCAGCAAGGCCTGGCCGGCCAGGCGCCAGCCGGGCTCCAGCAGGTCATTGACACCTCGCCGCGAGAAGGCCCAGTCCATCGGCGAGAGCGGCTCGGGCATCACCTCGCAGGTGTTGCCACGGGTCCAGATCGCCGGCTTGCCCCGCAGCGCGGGACAGGTGTTGTGGGGCCGGCGCGTGACGCGGCGGGCCTGGGTGAGCCAGAAATCGGCGCCGTCCCACACCCACTCGAGATCGTGGAACGGCGCGACGAAATCGAGGGCCAGCGCCGCATCACGGAGCAGCGCGGCCAGCGCCTCGGCCTGGGCGGTGTCGAGTACCGCCCGCGCCGCGTCGGCCGGCGCCACCGCGGTTCGGGTCGTGCCGCCCGCCGGCGCCGGCACGCTCATCGTGCCCTTGCCGCCGCGGTTCTGCGCGATCACCCGCCAGACGTCGGCCCGGTCTTCGGCAAACACGTATTCGTCGCCATCGGTCTCGCCCCCCACCAGGGTCTCGCCCAGGCCCCACTGGGCGTGCACGATCAGCCTGTCCTCACGGCCACTGACCGGGTCGCAGGTAAACGCGATGCCGGAGGCCCCGGCAGCCAGCAGCGGCATCACCACCACCGCCATCAACGGCTCGCCGGAGAGCCCGAGGCGGGTGCGATAGGCCGCCGCCGTCGGCGTATCCAGCGAGCCCCACACCTCGCCCACCGCCGTCATCAACGCAGCCACACCCCGCACGTTTAGGCAGGAGCGGTAGATCCCGGCGAACGAGGCCGCCGCCGCGTCCTCGCCCACCGCCGACGAGCGTACGGCGAGCGGCACATCCAGCCAGCCCCGGGCGACAAGTTCGGCGTGGAGGATCTGCTGCAGATCGTCGTCGTCGCGCCCGCGCTGACGGCTCCACGCCGCCGGCAACACGAAGAAATCCGGCACCGGCAGCCCATAGCGCACCAGCAGCCCAAGCTGCAGGCCCTTGCCGCCGACCACCTCGGGCGCCGCGTCGGCCGCCACTGCCGCATCGAGCGGATACATCTCCGGCTGCATGTTCATGACCGCGCTCCCATTCCGCTACACGCCAGCTCCAGCATGCGTGTCAGCTCCACCTCCAGCGACAGACCGTCTTCGGTCAGCCAGCGCAGCAGGGTCGCCAGATGGGTGAATTGGAGGTAGCCCGCCAAGAGCGCAGCCGGGATGTCGGCGCGGAGCGTGCCCGCCGCCTGCCCCTGGGCGATCAGCTCGGTGAAGATGCGATCCATGCCGCTGCGTTCGCGCTTGTCGGTGGTGAGCTGCGGATCGGCCAGCCTGAAGCGCACATAGGGCAGCAGGTAGCCCCGCCGGCTCTCGCACCAGCGCGCCTGCAGCCGGAAGAAACACGCCAGCCTCGCCGGCCCTGGCGCGGCCGCGGCCATCTCGGGCTGGATCTCCGGCCACACGGCGTGCAGCTCCCGGTGGAAGCGATGCCGCAGCAGCGCCTCCTTCACCGGGAAGTGCTTGTAGAGCGTGCCCTTGGCCACGTCGGCGGCATCAGCGATGCGCTCCATCGTCACCGCTTCGAAGCCTTCGGCCTCGAACAACGCCCAGGCCGTATCGGCCAAGTGGTCGAGCTGCTGCTGCCGCTTGCGTTCGCGGCGCCCGGGTTCGGCCGGAAGGATATCGGTCATGGCCGGCACTCCACCGCTTCCCGCATCCGCCTGCTCAACCGCTGAGTTTGCTCGAACATGCCCGCCTCCATAGCTAAACGACGATTAAAATTATACGTCGTTCACTATTTTTGAACAAGGCGGTTCACGCACCCAAAAAGCAAAAAGGCCCGGGCTTGCGCCAGGGCCTTTTCGGATATCGGGGTGGTGGAGGGGGAAGGATTCGAACCTTCGAAGGCAGTGCCGTCAGATTTACAGTCTGATCCCTTTGACCGCTCGGGAACCCCTCCACGGGGTGCTGCAGATTAAAAATGCCAACAGGCAGACCTGCTGGCATTTTTTGAAACCGGTGGTGGACCGAATGAGGATCGAACTCACGACCTCCGCATTGCGAACGCGGCGCTCTCCCAGCTGAGCTATCGGCCCACGTAAGCCGCGCATTATAGCGGCGGTTTTTTCGGCTGAAAAGCCCCTTCTTTCAGGTTTCGTCGTCTTCGCCCGATCCCACTGCAGCACGGCCAAGGCGGTCGATGACGGCCGACCATTCCGGGCTGGCCGGCGGGGTTTCGACGAGGATGCGACGACAGCCGGCGGAATCGAGATCGCGCAGCGCGGCGTAGAGATCGTGGCCGTAAGTGGCGGCGTCCGGCGCGGCTACAACCCAGCGCAGGCCGTCGGGCAGGCTGTCCGGACGCGCCATGCGGGCCAGCACGGCATCGCCGGGCTGGATGGCCGCCAGCAGATCGGCGCCCGCGACAAGTTCCAGCGGCGTACGCGGCGCGTAGTGGGCAGCCAGCGCGCCGGAGACCCGGGGCGTGGCATCGCCGCCCTGCCCGGCTTCGTCTTCGCCTCGCAGGCGCGGGCGACGGCCGATGACGCGGGCGATGTCGTCCACGCCGATGGCACCGGGACGCAGGATGACCGGCACATCGCGGGAGAGATCGAGGATAGTGGATTCGAGACCGACCTGGCAGGGACCGCCGTCGAGGATCAGCGGCACGCGATCACCCAGCTCTTCGCGCACATGGGCAGCGGTGGTGGGGCTGATGCGGCCGAAGCGGTTGGCGGACGGCGCCGCGATGCCGCCACCGAAGGCGTGCAGCAGCTCAAGCGCGACCGGGTGGTTGGGCACGCGCAGGCCGACGGTATCCTGCCCGCCGGTGACGAGATCGGGCACGTCCTCGTGCTTTTTCAGGATCAGCGTGAGCGGGCCGGGCCAGAATGCACGGGCCAGCGCGATGGCCTCCTTGGGGATCGCCCGCGCCCACACCGGCAACTGCTCGGCGTCGGGCAGATGAACGATCAGCGGGTGGTCGGAAGGCCGGCCCTTGGCGGCAAAGATCTTCGCGCAGGCCTCGGGGTTCATCGCGTCCGCGCCGAGGCCATAGACCGTCTCGGTGGGCAGGGCGACGAGGTCGCCCCGGCGGAGTAGCGCGACGGCCTGCGGGATGTCGTTCATGCGGCCGGCTGGATCAGTCGCCGCGCACGCCGATGGCAGCGCGGGCGGCCAGCGCCTTGGCGAGCACGTCGGCGGCGTCGCTGCCGACCACCGTGAAGTGGCCCATCTTGCGCCCATGGCGGGCGTGGTGCTTGGCGTAGAGGTGCAGCTTGAGGCCGGGCACGGCGTGGAGGATCGACCAGTCGGGCTCGCGGTAGCGGCCATGGGGCTCACCGCCCTCGTACCACAGCTCGCCCAGCAGATTGACCATCACCGAGGCGCTGTGCTGGGTCGTCTCGCCCAGCGGCAGGCCGCACAGGGCGCGCACCTGCTGCTCGTACTGGCTGGAGACGCAGGCGTCGATGGTATGGTGACCGCTGTTGTGGGGACGCGGTGCCATCTCGTTGACGAACAGCTCGCCGCGGCTCACGAAGAATTCGACCGCCAGGGTGCCGATGAAGCCCAGCCGCTCGGCGATGCGCTCGGCGTACTCCTGGGCCGAATCACGCAGGCAGCCGCTGGCGCGGGCCGGGGCGATGGACACATCGAGGATGCCGCGGGTGTGCTGGTTCTCGACGGTGGGGAAGCACTTCACCTTGCCGTTCTCGTCGCGGGCGAGCACCACCGAGACTTCGTAATCCAGCGTGAGCATCTGCTCCAGCACACAGGCTTCGTTCTTGAACTGGTGGAAAGCGTGCAGGGCCTCGGCGGCGTTGGTGACGCGGGCCTGGCCCTTGCCGTCGTAGCCGAAGCGGGCCACCTTGAGGATGGCCGGGTAGAGGCTGGCAGGCGCGGCGGCGATATCGGCGTCCGACTGGATCACCGCGAACGGGCCGTGGGGCAGGCCGTTGTCGCGCAGGAAGGATTTTTCGGCGATGCGGTTCTGGCACACCGCGACGGCCGACGCGCCCGGGCGCACCGGGACGAACTTGGCGAGGTAGTCGAGGGTGTCCGCCGGGACGTTCTCGAACTCGGTGGTCACCGCGGCGCAGGCGTCGGCCAGGGTGTCGAGGGCGGCGAAGTCGTCGTAGCCGGCCTGCAGGTGGCGGTCGGCGATCAGCCCGGCCGGGCTGTGGGGATCGGGGTCGAGCACCCAAACCTTGTAGCCCATTTCGTGGGCCGTAGCGACGAAGAAGCGGCCGAGCTGGCCGCCGCCGAGCATGCCGAGGGTGGCGGGCGGGAGGATCATCGGGTCAATCCTGGAATCAGATCGGGTCGAGGGTCATGGCCAGCACGCTGGCGGTCTGCTCGGCGCGGAAGGCGTCGAGTTTGTCGGCGAGGGCGGCATCGGTGGCGGCCAGCAGCGACACGGCGAAGAGGCCCGCATTGGCGGCGCCGGCTTCACCGATGGCGAAGGTGGCCACGGGGATGCCCTTGGGCATCTGGACGATGGACAGCAGGGAATCCTTGCCCGACAGCGCCTTGGACTGCACCGGCACGCCCAGCACCGGCAGGGTCGTCTTGGCGGCGATCATGCCCGGCAGGTGGGCGGCGCCACCGGCACCGGCGATGATCGCCCGGATCCCACGGCCACGCGCCTGTTCGGCGTACTCGAACATCAGGTCCGGGGTGCGGTGGGCGGAAACGACGCGGGCCTCGAAGGGTACGCCGAACTCCTTCAGCACCTTGGCCGCAGCCTGCATCGTGGGCCAGTCGGAGTTGGAGCCCATGACGATGCCGATCACCGGCGAAGAGGTTTGGGTCAAGGTGGAAGAGGCGTTCATTGCTTGTCCAGACTGTGTTCAGAGTGCGCCCGAAGGCGCGAACCGGGCGTCAGCCCTTGGATTTGGCGAGGCTGCGCTCGGCGGACACCACGGTGTTCACGAGCAGCATGGTGATGGTCATCGGGCCCACGCCACCGGGAACCGGGGTGATGGCGCCAGCGACTTCCTTGGCGGATTCGAAATCCACATCGCCGCAGAGCTTTCCGTCGGGCAGACGGTTGATGCCCACGTCGATGACGGTGGCGCCCGGCTTGACCATGTCGCCGGTGACGAACTTGGGCTTACCGATGGCGGCGACGAGGATGTCAGCGCGACGGGTGTGGAAGTTGAGGTCGCGGGTGCCCGAGTGGCACACGGTGACGGTGGCGCCGGCGGCGGTGAGGAGCATCGCCATCGGCTTGCCGACGATGTTGGAGCGGCCGATCACCACGGCCTCGGCGCCGCGCAGGGGCATCTCGATACTCTTGAGCATCTCCATCACACCGTTGGGCGTGCACGGCACGAAGGCTTCCTGGCCTTGCGACAGGCGGCCGACGTTCTCGGCGTGGAAGCCATCCACGTCCTTCTCGACGGCGATCGCCTCGAGCACTTCCTTCTCGTCGAACTGCTTGGGCAACGGCAGCTGCACCAGGATGCCGTGCACCGACGGGTCGGCGTTGAGCTCGGCGATCTTGCCCAGCACGTCGGCAGGGGCGGCATCTTGCGGATATTCGAACTTGAGGGACTTGATGCCGGCCTTCTCGCAGCCAGCCACCTTGTTGCGCACGTAAACGGCAGAAGCCGGATCACCGCCCACCAGGATCACCGCCAGACAGGGCTGGGTGCCCTGTGCGGTCAGTTCAGCCGCCTTCGCGGCGAGTTCTCCGCGGAGTTTCGCGGAAAGCGCGTTGCCATCGATAATGCGAGCCGTCATGCGAGCGCCCCTCAGGAAAAACCTGAGAGTCTACCACGACTTAGCCGTGATTCACGCACACCAGCCGCACGGCATCGGGCAGACTGCGGCAAACGTCGAGATAGTCGCCCCTTGAATATTCAACTACCCTCAACGAGCCGACCACCGCGTGTGGCGGCACTGCGAACCAGCTCCCGCGACACCGTCGATGGGCTTCGCCCGGTTTGCCGAGCAATCTCCCGCACCCCAACGCCCTGGGCGCGGAGCATTCCTATCTCTTCGCGCTCGGCAAATGACAAGTACCGCCCGGACACAGGATTCGACATGAACAAGGGCATGCCTCCACGATGACGAAACCAACGCGAGCCTACAGCCTGTGATGCGCCAACTGCTTCTGCCGCCTTCTCGCTCGTGATGCCGGTTGCGATCTGCACCCAGAACCGCCGCTCAACCTCACGGCAAAGCGAGGGTGCGCCAGGCGAGCGCATTGTCTCTCGACCTGTATCCTGCTTTTGCCACCCTGCGGATCGCCCCATACAAACCTCCAGTAAGAAGGTGTTGCGACGACCGGTTGAATCCGCCCAGTACGCCAGCGAAGCCCACCGTGCCTTGCTGAGCCGCCATGGCCTGACGGGCAGCATGAGTCGCAAAGGCAACTGCTGGGACAACGCCGTCATGGAGCGCTTCTTCCTCAATCTGAAGAGGGAGCGGGTCTGGCAAAACGACTACGCCAACCACGCCGAGGCGTGTCGTGACATTACCGATTACATCGTCGGGTTCTACAACAACGTCCGTCTGCACTCGACGCTGGGCTACCTGCC
>ERZ650300.925-NODE-925-length-17453-cov-21.958961_pt1 | contig 17453 bp, 12 predicted proteins | sample MGYA00376236_ERZ650300 | MGnify/ENA primary metagenome ERZ650300 (study PRJEB26733, sample SAMN07839303) | wastewater metagenome | biome: urban; feature: wastewater treatment plant; material: waste water | place: USA: North Carolina | collected 2016-04-28 ...
CTTACAAGTATTTAGAATTTAAAATCTACAATGCCGAAAAAGAAGAACTCATGAATTACTCTAATTAAAAAATAAGAGTTAAAAATTATAACATCGTTGCAGCAATGCAGCGATTTTTTTGTTTATATTTGTTAAAACTAATCTATTGAAAACCAAAACACAACTCCCTAAAAATACTTACAACGACTCAAAAAAATAAATAAATCATTTATAGTAAGCATTTTTCATATAATTTCATATTATACAACATTTTAGTACAATCATTTTATCATATGAATCCCAAATACATTACAGAAAATAATAAAATAAAAGAGAGTATCATTGATATTTTAAATTCAAATTCTATTGAATTTTTTATTCAAAATAGAGTTAAATCAACAAATAGCTATGAAAAGAAATTACGCAGAAAACAAGATGACAAATATTTTAACGAGATTACTGACATAAGTGGAATTCGAATAATTCTTAATAAAGTGTCTGATATGAGAAGATGCATTGGATTAATTATGAATTCATTCAACATTGATTATCAAAACAGCAATTTTAATTCGTTATCATTTATAGATCCCAATGAATTTGGTTACTCATCCTCTCACATAATTATTGATAATAATAGAATAAAAACAGAACTACAAATAAGAACATTATCACAACATATTTGGGCCATAACTTCTCATAATTTATCATATAAGTCACAATCCAAAGATTCATTATTTGAAAGGAAACTATTTAGATTATCAGGACTATTAGAGCAGGTTGATGTATTGATTGAAGAACTTTATGAGAGTAAACCTACTAATACTGGAATTAATTATGACACCCTTAAAATATTGGATCATTATTCGCTTGAATATTTCTTAAGTAGGGAAGAACGTGTTTTTTCTTTAATAAATATTTGTTTTGAAAGAAAAAGAAATTTAACTGGAGATCAAAAACATCCATTTAGTATGAAACTTTTAGATGGCAGTAAAGCTTACCATAACAATAACAAAAGTAGTATGAACTTAATTTTAATTGCGTGTAATCATCTAGAAATAAACTCACCTCAAAAATTAAAAGATTATTTAATTGATAAAAAAAGTAATGCTAAGTTGATAAAAAAGAAATTCACAAATTCAAATTTTTTATCTGAAACAATTTCACCTGCATTAAGACTTTTTCTTTTTTTAATAAATGATATTCCTTTTGACGTACTAAAAGTAGACATTGAAAATTTTGTTCATCCAATTTTTCTTGAGAATATAAAAGATTATCTCGAAAACTAACAACCCGATCTCACGAATTTACAACCCGATCTCCCAGATTTACAATCCGTGAGTTTCAATAAAAAACCAAAAACCTCTGCTTTCGCAGAGGTTTTTCTATAAAATAACTTCTATTCAATTTCGGCTAAAAGAGCAGTCAAGTTTGGGGTTTGTTCGTGGTTTGTTCGCGAATCCTCCCAGTCTTCTTCGGAAAAAGGTACCTTTTATCGAAGAAACCACGAACAAACGTAAAAGGAGATTCGACTGAAACACTAACCAGAGTAGTAAAAATCTTATTAACATTTAACATTCCTTTAAAAAAATCTCTCCCAAAAAATCACTACTTTTGAGAGATGAAGATTTCAGCAGAAATATTATTACAGCAATTGCAGGAAGCAGAATTGGGCGGTTTCGAAGCGCAAAAAATCTACGCACCACCTTATCGTTCGTTACTTTCTGAAGAAGAGATTTTGGCAAATAATCCAAAATATGCTGCGGTAAACATTCTGCTCTATCCCAAAAACGGAGAATGGTACTTTCCGCTCATCCTCAGAACACACAATGAGAACGACAGACATTCTGGGCAAATCTCTTTACCAGGTGGTAAAAAAGATGATGCAGACGAAGATTTCTCAGACACCGCCCTCAGAGAAACTTGGGAAGAAATAGGCATCGAAAAATCTCAAATCAAAATTCTGAGAGAGCTATCGCCAATTTACATTCCGCCAAGTAATTTTTTTGTCTATGCCTATTTGTCTTATGTAGAAAAAACTCCTGTTTTTAAATTTCAGGAAACCGAAGTTCAGGAAATTCTAGAAATTCCGCTTTCTGTGGTTCAAAATATGCCCAATCCGCCAGAAATTATGGAACTCCCAAATAGCAATGGCTACCAAGTTCCTTACCTAGATTTTAACCAACATAAAATTTGGGGTGCCACATCAATGATTTTAAGTGAATTGAACCAATTGTTAAAAAATGTTTAACTTTGCAAACCGTTTCATCTCAATATGAGAAAATAGAATAGGAAATTTTTATCATTTGTGTTTAATATCTAAATTCGGCTAGCAGCTGATTGAATAATGGCGAAGAAAAGCATTTTTACAGATTCTTTTGGAAATATTTATTTCTTAAAGAGATTCATTATTTTTGTCTTAGGAATGATTTCCTACAGAAGATTTAATGGTTTTAACAAACTAAAAATTACAGGATGCGAAAACTTGGTGAATCTCCCAAAAACCAATGTCCTTTTTGTATCTAATCACCAAACGTATTTTGCAGATGTAGCTGCCATGTATCACGTTTTTTGTGCAGTAAATAACGGGTATCTAAACACCATCAAAAATCCTGTTTACCTCCTTAATCCTAAGATAGATTTCTATTATGTAGCAGCAGAAGAAACCATGAACAAAGGGATTTTGGCTAGAATTTTTAAACTAGCAGGTGCCGTTACCGTAAAAAGAACTTGGCGCGCAGAAGGCAAAAATGTAAACCGAATGGTAGATCTAAAAGAGGTAGAAAACATCATGAAAGCGCTAGATAACGGTTGGGTAATTTCGTTTCCGCAAGGCACTACTTCGGCGTACGCACAGGGCAGAAAAGGAACGGCTAAATTGGTTCAGCAGCAGCGTTCTATCGTAATTCCTATTAAAATTAATGGTTTCCGAAGAGCTTTTGACAAAAAAGGTCTCAGAGTAAAAGTAACTGGTGTAGAGCCTACTCTTACCTTCAAACCTGCTCTAGATATAGACTATGACAATGAATCTGCTCAACAGATTTTAGACAAAATTATGAACGCCATAGAACAAACTCCTGAACATAACGTTCTCCACGAATACGAAAAAGAATATCAGGAAAGAAAAAAACAACAAGCAAAAGACGAAGAATCTCAATATTAATTTTAGATTTTTGACTTTCGATAGATGATTTTACCTAAAAAAATCAAAATTTTAATGATTTGGGCAGCTTATCCGCCCTCCGTTCCCGCTTCCCGAAACCCAAGCTAAACCCAATGCATTTCGGGAGAGCTCCACTCAGGTCGGGCTGCAAAAACATACCGCTTATAACTACATTTCATCATTATTTTAATTTTCAAAATGGCATTTAAAAATTTAGCAGACGCACTTATAGAAATAGGATTTCAGCATTCTACCAATTCTGAAAACAGAGAAAAAATCATTTTTGAAGCCACCAAAAATAAAACCAGAGTGGTTATTTCTGGCGACCAAAAAAGAAGTGAAATTACCTCTGTTATTCTCCATGTTTTAAATTTTCACAATGTTCAAGCAGATTTTATTATTGGAGAAAACTATGAAAAGGCTTCACTTTCCACCGAAAATGATTTCGTGATTATAGAAGCCAAGGCTAGCGAAAATTTAGAAAATCTTCGCGCCAATATTGCTTTAATCACAAATATTTCAAATGATGAAAATATAGGAAACTATAAGAATTTTATCTATAAAATTACGGCTGGTGGTGTTTTGGTTTACAACCAAGAGCATAAAAACCTGACGGATTTGGCAGAAAATTCAGAAAACTATTTCAGAAAATTCCCTTACCAAAAACCTGCTTACACTACTAAAAACGATATTTTTTTCTTAGAAACAGAATTGGGAGAAATTCCACTAAAAAATTCTGATTTAGAATTGATCAATCATATGGAAGGTGCAAGGTATATTTGTCAGCAATTAGGCATTTTAGAAGAAAACTTCTACGAAGCACTTTTGTCTTTATAAAAAAAATTTTATCACCAATTGTGCGTTTGTAAAAAGAATTTAAATAATTGATAAACAATTAAAACGCAATGACGGATAATTAAATCATTGGTCTTAAGCTAAATTAAGGCGCAAGAAAATCAAAGATTTTCATTTTTAACAAAGTTAAAAATTTGCGTCTTAAAAACGTTAAGTATTAAATATTAACAATTTGCGACTTTGCATTAAAATATTCTCTAAATGCACAACAGATTTTATCATTTTTAATCATAAATCGAAGATTCGACGAAGTCAAAAGAGACAAAAGAAATCCTTAAAAAAACATTTCAGAAAAGGAAAAAAGTAAGACTATTTTGGTTTTGAATTTACTCTAAAAACATTTCGCCCTTTGACTACGTCGAATCTTTGATTTCGTGGCTTTTACAGAATTCTTTAATGTTTAGTCTTATTTTATAAATTCCAAAGCTTTTTCTAGTGCTATTCCTCTGGATGCTTTCAGTAAAATATTTCCCGAATTGATGGTGGTTTCTTTCAGAAATTCAATTAAATCTACTGTAGTTAAAAACGAAGTAACACCAGCTTCTGCATTTTTAAAATGCGGACCTACGGTAATAATTTGGTCAAAACTTAGAGATTTTGCCAACTCCAAAATCTGGGAATGCTCTGAAGCGCTATCTTCTCCTAATTCTAACATATCACCAATGATGATGGTTTTAGAACCTGCAAATTGATTAAAATTCTCTAGAGAAACCTTCATAGAACTTGGGTTGGCATTATAAGTATCCAAAACCAACGTTTTATCCCCTTTTTTAACGATCTGAGACCTCATATTGGTAGGAGTGTACTCTTCGATAGCTTTTTTAATTAAAGGAAATTCTACCCCAAAATAAAGTCCTAGCGTAGCAGCAGCGCAAAGATTGGTAAAATTATACTCACCGGTGAGGTGTGATAGTGCTTCCACCTCATTGTAAATAAGACCTACACAATTATTTTCTACCATTTGTTCAAAATAAAATTCAGAATCTCTTCTTCCGAAAGGAATAATCAAATCGTAACCGTCCGTTTTTTCCACTTGAATGGGATCATTTTCATTAATTACAATAAATTGATCATTAGATATTAGATAATCATACAATTCTGATTTCCCTTTGATTACACCATCTACTCCACCGAAACCTTCTAAATGTGCTTTTCCAAAATTGGTAATGTATCCGAAATTAGGTCTTGCAATCTGACACAGAAATTCTATTTCTTTTTGATGATTAGCACCCATTTCTACAACTGCCATTTCGTGATTTGGTTTTATTGAAAGTAGTGTGAGCGGTACACCAATATGATTATTGAGATTACCAAAAGTATATTGTACATTAAATTTCTGAGACAGTACTGCGTGTATCAACTCTTTGGTTGTCGTCTTGCCATTGCTACCAGTAAGCGCTATTATCGGTATATTAAGTTGCGCTCTGTGGTGTTTTGCCAATTCTTGCAGAAATTGCAAAGTAGATTCTACATAAAAAATATTTTTTGCAGGATTTTCAAAGTTTTTATCTTCTACAATTACGGCTTTAGCACCTTTGTTTATGGCATCTTCGGCTAAAGTAGCGGCATTAAAATTATCTCCAGAAAAGGCGAAAAAAACATCATTTTCTTCTATTTTTCTGCTGTCTATGGTTACTTTATTTGCAGTCAAATAAAGTGTATAAAATTCTGAAATATTCATAGTTCAAAAATAAAAAAATCCTTTCCAAAAATGGAAAGGATTGTAATATATTTCTAAAATTAATTATCTTTTTGTTCTTTTGGTTCCTCCATCTTTAGCATCTTGTGCTACACGGAAGCCTACCCAACCGAAAGATTTTGATTCGTCTCGGTATCTTCTTTGTCCTGGATCTAACCAATAAGCAGTATCTAACCAAGAGCCTCCTTTTACAACTCTTACGGTATTAGAAACTCTCGTAGTTCTTTGCTTATTATCTTTTTGTAAAATAACTCTGCCTTTATCATCTACAATAAATTGAGTTTTAGGCGAATTATAGATGCTGTAATCAGCGGAAGTACTATCTACATCTTTACCATAACCAGCTTCTAAAGAAGACATAAAATCACCATCTCTGAAATTTCTTTGGTCAGCAACTGTTTTTTTCTCATAAGTACCAGGCAATCCTTTATAGATTTCTCTACCATCAGCTAATCTGTCATACTTCATATCTTTTGGATCTACTTTTTTATAAGTACCATCTGCGTTTTTAACAGTTTGTTGCGGCATATTGCCTCTGTAATAGTTAAAATCACTTGCTTCATCATCTATAATTGGTCTGTAAACATCGGCAGTCCATTCTGCTACGTTACCAAACATACCATAGATACCAAGATCATTAGAAGGATATTTTCTTACATCTGCAGTAGTAGGCGAACCATCATTGTTCCAACCGCCAACACCAGAATAATCTCCTCTACCTTGTTTGAAGTTTTCTAGATACATTCCTTTTTGGCTACCTTTTTTACCTCTTAATTTTTCAATTTCAGGGTCTTTTCCTAAAATAGCATTGTAATTTCTATTTTTTTGTACGCCAAGAGCTGCATATTCCCACTCTACTTCTGTAGGAAGACGGAACTTGGTTACTAAACCAGCTGTTGCATTTCTATTGGCAGCTTGTATTCTTGCATTAGAAGTTCTAATACCAGATTTTTGTTGAAGTCTTTGTTTGTTAACATAACTTTCTAACTCTGGATCATTCGATTTGAATTTATCTAGGTTAAAAGCATTAGCACCTTGATTGTTGGCATCATTAGCATAATAATCTTTATTTATTACGCCTTGCTTCATAAGTTCAGATTCATTGGCTCTATCGGTCAACCATTCACAATATCTAGAAGCTTGTTGCCAAGAAACACCAACTACAGGGTAATAATCGAACTCTGGAGAACGAAAATATGTTTCAGCATAATCGTTTCTAGATAGTTTATTATTCCAAACTAATGTATCTGGCAATGCGCCGGTGTATATATTTTTATAACTAGGATCAGATGGAGGAAAAACAAATTTTAACCAAGTAACATAAGAACGGTAATCTGCATTTGTAATTTCTGCTTCACCAATAAAGAACGAACTTACTTGCATTCTTCTAGGTGTATTATTCCAATCATGCATTACATCATCTTTTACCAATCCCATAGTAAAAGTACCTCCTTCTACATATACCATGTTTGGCCATCCTTTTGGCTTTTGTTGTTTTCCCGAAAAAAACCATCCTTTTGGATCGTTTGTTTTCCAACCATTCATTCCAACCTTATTTTTGGAACCACCGCCACTCTTTACATGACCGCCACCACCACCGCAACTTGTAAGTACAAGTGCCGCACCTAGTGAAAGCAATGAAATAAACTTTAGTTTTTTCATAATTAATCTAGATAATTTCAAGCTACAAAGAAAAATAATTTATTTTACCTAACAAAATTCTACTATTAAGTTTTTATGATTTTCTTAACGCTTGATAATAAATTTTATTGTTTGATATGAAAATTTTATTTTTTTCGTTTATTTTGTAGCTCATTTAAAATTATGAAAACAATTAGATTTTTTATTTTATTTTTATTCTGTTTCAGTACTGTATATTCTCAAAAAGTAACTCTAGAGTGGGATAACAGTAAGGAATTTGATTACGGAAGTTACAAAAAAAACTTGCCTTTTTTTAAAAATGGTAACTATTCTGTGATTAATGGCAGCCCGTTTTTTACTTTTACACAAAAAGATAAAGAATTTTTACCCTTAGAAATTAAAAATTTAGTTTGGGAAAAAATTAACACAAAAGATCTTTTTGAACTCAATACCGATTTTATTCCTCAAAAAGAAATTGCAGAAATTAACACTTCTAATCAACCTTCGGATGGTTTTTTTCTGAGTAATGTGGTGGTTTCTGCCTTCAAAAAAGACAGTAAATCAATCTATAAACTCATTTCTTTTGATATTGTAAAGAAGAGTAGCACATCAAAAAGAAATTCTTCTAGCAACAGAACCGCAATTGGCGATACCGAAAACCCTCTAAAAACTGGAACTTTTTATAAAATTAAGGTTGATAAATCTGGTGTTTTTAAAATTACATCAAAATTTCTAAGAGATATTGGTATAAATCCGTCTAGTGTAAATCCTAAAAATTTCAGAATCTATGGAAATGGCGGAATTATGTTGCCAGAGTTTAATCAAGACCCTAGATTCTCTACTCTACAAGAAAATGCAATACAAGTAATAGGCGAAGACGATGGGAAATGGGATGACACAGATTATGCTCTTTTCTATGCACAAGGCCCAAATGGTTACAATCTTTTTGATTCTTCTAACGGAAACGGAAATAAAAGACAAGATACCAGAATTACACACATCAGTCAGAATTATGTAAATATATATGAAGATTATTCTTATTATTTCATCAATTTTGACAAAGGACCAGGTAAGAGAGTACAAACTTCAAATATAGATTTACCTACAGATAACCTCCATATTTTTACCCGATATGATGACTATCAATTCCTTAACGAAGAAAAAACCAATTTTCTAAACATAGGAAGGCTTTGGGTAGGTGAGCCATTTAATACTTCAAAATCTGTAAGTTTTACTACTAATACACCTATTCTGACAACCGATGAGATAAAGCTAAAAACATCTGTTTATGTACAGAATGCTAATAATGATAAAATAACATTCAGTTTAAACGGACAAGCAATTGGAAACTACACCGTTACGAATACTTCAGACACCAAAATAAGAGAAATTTCTTTACAAACCAACGCTCAAAACATTAGCGGAAATACTTTGAAATTTGATTATACTCCTACAGCTGGCAATCCGCTGGTTACTTATAATCTAGATTATGTAGAAGTGCAATATAAACAAGATTTAAAATTTAACAACTCTCAGATGAATTTCAGAGTTTTTGATATTTTTGAAGGATCTGGCATTAATTATGGTTTCGTAATAGACAACACCTCTGGCCTAGAGCAAATCTGGGATGTTTCTGACCTTACTAATGCAAAAAAAGTAACCAATAAATCTACAGGAAGTCAATTTAGTTTCGGGTATAATGCAGATAGTTTTGTTTTCAATAATGAATTTGTAGCATTTAAAAGTGATGCTGCGTACCAACCAACCTTTGTAGAAAGAACAGAAAATCAAGATCTAGCCTCTTTACAAAACATTGATTATCTAATTTTTACCACCAAAGATTTCGCACCACAAGCAGAGAGAATTGCTACTTACTACAGAACTTCCAAAAATTATAAGGTAGAAGTAGTAGATGTAAGAAAAGTGTATAATGAATTTAGTTCTGGCGGACAAGACCTTACCGCACTTAGAGATTTTGCGACTAAGCTTAATACCCCATCTGGAACTTTGAAATACATCTTAATTCTAGGAGATACTACTTTTGATTTTAGAAACAAAACCACATCTAATAAAAATTTTATCCCTAGTTACGAAAGTGATTTCAGTGAAAATTTTGAAGCGTCTTTTGTTACAGATGATTATATTGCGATGACTGCACCGCAAAACTCGTCTTATATTTATACTTTATTTCCTAATGTAGCTATTGGTAGATTAATTGCTCAAAATGTACAAGAAGCAAAAACCTTAGTAGATAAAACTTTATCTTATTATAATGCTGCACCTAGTCAATCATCACCTTTCGGAGATTGGAGACTGAAAATGAATTTTGTGGTAGATGATGATAATGATAGCAAAGTAGATAATAGCAGTAATCCTTTTATGCGAGGAGCTTTCCACGATGTAATGAATTTGGTAATTGCCAATAATTTCGAAGGTAATACAGACAAACCTGAGTATAATATTAAAAAACTATACTTAGATGCTTTCCCTGCTCAAAGTTCTGCTGGTGGACAAAGATATCAGCAAGTAAACCAAGGAATTACTAATGCAATGAGCAATAGCTTATATTTATCCTACTTCGGGCACGGTGGTATCAATGGTTGGGCTCAGGAAAGAGTTCTTACTTTACAAGAAATCACGGCATTCAATAATTTTAATAATGCTTATAGTAGATTTCCGTTTGTAAGTACCATTACATGTGAATTTACACTTTGGGATGATCACAATACCTCTTCTGCTGGTGAACAAATGATAAAATTACCGCAAGGTGGTGCAAATGCTATGATTACTTCTAGCAGAGCCATTGCAACAGTATATGGAAGATTATTTTCTAATACATTTACCTCCAATTTATTCAAATTAAGCAACAATGATTTTTCTCCAATTGGCGATGCTTTTTTAGCTGCAAAAAGAGAATATGGCACAGACTCTAACCACCTAAAAGTTAATCTATTAGGAGACCCCGCCCTTAAATTAAGCAGACCAAAAAATTTAATTGTAATTGATAATATAGAATCTCCTGTAAATGGACAACTTAGAGCACTAGATTTTGTGAAAATTACAGGGCATATTAATAATAATGGAGGAACTACAGATAATACCTTTAATGGTAAAGTTGTAATTAATATTTTTGATAAAAGATTAAACAAAAAAACATTAAATAATGATGGCGGACTTACGCCAGTTCTAAGTTACACAGAAGAAGGAAGCCCAATTGTAAAATCATCTGGAACGGTAACCAATGGTACTTTTACCGTAGAATTTTACATGCCAAAAGACATTAATTATACTATAGGTGATGGTAGAATATTAGCTTACGCAGATAATAATGTATTTGATGTGTACAATAATAAAACTCAGAAAATTGGAGATATAAACCCAACAGGAATCAATGACAATGAAGCTCCAAAAGTACAATTGTATCTCAACAACACCAATTTTGTAGATGGAGGAATAGCCAACACCAATCCTAATTTATTGGCTTGTGTTACAGATAATACAGGTATTAATTCTACAGGTTCTGGTATCGGTCACGATATTACTGTGATTCTAGACGGTGAAATAGTAAATACTACCGTGCTTAACGATTTTTATGCACCTGGTGCAGGAAATGGTTGTATTAATTCATCATTTTTAGATTATCAGAAAGGCTCTGTACTATATCCTTTCCAGAATTTAAGTCCTGGTGAACACCAATTAACATTTAAAGTTTGGGACATAAATAATAATTCTACTACTCAAACGTTAAACTTTATAGTAAAAGATCCGAATGCAGAAAATTTAGTGATTAAAAAATTACTAAATTGGCCAAATCCTTTTACTAACAAAACATTTGTACAATTCGAGCATAATTGTGATGAAATTTTAGATGTAAACGTTCAGATATATACCATTACAGGTAAATTGGTGAGAACCATCAGTACAAGTGTAACATCAGATCCTTTCTTAGAAGGATATAGAACCAACAGAACCGCTATAGAATGGGATGGAAATGATGATTTTGGATCGCCTGTAGGAAAAGGAACTTACATTTATAAAGTTCTTGTAAAAAGCCAAAATCAAGAAAAATGCAAAGGAACTGCTTCTTTAGTAGAAAAATTAGTAATTTTGAAATAATTGGAAAAATAGCAAACCATTAAACATGAATATAACTAAAAAAATTGCCCTAGGAATAGGATTAGGAATAGGTGCATTAAATTACGCGCAAGATTTATCAAACATAAGGCCTGTACTTACTGGTGCACCTTTTCTTAGAATATCTCCAGACGCCAGAGCTGGTGGTATGGGAGATCAAGGTGTAGCAACATCAGCAGATGCTTTTTCCCAATTTTGGAATGCTTCTAAATACCCTTTCAGTTTAAATACATCGTCTGTAGCAGTAAACTACACCCCATACATGAGTAAATTAACCAATGATGTATTTCTTTTGTATGGTGCTTACAATACCTCTTTAGGCGAAGAAGGGCGTTCTGCTCTTGGAGTAAGTGTCTATTATTTTAATATGGGAGAAGTAGATCTTACCAAATTGGTAGGAACTGAAGTAGTATCTGAAGGAACTGCAAAACCTAATGAATTTTCTATAGATGTTTCTTATGGTCTAAAGCTTTCAGACTCCTACTCTATGGCAGTTACTGGTAGATTTATCCGTTCAGATTTATCTGGAGGATTCAATACCGATAGCTCATTGAAACCAGCCAATACTTTTGCAGTAGATGTTTCAGGATTTTTACAAACTCCTAAACACCAAAGTTTCGGAGATTATGAAGGTAGAATAAGAGCAGGATGGGCTGTACAAAACTTAGGCCCTAGATTAGATTACACTGGTGACGAAGAATCTCGTTCTTACCTACCAACCAGTTTAAGAGTAGGTGCAGGATATGATTTGTTTTTAGATGACGCCAACAAAGTAGGTTTTACCGCAGAAGTTTCTAAATTATTAGTACCTGGACCAGAAATCGTTGGCTATAACACATTACCTTCTGGAGAGCAAGTACCACAATATGACGTTCCAAATGTGGGTGTAATTTCGGGGATTGGTAAATCTTTTAAGAACGAAAAAAGCTTTATGTATAGTGGTTCATTAGAATATTCTTATGACAATACCTTCGCTCTTAGAAGTGGTTATTTCTACGAAAGTCCACAGCAAGGTGGCCGTCAGTTTGCAACAGTAGGTCTTGGTCTTAAGTACCAATCTTTTGGGCTAGATTTATCATATTTAATTAATACTTCTAAGGTTAATTCTGCTTTAGACAACACCCTAAGATTTGGTCTTACTTGGAATATTGGTGAAGAATCTTATAACAATGATGATTATTAAAAAATATTATTTATATTTGATAAACAATTAAATAATCACAACACAATGGGAAAATTTGTAATCAGAACCACCGCTACAGGTATTAAATTTGACCTTAAAGCAGGAAACGGACAAGTGATTTTAACAAGCGAAGTATATACTACCAAAGCTGCTTGCCAAAACGGTATAGAATCTGTAAAGAAAAATGCACCAGACGATGCTAGATACGAAAGAAAAGATTCTACCAATGGAAAACCAACGTTTAATCTAAAAGCTACCAACGGACAGGTAATAGGCACTAGTGAACTATACGAATCTGTAGCTGCCAGAGAAAACGGCATAGAATCTGTAAAGAAAAATGCACCAGATGCAGAAGTAGTAGAAGAATAAATTTTTTTTTATAAAATGAGAGCCACCGAATATTCGGTGGTTTTTTATTTGAATCCTTATGCATAACTTTGCAAAATGAATTACACCTCAGAACTTAAGAAATTTGTAACCAGTCAATACATCTATTCTGGCGTTAGAATAGCACTGGCGGTTGTAATTCCTAGTATTATTTTAGCATATTTGGGTGTTCTTAAACAATTTTTCTTATTCCCTTTAGGCACTATTTTCTTGGCACTTACAGATATGCCAGGTCCGTTCCACAGAAGACGAAATTCATTAATACTGGCTCTATTTTTCTATTTTTCTATTTCATTAGTTGCCGGATTACTTAAAGATTTCCCTATTCTTATTTTTCTAGAAATCATTATTTTCGGACTATTCTTTACTATGCTTGGCATCTATGGTAAACGTTTAGACATTGTAGGCTCTCTCACCTTGGTTGTGTTTGCTATTTTTATAGATGGCGCACCTGGTGTACACTCAGCATTATGGAATGCTTGCGTATTTAGTCTAGGAGCTGCTTGGTTTTTCATTGTTTTTTTATTGGTAACGGTACTTAAACCTTACAAACTGGCTGAACAAATGATTGGGGAAAATTATATAGAATTAGGAAAATATTTAAGATTAAAATCTCAATTTTACTTAAAAAATCCCGATTTTGAAGCAATATATTCACAAATTTTCGGATTAGAAGTTAGGATTAAAGAACACCAAGAAGCTACCAGAGAAGTAGTTTTTAAAACCAGACAAATGGTAAGAGAATCTACCTCTACCAGCAGATTATTGATGCAGCTTTTCCTTAATAGTTTTGACCTGCACGAAATGCTCATTCTCTCTACCAATGATTACAAAAAGCTTCAAAAATCTTTTGGTGACAAAGAAATTTTAGAAAAAATAAACCTTTACCTCAATAAACTATCCAACGAACTCATTAACATTGGGATTTCTATACAAGGTGGTATGAAGGCCTCTCCTATCATTAATATTAGTGATGAACTGCACCAACTGCACGAAGAGTTTTTCGAGTTGAGAAATAAAGAAATGAACGCCGAAACATTAGAAAATTTTATGATTTTGAGACAGATTTTTCTCAGAATTACAGAAATTTCAGATGAAATACAAACCATTTATAAACTAAAAACTCAGAATATTAAACTCGTAAAAAGTCTTTCTACGGGCTTAGATTTAGAAAAATTCGTAACCAAAGACGAAAAACTTAATCATAAAGTTTTTATTAACAACTTTTCATTAAAATCTAACCACTTTAGACACGCCATCAGAATTACCGTTGCCATGCTTATTGGCTACGCTCTTTCCAAAATTAGCATTTTGGGAATTAATAAAGTGTACTGGATTCTCATCACCATTCTCGCCATTATGAGACCTGTTTATAGTATTACCAAACGTAGAAACATTCTTAGAATTTATGGTACAGTAGCTGGTGCTATTGTAGGTTTTGTTATCGTATATTACATCACAAATCCTATTGTACTTTTGGGGATTTTCTTGGTTTGTCTAATGCTTACTTTCAGCCTATTAAAAGACAAATATGCTTGGGCGGTATTTTTTATGACCGTCTATATTTTTCTCATTTTTGATTTTATGAAACCTGGCAATTTCAATGATATTTTCTTAGAAAGATTGTTTGATACGTTAATAGCTGCGGTAATTGTTTTTTTAGTTTCTTATTTGGTTTTACCTGTTTGGGAGCATCAGAAAAACAAAACACTTATCCTAAAATACATTAAAGCAAATGATAAATATTTCAATAGGATTATTGATATTTTAAATCAAAAAAATATAGAAATTCAAGATTACAAAATGAGCAGAAAAGAAGCCATTATTTCTTTGGCAAACCTTTCTGATAATTTTCAGAAAATGCTCTCAGATCCTAAAGATCAACAAAAAAATCTAGAAAACATACATCTTTTTGTAACCACAGCTCACCTTTTTACCGCCTATGTAGCTTCTCTTTCTCAGTATGCACTAAAGGGAGAAAACTACTCAGAAATAGACCTTTCTGGCTGGAAAAACAAAATAAACAACGAATTAATTATTGCTAAATCTATTCTAGAAAACGAAAAACCAGAAGAAAAAAATACGCTGAGTTTAGAAATCAGCACCGCAGATCAAGTAGATGAACTCTTAGAAAAACGCAAAAAAGAAATCCGCGAAGAAGAGTTTCTAGACAGAAGAGACCCAAAAGTAATTAGCCATCTCACCGAACTCAAAAATATAAAAGAACTGCTAGAATTAATCTACAACGAAGCAAGAGAACAAAGAAAAATAGCTAAAAAATTAATTTAAACTTCATCAAAATCTCTGGTTTCTTCTACAATAGCAAAGTAAAAATCTTCTACTTTACTCACTTTTGCTGTAAAATTGTGATTAAAAAAATCATCGAAAACTCTGCATTTTACTTCTCCTAGATGATCAATATCAAAAGGATAAACTTCATAATAATCCTTTAGAGACCAATATTTAGAGAGGTGAACTTTATAAAGACTTTCTTTAATTACCCAAATTATAGTAATTAATTCTACTTCGTTTTGTTTTCCTTCCGTCCAAGCGATTTCGTTAGGATGAAGAAATTTTTTCTTAATTCTAAGAATTTTATCATTTACTTTTTCTAGGTCTATGCCTATTCTATTTTTAGAAATTGCCAAAGCAGCAAACGGAAAAGAATGAGTAATAGAAATCTGTGCAGCAGGCGGCCATAGATACGGTTCACCAGCCGTTTTGTAAAGAATTTTACGATCAGGAAGCACCATTTTCAGTAATTTTCTTACCATCAGATGCTCTATTAATTTTTTAGGATGATAGTCTTTTGTTTTCTCTAGATTTTCGGGTTCTATAAGCTCCTCTGCATCGAAATGGTCTTCTTCGCTATACTTCCAATAAAGAATGGTTGCATTTTCATCAGAATAATCCTTGTAAAATGGCATATTTTGTCAATAAAAAATTAGATTGTAAATTTGCAAAAGTTTTTTGGATTTTTTTCTAAAAAAAATATAAAATAACTCATATAATTTCAAATTAATGGAAACTAAAACTCAATACATTCCTTATAAAGTTAAGGACATTTCCCTAGCAGAATGGGGAAGAAAAGAAATCATGCTAGCTGAAGCAGAAATGCCTGGTTTAATGGCAATTAGAGAAGAATATGGCCCTTCTCAACCATTAAAAGGCGCTAGAATTGCTGGTTGTCTTCACATGACCATCCAAACTGCGGTTCTTATCGAAACTTTGGTAGCTCTAGGTGCAGATGTTACTTGGTCTTCTTGTAATATTTTCTCTACACAAGACCACGCTGCTGCTGCTATTGCTGCTGCCGGAATCCCGGTTTACGCTTGGAAAGGAATGAATGCAGAGGAATTTGATTGGTGTATCGAACAAACTATTTTCTTCGGAGAAGACAGAAAACCATTAAACATGATTCTAGATGATGGTGGTGATTTAACCAATATGGTTTTTGACAAATTTCCAGAATTAACTGCAGGAATTAAAGGTTTATCAGAAGAAACTACTACTGGTGTACACAGATTATACGAAAGAATGGCAAACGGAACTCTAGTAATGCCTGCAATTAACGTAAATGATTCTGTTACTAAATCTAAATTCGATAACAAATACGGTTGTAGAGAATCTGCTGTAGATGCAATTAGAAGAGCTACAGACGTAATGCTAGCTGGTAAAAGAGTGGTAGTTTGTGGTTTTGGTGATGTAGGTAAAGGTACTGCTGCTTCTTTCAGAGGAGCTGGTTCTATAGTAACCGTTACAGAAATCGACCCAATCTGTGCTTTACAAGCTGCAATGGAAGGTTACGAAGTAAAAAAACTTGAAAATGTAATCGAAAATGCTGATATTGTAATTACTACTACTGGTAACTTCAACATTGTAAGAGCTGAGCATTTCAAAAAAATGAAAGATAAAACTATCGTTTGTAACATCGGACATTTCGATAATGAGATTGATATGGCTTGGTTAAACGAAAATTACGGAAATACCAAAACTGAAGTTAAACCTCAAGTTGACATCTATAATATTGATGGTAATGACATCATCATTCTTGCAGAAGGTAGATTGGTAAACTTAGGTTGTGCAACTGGTCACCCAAGTTTTGTAATGTCTAACTCTTTCTCTAACCAAACTCTAGCTCAAATAGAACTTTGGACTAATTCTGAAGCTTACGAAAACAAAGTATATATGCTTCCTAAAAAATTAGACGAAAAAGTAGCGATGCTTCACCTTAAAAAAATTGGGGTTGAATTAGAAACTCTTTCTCCTGATCAAGCTAAATATATTGGTGTAGAAGTAGAAGGCCCTTACAAACCAGAATATTACAGATACTAAGAAGTTCGAAATCGGAAGATTGAAAACTAAAAAATCATATTACAACTCCTCAGAAATTTCTGGGGAGTTTTTACTTTAAC
>ERZ650300.929-NODE-929-length-17358-cov-9.154829_pt1 | contig 17358 bp, 9 predicted proteins | sample MGYA00376236_ERZ650300 | MGnify/ENA primary metagenome ERZ650300 (study PRJEB26733, sample SAMN07839303) | wastewater metagenome | biome: urban; feature: wastewater treatment plant; material: waste water | place: USA: North Carolina | collected 2016-04-28 ...
TTTCCCTACACGACGCTCTTCCGATCTCCTGTAACATTTAATTCTATTGAGGCATCATTCCCTTGATAACAAGTAGTATTTTTGATTGTTTCGGTAGTAAATATTCCTTTTGGATCACCAACAAAAATGCTTCCCTGAATAATACAGCCTTTTGCATCAGTTGCGATTACAAAGTAATTGTTTGCAGTAATATTTTGTATTTTTGCTGTTGTGTCTCCATTAGTCCATTCATAGGTGTATGGAGCAGTTCCGCCAGAAACATGCGCTTCTGCTACACCGTCATTTCCTGTGGTACAACCAACGTCGAGCTTGGTAAAGGACAATTGTAATTTTACGGGTTCCGGCATATATTGTGTTACCGCTTTTTCCCCAGTTAAAACATTATTGACATACGTTCCGAGTTTTATTCCGTTGGCATCTTCAATATTCAACGCATAAGTTCCGTTAGATATATTTCCTGCTGTTTCATCCTGATCATTCCAAAGTATCCAGGATCCATCTTTTTGTTGTTTTTTCCATGTATAGAAATAAGGCAATCCATTGTTTTTACTAGCGTCTAACTGGATTCCACCTTTGACATGAGCAACTAAAATTCCATCTTGCGATTCATCTCTTTGATTGTCTAACGGATTAGCATTGGTCTCGTTTCCGAATTCATTACTTACATTACAAGAAATAGTACGAACTACTTCAAAAGTAACTTCAAGTGGATCAGGGTCGTCTAAAGTTGTAACAGAATTTACCACGGTACAACTTGTTTTATTTGTTGCAGGATTATAATTGGCATCACGAACCGTTAAGCTATACATTTCCTCTGGAAGCCCGTTTAACGAAATGGTATAAACTCCGTTACTGAAATTCGTTGTTGTTGTCGTTTGTGTTATTCCTTTACTGTTTTTCCATTCAAACCAATAAGAGTTGTCTGAGAAAATAGTACCACCGGTAACTTCTACCACAATTTTTCCATTGGTAGCTTTATAAAAACTTGGATTAAGAACTTCGGTATATTTAATGGCAAGTGGTGCTACAGGTTCTGAAATCGTTATGCTTTCCTGCACAGTACATCCTTTGGCGTCTGTAATAAATACCCAATATTCACCAGCTTTTAAAACAGTATTTGTATCAATTTCAACTTCATTGGACCATTTATAATCATACGGAGGCGTTCCGCCTACAACATTTGCTGTAGCCCAGCCGTCATTTCCATCATTGCAAAAAACATCGTCATGGGTAATGGTTACAGATAATTTTGGAGGTTCCTGCATCAATTGGGTAACGTCAATTTCCTGTGTGAGTAAATTGTTTACGTAAGTCCCTAACATGATTCCGTTTCTGTCTTTTACATTTAAGGCATAATTTCCATGAGAAAGGTCCGAAGCTGTTTCGCCTGTAATGTTAGGCAAAGCTGTCCAGGAACCATCTGCCTGTTGTTTTTTCCAATAAAAATAATAAGGCAATCCATTGTTTACAGAGGATGCCAGCGGGGTTCCGCCTGTAACATGAGCGACCAAAATACCATCCTGCGATTCATCCCGCTGACCGTCAGTTGGCGTTGTATCTGTATCATTTCCGAACTCGTTACCTGTATTACAGGAAATAGTACGAACGATTTCAAAAACAACTTTCAAAGGATCCGGTTCATTTAGTGTCACTTTTGACTCTAATACGGAACAATTAATAACTCACCTTACGCAAAAAAAATGAAATTTGATAGATTAGACATTTGAAATGTTGATAACTTTACTTTTTTGAAAATATGGAAAACTTTGCGGATTTGTACAGCGATTATTTGATAAGTTCAAGTTCATATGCCACATCAACAGGTATGGCAAATTTATTATCAATCAAGCATGACAAAATTACGCGCGAGTTATCAAATGGGGATTACGACAGTAAATTTTTATGGAAGCAATCTAAGGTTTATGTAAAAGAACTAACCCAGTCGAAAGAGTTAATTACCCTGAGTTTTGACGATTCGATAGAGGAAAAGCGCTATACCGATGAGAGCGAACTACATTGTTGGCATTTTGACCATACCTTTGGTAAATCTGTAAGAGGCGTTAATTTTTTGACTGCTTTGATAGAAGTTGGAACAATGCGATTACCATGTGCTGTTGAGTTTGTAAAAAAAGATTTATGGAAAAAAGATCCAAAAACAGGTAAAGAAAAAAGAAAAAGCAGTGTCTCTAAAAATGAACTCTTTAGAAAAATGTTGCGTGAATGCAATGGCAAATTTAGATTTGACTACGTTTTAGCCGATAGTTGGTATAGTTCGAATGAGAATATGAATTGTTGCAAAAAAGAGTTGAATAATGATTTTATAATGGCATTGAAAAGCAATCGAAAAGTGGCCTTGTCATTAGAAAATAAACAGAATAAAGAATACATAAGTATTGAAACACTACAGCTGGGACAGCAGACCGTGGAGGTTTGGTTTGAAGAATTAGATTTTCCGCTGTTGCTTACAAAGCAAGTTTTCAAAAACGAGAATGATACAGTCGGCGAGTTGTACCTGGCCTGTAGTGATTTAAACTTATCGTATGAACGAATTACTGCAATCTACAAAAAACGGTGGGGAGTAGAAGAATATCATAAGTCGATAAAAAGTAACACGGGATTTGCGAAATCGCCGACTAAAACAATCAAAACACAAACAAATCATTATATATTGTCCATTGTGGCATATATAAAACTTGAATTTTTAAAAATCCGAACAAACAAAAATCATTTTGCGATGAAAGCTCAAATTTATTTGGCAGCCAATAAGGCAGCTTATAATGAACTTCAAAAGTTATTAACAGTTAGACTTGCATAATGCTATTTGAAATGTGCTTTTTTGCGTAAGGTGAGTTATTAATCCAAATTTTGAGGGTCCTATAGTTCCTCAAGGTAATAATTTTTTGAGTTGGCCAATAGCGGGTTGGAATGGTTCGGGTACAAATCCAAATATTGTTAGACCAAATGGTGTTTTCTCGGGGGGGGGTCCTTTAAATGCACAAAGTGAAGGCCAATATCTAGATATTGGGGGTGCTGCTGCAGATTTCTGGCAAAATTTTACTTTTTCTTGCAATACAAGAACATTTTTTAGTGGTTATTTTTCAATTAGAGATAATATTCCTTCTACAGGTCGTATAGATATATACAGCGTCGATGCTTCTAACAATTTAACTTTAGTTGGAAGTTCTAATCAGTTAAACATGCCTGCTGGAAACCCTAATACATGGTACTTTTCTAGTGGTTCAGTAATTCTTACGCCAGGAAATTACAGATTTCAAGTTTCAATGGGCGATAATTCTAATTTTGATAACGCTTGTTTTTCTTTTGATGACATCTGTATTTTTGCGAATGATGATGGGCCAGTAACTATTATGTCTGGGCTTTCACCTGTTGTAGCATATAGTGTTTTAAACAACGATACATTAAACGGCGCAGCAGTAACCACAACCAATACGGATGTTACACCAGTAACTTCTGGTCCATTGAGTATTGATGCTGATGGTACTTTAACCGTTGCACCAAACACACCAAGTGGCACGTATACTATCACCTATGAATTATGTGAAGTAGGCGCAACCCCAGCGAATTGTGATACAGCAATAGCTACGGTAGTAGTTGATAACCCAATTGTTGCCAATGACGATTTGGTTGGTCCGATTGTAAGTTCAACAACAGCAACAACCAACGTTGTAAGTGTGCTTGCCAACGACACTTTCAATGGTAATCCATTAGTATTAGTTGATGTGAATTTGACAGTAGTAAACGCTAACCCAAATTTGCGTTTAAATGCAGATGGTTCAGTAGACGTTTTAGGCAATACACCAGAAGGAACTTATGTGTTAGTATATCAAATATGCGAAAAAACTAATCCAGCAAATTGTAAAACGGCTACAGTAACTGTTACAGTTGTTGCACCAGTTATTGTTGCTACTAATGATGATTACAGCAACCAACCTATTGATTCTTCAAAAGGAACTGTATTGGATATTTTAGCCAATGATAGACTGAATAACGGAACTGTAAGTGCTCCTCAAGTAGTGATTACTATTGTTGATGCTAATGGAATAGCAGGGGTTACGGTAGATGCACAAGGAAAAGTAACAATTCCAACGGGGACTCCAGTTGGAACTTATGTAATAACTTATAGAATTTGTGATGTTGTTAATCCAAACAATTGTGCCACTGCTACGATTACTATAGTTGTAAAAGACCCTTGTGATTTTGATGATAGTGCTTCTTCTTGTGATATTTTGGTACACAATGCTTTTTCTCCGAATAATGACGGAAGAAACGAAGTGTTTTTAATAGAAAGAATTGAGAACTACCCAGATAACACCGTTGAAATCTACAACCGTTGGGGAGTACTAGTTTTTGAAGTATCGGGTTATGATAATGCTTCAAAAGTGTTTGTTGGATTGTCAGAAGGCCGTGTAACAGTAAACAAAGCCGATGCTCTACCTAACGGAACCTACTATTATGTGGTTAAATACAAAAAACCAATTAGTGGAGTAATGAATCAAAAAGCAGGATTCTTATACTTATCCAGATAAATTATCTTACTAAAAATAGCCTGAGTTGAACAAAACTCAGGCTAAAATAAAATATACAATGAAAACAAGAATTATCACTTTCATTACGATGTTACTTGCTATAGTGAGTTATGGTCAACAAGATGCACAATTCACTCAGTACATGTACAACACCATCAATATCAATCCGGCCTATGCAGGGAGTCGAGGCGCAATGAGCATCTTTGCTTTACACCGTACGCAATGGGTAGGTTTGGATGGAGCGCCTACTACTAATGCAGCATCTATTAATACTCCTATAAATAACAGTAATTTGGGTTTAGGAGTTTCATTTGTAAATGACAAAATTGGTCCGACAAATGAAAATACTATTTCTGCTGACTTATCTTATACCATTCCAACTTCTGAGAATTTTAAACTTTCTTTTGGAATGAAAGCCACAGCAAATTTGTTTAATTTGAATGTCGATAAACTGAATCCCGCAGATCAAGGAGACCCTCAGTTTCAAAATCTGAGAAACGTATTTACTCCTAATGTTGGAGCAGGAATTTACTATCACTCAGATAAAGCTTATCTAGGACTATCGGTGCCAAATTTTATTCAAACTAATCGATACAATGATAATCAAGTGGCAATTTTTAAAGAGAAGATTAATTACTATTTAATAGGAGGTTATGTGTTTGATTTGTCATATGATATCAAATTCAAACCCGCATTTTTAACCAAATTAGTAGAAGGTTCTCCGTTACAGGTTGATGTTTCTGCCAACTTTATGTTCATAGAAAAAGTAGTTGTTGGAGTAGCCTATCGTTGGAGCGCTGCCATGAGTGCGATGGTTGGATTTCAAGTTACAGATGGAATGTATATTGGGTATGGATACGATTTAGAAACCACCAATTTAGAGAACTACAATTCAGGTTCGCACGAAATTTTCTTGCGATATGAAATCTTCAAAAACAACGAAAAAGTAATAACCCCAAGGTTTTTCTAAAAAATAAATAAACGATGAAAAGACAGTTACTTCTTTGTCTTGCTATAACTTCTTTTTTGAGTAATTCTGGTATTGCTCAAAAAGCCAAGATAGCAGCTGCTGATAAAAAATACAATAGTTACGCTTATATAGATGCGATACAAACCTACGAACGATTAGCTGAAAAAGGCTATCAATCGGTAGAAATGTTCGAGAAATTGGGCAATGCCTATTATTTTAATTCTGATTTTGAAAAAGCAGTCCAGTCCTATGAAAAGCTATATCAATTGCAATCAGAATTAGCACCAGAGTATTTTTACCGCTATGCTCAATCACTAAAAGCCACTGGAAAAGAAAAAGAAGCGGCAACCATATTGGCTAAATTTGAAAACAAATCCTCAGACGATAGCCGAAGCAAACGCTTGAAAAACAACACCGATTATTTAGAAGATATTAAAGCTAATGTTGGCATCTATACCATTGAAAATGCTGGAATCAATTCTAAATATTCTGATTATGGAAGTACTATTGTTGATAATAAATTGATTTTTACTTCTGCAAGAGATACGGGTAGAGTAGGTCAGCGCATACACGCTTGGACAGGCGAACACTTTACGAATTTGTATGCTGCGGGTGTTAACGGAGAACTAATTCCGAGTAATCCCGTTCGTTATGATGCAAATGTTAATTCTAAATTCCATGAAGCTACACCAGTGTTTACCAAAGATGGTAACACGATGTATTTTACCAGAAACAACTATTTGGACGGTAAAAAAGGAAAAGATGCCAACAAAGTTACGTTGCTTAAAATCTATAAAGCCACTTTAGTCAACAATAGATGGACAAATGTAACCGAGTTGCCATTCAATAGCAATAACTTCAGTACTGCACATCCTGCCTTGAGTCCCGATGAACAAACGTTGTATTTTGTCTCAGATAGACCAGGAACTATTGGGCAATCTGATTTGTATAAAGTCGCCATTAATAGCAACGGAACTTATGGGGAACCCATCAATTTAGGAGTAGAAATTAATACTGAAGGAAGAGAAACTTTTCCATTTGTAACCAAAGACAATCAATTGTATTTTGCTTCAGACGGTCATCCTGGACTAGGAGGATTGGATGTTTTTACTACCAAAATCAACAACGATGGTAGTTTTGGCGAAGTTGAAAATGATGGGGCTGAAGTGAACTCTCCCAAAGATGATTTTGGATACTACAGAGATAGCGAAATCAATAAGGGATTCTTCTCTTCCAATCGTGATGGAGGATTGGGCTCCGATGATATTTATCGATTTACAAGTATAGACAAGTGCAAACAAATCTTAAAAGGAATAGTGACAGATAGTGTTACGGGTGAGACTTTAGCGGGTGTACAGCTGATTCTTTTGAATAAGCAATACAAAGTGATTGCAGAGACCACATCTGATGCTTTAGGATATTATGCTTTTGATGTGAATTGTAGAAGAACCTATCATGTAAGAGCTAACAAAAAAGACTATACTTCAAAAGAGACAAAGCTTAGAACTCCTGAAGTAACTGGAGAGACAAAGCTTGATATTCAGTTAGAAAGTACTATTTGTAGAGTTGCAGTTGGTGATGATTTGGGTAAATGTTTTGGCATCAAAATGATTTACTTTGACTTGGATAAATCCAATATTCGTAAAGAAGCTGCTTTAGATTTGGCCAAAATATTAGATGTTTTGATTCAAAATCCAACTATCAAATTAGACATTCGTTCTCATACCGATTGCAGACAAACGGCCAAATACAATATGGCTTTATCAGATAGAAGAGCAAAAGCAACAATAGCTTGGTTGGTCTCAAAAGGAATCGATTCCTCTAGGCTTACCGGTCGTGGTTATGGAGAATCACAACTCATTAACGATTGCGGATGCGAGCCAACTAATGCTTCAAACTGCACTGAAGAACAACATCAAATGAACCGCAGAAGTGAGTTTATTATAACAGCACTCTAATTATTTTTTAAAAACTAAAACGAGAGTGTCCGAAAAGTCAAGTCGCCTTACTGAGAATCGCTTATATGAAAATCGAGTCCGATAGGTGTCCGAATGTTTTAGTATAAAAAGAGGCTGTCCAATACTTTTCGGACAGCCTCTTTTTTTATACAGTTATTTAAATGGATTTCGTTCTTGCCAAATTGTTTTTGGTTCCAGATAATGAAAAAAGTGTGGCAAAAAGTAATTGATTATTGGGTTTTTATGCTCCATTAATCCATACATAGTTTCTGGTTTCGCTCCAACAGAACTTTTGATTTCTAATGCTGTTCTAGCAAAAATTATGGTTTTGAATTCTTTTTTTATTGAATAAGCAATCATGTCATAAAGCATGTTTAAATACAGCATTTTTTCTCGTTGAATGGTCTCATCATAACCTAAAAAATAGGTGTCCATAGTGTCGCCATTTTTGATTAATGTATTGAAGCCAATTAATTTTTCATTCAAAAAGTAACCATAAAATAAGAAATGGTCTTTCCATATTTTTTTTAAGTTACTGAAATGATTCTGAGATAGAAAAAAAGAGTTAAATGGAGCGTTTTTGGCCACGTGATGATAGAGTTCATAAATCAATGCTTCATTTTGCTCTATTTCTTCCAGAGCTAATTTTCGTTTAATTATGCCTTCGGCTTTTTTTCTAGCTCTTTTATATTGGTCTCTGTATTTTTTGGATAAAGCGTTTATATAATCTTGTTCGTTGTTCCAATGTTCAGGAATCGAGAAAATCATATTGGGCTGAGTAGTAAATTGAAAAACAGACCCAAATGGAGTTTGATTGATTTTGTCTTTTTCGGCTTTAGAGAAATCTTTACTGGTTCTTAAATGAATTTGAATTCCTTCCTTTTTTAACATTCTTTCGATGCTATTTCGGGCCTCAAAAAGCACTTTTATTTGTTCATCGAAAGGGATAAAGTCCAAAAAAGTATACGCATTTTCACCAGTTAACATACAGTTGCCAAGAAATAAAACGTGGGAAGAAAAACGTTTAAAAGCAAAATTTCTAATAATTGTTTTTAAACATTTATCGCGTTCTCCAAACGATTCTAATTTGTTTAAATCTAAAAACTGACTTAAGGCAACACCCACTAATTGGTTATTTTGAAACACACCTATGAAAAAACATCGCATATTCTCAGGACACGATTGTTCAAGTATTTCAAAGTATTCTCTTTGTAAAAAAATAGTAGAGTTGGCAATTGTATTCCAATTTTCAGGAAGTTCATTTGCTGATTGATAAATTGTAAAAGAGAGAGATGTATTCAATTAGATTAAAGTTGGTATAAGTGACAAATTTAATCTAAAAAGTCATATATAGTTGGGTATTTCAAAAAGAACTCAAATTGAGACTTCGAATAGAAAAAAACAGTCATATAATAAGGTATTAGTATAAAAAAAATGCGTTTCTATAGATTTGAAACGCATTTTTAATTTTATGTCCAGCCACAAATAATGGCGCCCATAATAGTTAGTGTGACTATCCAATATCCAGAATGAATAAAGATGTATTTCCAAGATTTTCTCTCAAATAAGCCATTAATGGCAATCATAGGGAAAGCAAAAAACAAACCACTAATTAATCCATGCAATGCACCATGTTTAAAGGTTCTGAAGGCGGTGCCGTAATCGGCCATGAATGCTGTGTATGATGGAAGCACTTCATTTACTTTTGAAGGTCCCCCGACCATTCCAAGTGCTCCCATTTGATGAATGGTAAGTGTCATTTCGATAGAAGCAATAAATAAAGAAAAGAGGTAAGTGAAGCCGAAAATTTTTAGCATATTTCCTGTTTTTAGCTGGTCTTCGGTTAATCCTGCTTCTTTCATCCAAATGGTTCCAAATACTTTTGGGTGGTACCAAATGAAACCCACAAAAAGTGTAATAATAGCAGCAACAAACAGTGCTATAAAATTCATTTCCATAATTGACTGGTTTTAAGGTTATTATTCAAATATACAAAAAAGAGTAAAGTTTATTTATTATTTTTTTGTAGGATAAGAAGGCTTCTTTTTTTTATTGATGTATTTTATCGATTTTATTTGCATTTTATTTTTAAGTGTTCTATTTTTAAAAAGTTTATTTAAGAATATTTTAACAGCTATGAAAAAGGTAATTTGTCTACTGTTTTTGTCTTTAACTGCAAGTTCATTTGCTGCAGTTCCAGCCCTAGAACGCGAGGTTTTGTTAGAATTATATCATTCTACAAATGGCTATCATTGGAAAAACAAATGGAATTTAGCCGCTCCAGTTGCTACTTGGTATGGTGTTACTGTTCTAGAGGATAAAGTAGTAGGTCTCGATTTGTCTGATAATAATTTGTCAGGTGCATTGCCAGAATCAATAGGGAATTTATCATCCTTAAAGAAAATAAACTTTTGCAACAATCGAATTGAGGGTGCTATTCCAAAAACAATAGGAAATCTAACGGCTCTTACGCATCTAAATTTAGCACATAATCAACTTTCAGGAGTGATACCATCATCAATTGGAAATTTATTGAATTTGGTGCACATAGAGTTGTTTATGAATAAATTAAAAGGGAGCTTGCCATTTGAGTTGGGTAAGTTAAGTAAACTCGAAGTTTTATCTATTTACAATAATGAAATTGAAGGCAAAATTCCAGTTTCCTTATACACTATGCAATCTTTAAAAGTGATGTTATTAAGTGGAAATCGCTTAAATGGAGAATTGCGCTCTGATATTGTTAAGCTGAAAGATTTAGAAACATTGAGTTTGTTTGATAATGAGTTGAAAGGTTTGATTCCTAAAGAATTAGAAGCATTAAAGAAATTAAGAGAATTAAACATTTCATATAATCAATTCAATGGACCTGTTTCTAAAAACTTAGTCGATAAAGATGCATTAAATTTGACAATGTTAACTTCTAAAGGAAAAGTAGTTTTACTTGAAACTATATGATTTGTATAATACGCTTTTAAATTTAGTTAATAAAAAACCTGCTTTTTGCAGGTTTTTTTGTTGAGTATCATAAGAATTGACTAAAGTTTTGGGTATAAAAAAACACCAGCTTTTTCAAGTGGTGTTTTCTAGTAGTCCGCTACAGCGGAGACTCGAACTTGTGTCCGCCGTGGCGGATATGAGCCCTCCAAATTCAGAGTTCTTGAATTATTTTTTTGATAAATTCTCTTCCTTTTCCTGTTTTTAAAAATTTTTCTCTTTTCATTGCTCCAGCTTTGGATATAAAGAATTCCACATAAATTACTTCCCAAGATCTAAATTTTATAGTGTATTCTTTTGTTCAAAGAACGTTATGAGATTTGAAACGTTCAATTAGATTGGATGTGAAACCGATGTAATTTTTGTTGAATTTTTTAGAGTACAAAATATATACAACTAATTCTTCCATATTTTAAAGTTTTGAACACAAAAAAAAACACCAGCTTTTTCAAGTGGTGTTTTCTAGTAGCCCTAACGGGACAATTCTCGAACCATTTTACAGATGATTTAAATAAAATAAATATCAAGCAATATTAAATTTTCGTTCAAATCCCATAATGGTCAATATAAATATTAATAAATATAGACCCTCATAGTAAAGAATTCGAACCTTTTATTGGAGGATTTGAAAATTATAAGTGAGTTTTAAATTAAAATTATTCAGTCCTGAATAATAAAATTTAAAAAAAAGTCAAAGTCATCTTTAAAGTTAAAATTAAGTCTCTCATTTTATGTGAATTATGATTAAAGTTTTATCTTAGTGAAGAATATATATATCCAGAATCTAAAATAATCATAATAAACTTATCCACTAAACATGAAAAAAACAGTACGAATAGCCTTTTTTATCATCCTTTTGATGCTTATGAGCTGTAATCAAACTTCAAAAAAAGATGCTATCACTGCTGATATCATTTATTTTGGAGGAGACATTATAACAATGGAAGGAAATCAGCCCATTTATGCAGAAGCAATTGCGGTAAAAGATGGAAAAATAATTTTTGTTGGAAAAAAAACAGAAAGCGATAAATTAAAAGGAGAGAATACAATATTGACAAATTTAGAAGGCAAAACCTTATTACCAGGTTTTTTAGATGCGCATAGCCATTATATTAATTCTTTATTAGTAGCAAATCAATGTAAATTATATGCCCCTCCTTCAGGACCAGGTAAAGATGTTGAAAGTATAATTATTGCACTAAAAGCATTTGCTGCAGAACGAAAAATACCAAAAGGCGAACTCATAATGGGCTACGGCTATGACGAAAACGTAATGCCTAAGGGGAAACTTTTAAATCGCGATGACCTTGATAAAGCATTTCCAGATAATCCTGTGCGGATTGATCACGTTTCAATGCATGGATGTGTTCTAAATAGTTTGGCTCTTAAAAAATATGGAATCAGCGCTGTTACTACTACACCACCAGGAGGTGTAATTGTTCGCAAGCCTGGAACAAATGAGCCTTATGGCTTGATTATGGAAATGGCGTTTATGCCTATTTTCGAAAAAACAGATCCAATGACTCCAGAACAAGAAATTGAATGGACAAAAGCCGGACAAATGCTTTATGCAGAAGCAGGAATTACAACTGCACAGGAAGGTGCGACGCACCTACCACAGATTCTAACAATACAGCGGGCATCTCAGGCAGGAGCAAATATCATAGATATCGTTGCTTATCCATTTATTACAGATCTTGATAATATCGTAAAAAGTTTTCCTGTAGCTGAATGGGGTAAATATAATAAAGGTTTTAAAATTGGCGGTGTCAAAATAACTATCGACGGTTCTCCTCAAGGAAAGACAGCATATTTTACAACTCCCTATTTAACTGGTGGTCCGAGTGGTGAAAGGAATTGGAAAGGTGAATTGACTTTTCCACAGGAAACTGTAAATAAAATGGTGAAAAAAGTGTATGAAATGAATGTTCCTTTACTTTTGCATTGCAATGGCGACGGCGCAATTGACTCCTTTTTGAAAGCTTATGAATTTGCCCGTGACGGCAATTTTGATAAATCTTGGAATGTAACAACAATTCACTCTCAATTTATGAGAAAAGATCAAATTCCAAAATTCGTGAAATACAAAATTCGTCCTTCTTTTTACACTTTACATACGTATTATTTTTATGAAGCACATTTAAAAAATAGAGGATTTGCGCAGGCTCAATATATAAGCCCAATGCGAGATGCTATAAATGCGGGTTTAAAACCAACCAATCATACAGATTTTGTTGTAGCACCATTAGATCAAATGATGATGTTATGGTCTGCGGTAAATCGTATTTCGCGTGCAGGAGCAAAAGTAGGATTTGATCAATGTGTTACTCCTTACGAAGGATTGCAGGCAATGACTGTAAATGTAGCAAACCAATATGAGGAAAGTGATTCTAAAGGAACGCTAAAATCTGGAAAACGTGCCGATCTTGTGATATTGGATAAAAATCCTCTTAAAATTTCTAAAATGGAAATTAGAGATATAAAAGTTATTGAAACTATTAAAGATGGCAAAACTATTTATAAAAGATAATTTTCTTTTTCTTCTAACTAAGAAGATAAAAAGTTATGGGCTTTGCTATTTCCCGGTATTCAGAAAAGGGCAGACCCATGACGGGATTCGAACCAACATTACCCCCAAATACTGACTATGTAAAAAAACAAAAAATATTGATAAAATTTTCGAACCACAAAAAAGCCTGAGAAATGTAGATTTCTCAGGCTTTTACTTTGTCTTAGTAGCGGGAAGCAGTCAATTATCTAACCTATTTTTTGAGGATTATTACAGTATTTTGGCATTAGCTTCTTAATTTTTTTCTGCTTTTTTGGGCATAGCTACTTTTAAATCGCTAATTCCAAAATCCAGGAAGTGCTCATTTGTTAAGTTTATGCAAGAAGAATCTGTATTTTTTTTTTTTAAACTTCATTTTTGCAATTCTACACAGATAGTTTTCCATCATCATTTTCGCCACAAATGCCAGTGATACTTTGATGCATATAGACGAGAGTTTTTTCTATAATTCTTGCGCTTCCTTATCTGCACTGGGCCCGTGGTAGATTTAGGTGATTTCAGATTCAAGCTCCAATCTAAATTTATGTTACCATAAAATTAAAAATGTATTTTTTTGAAATTTTAAAATTGATTTATTTAGCATATGTATAATTGATGTTTTAAATTTGCACGACAGGAAGTTTTATATTTCTACCTCAATTATTACAATAGGATATAAATTAGGTTTGTAATTTTTTGAATATTCATAAGATTATTCAAGATCATTTTAAATTATCATAAGGAATCCCCCAAATCTTTAAGCTACTATAAAATGAAAGTGAAAGTAAAAGAGCTAAAACTGCAATAGTATTGGCTTCGCTTATTTTTCCGATTTTTTTAACTGATTAATTGATTCAAGAGTAAAAAAAAATTTATTTTAAAGCTCAAGTTTCTTATTTTTATATGTGCCTAAAATCATTTTCTGCCTTTTTTGTATTTTTTATTTCTATTGAATTTTGTTACTGCCAAAGTGCTAAATATGATAAAATTTTTAAAGAAACATCTACAACCTTCAGTTTAATTGTTACTATCTGTTTTAAATGAATTTATTAGAATTTAAATAAAGATTATTATTAAGATTATTTATGGAAAAAAACTACTCGTCTAAACACAAAAAATCGAATTTTAATACTTTACTTTCCTGTTTTTTAGTGCTGTTTGCTGTTCTCTTTTTTGACGCAACTGCCTACGCACAGGATTGTTCTGTAAATGCTGGTGCATCTAGATCACTTTGTGCTAACGATCCACTAACTTTAAATGGGGTTGTTGGAGGAAATATAGTAAGTCATACCTGGACTCAAATTGCTGGTCCTTCAGTGGTTATTCAAAATCCTAATAATGCTGTGACACCAGTTCTAGGTATTGTTGGAGGTAATTCCTATACTTTTCGTATATCGGGAGTTTGTGCTATAGGTTCTGTTTATCAAGATGTTACTTTTACAGTTGATCCAATCACTATTTCAAGAGCAGGAACAAATATAGAAGGTTGTCCAGGTACTTACGGGCTTTCAGCGAATGCTCCCGCAAATCCTGGAGAAACGGGAACATGGGTAAAGAGCGGTGCAGATAATGCAGGTGTTACAATAACAAGTCCAAACTCACCAAATTCAACAATAACACTGTCTCCGAGTGCAGCTGGAAGTACGCAGTTGACTTGGACAATTAGTTCTGGATCTTGTACATCATCGTCATCTATAACGGTAACCAATTATGGAGGTGAAGTTATTGCGAATGCTGGTCCTGATCAAACTTTATCAGAATGTTATACGGCAACGCAGTCCACAAATCTAAATGCTTCGATAGGAGGAAATGGAACAGGAACGCAACAAGGAACATGGTCATTTGTATCAGGTCCTACTGTACCAACAATTACAAATGGAAATACAAGAAATGCAACGGTTTCTAGCTTATCTCAAGGATCTTACGTTTTCAGATGGTCGGTTCAAGGTCCATGTGCAGTTGGTTCTGATACCGTAACGATAAATGTTCCCGCTGCAACACAAGATGTAACAGTTGCGGGAGGAACTAATAATACACAATCTTTTTGTGATAGTTCAATTACTTCAACAATTTTACAAGGAAATACTCCCTTATATGCTGGAGAAACGGTTGAATGGACTACAAATTCAGGAGCAACTATTGTTTCTCCAAATAGTCCAACAACACAAATCACAGGATTAAACTTTGCCACCAATCAAACCTACACTTTTATCTATAAAATAAAAGGAAATAGTGCAGTTAATCCGAACTGCCAAACGCAGTCTACCTTTACAGTACGTTATGTTAATAGTCCAACAAGTCTTACTTTAAATAATGGAGTAAATACTGTTGTTTTACCAGTTAACAATACTTCAGGAAGTGTGCTTATGAGTTATTCTGGTGGTAATGCTAACCAGGCTATATTTGTAAATGGTCCAGCTGGGGTAACACCTTCTACAGGTTTTAGTGGAAGTAATTTTACTTTTTCAGGATTAACAAGACCGGGAACATATACTTTTAGAGTAAGAAGATATACAAATGGTAGTTTTGGAACTGGTTGTTCAGAAGCATTTGCTGATATCAATGTGGTTGTTTCATTAAGCCCTGAACCGTCAAATGCTGGTACTAGTGTGGCTTTACTTTGTGGTGTTACATCAACTCAATTATCAGGAAACAATCCAGCTTTGATGTCAACGTCAGGATTATCAGGTTATTGGTCACAAGTAAGCGGACCAAATGCTGCAACTTTTGATAATATAAATAATTATAATCCGAATGTAAGTGCTTTAATTCCGGGAATATATGTTTTTAGATGGAATATATCTGGAGGAACAAATGCAGTTGATACGTTCAGCGAAACATCCATAACAGTTTCACAAGGACCTGTTGCAAATGCGGGAACAACACCTGTTACAGTATGTGCGGGCAGTTATTTCTTAAATGCAGGTCCATTAGTAGAAGGTCAAACGGGACAATGGACACAAGTTCCGGGTAATCCAGGAGGTGCTTCAATTGTAAACCCAGCAAGTCCGCAAACTTATGTTAACGGAATGGCACCAGGCAGTTCTTATACTTTTAGATGGACTGTGACAAGTGCCGCATCAGATTGTGCTCCAGCATCTAGTGATGTTGTTATAAATACTACGTCTACATTTTCGCCTTCTCCTGCAGACGCTGGAGCAGACAGATGTTTGCCTTCAGGAACAACTGCTGCTACATTATCTGCGACAGCACCTACAGTAGGTACGGGAGCTTGGACTCAAGTTTCGGGGCCTTCTACAGTTAATTTTAGCGATGCAAATAGTGCAAATACTAATATAACAGGATTAATAGATGGAGTTTATACATTTAGATGGACTACCTCATCTGATCCTGGGTGTTCTACTTTTTCAGACACTACAAGTATTACGATTGCTGCAGCGCCAACTTCTGCTGCTGGAGCGAATCAGGATGTTTGTACTGATGGTTCTGGTAATAGTGTTACTATGAATGCCAATGTCCTTACTGCAGGTTTAGTAGGAACATGGGTTCAGGTTTCAGGAAATAGTTTTTGGACAGTTTCTAATATAAATGACCCAAGAGCTGTGTTTAGTAACTTAGCTCCTGGAAATTACGTTTTTAGTTGGGTAGTTAATAGAGGTACATGTGATACTGCATCAAGTAATGTGAGTTTTAAAGTTAGCTTACCGCCAACTACAGCGGTAGTTACGAATTCACCATTATCTGTTTGTACTACAACAGCGAATTTAACAGGAAACACAATAACAGCAGGAGTAGGAACTTGGTCGGTTGTTTCAGGACCAAATAATCCAACTTTTGCGAATGTAAATAGCGGTACAACTTCAGTTTCAGGACTTACAACTGGAACTTATGTGTTGAGATGGTCTAGTACAAATGGACCAGCATGTGCGACATCAACTGCAGATTTAACTGTAAATGTAACTGCACCTGCTGATGCTGGTGATGATCAAACTTTATGTAATGCAACTGAAATTATTTTACAAGGTACAAAAGGATCTACAGGTACTTGGACTGTAACTTCTGGAACTGGTGCAACAATTACACCGCTTTCATCATCTACAGCTAGAGCTTCGATTGTACCAGGAAATAACTATACGTTTCAATATAGTGTAGCAGGTTCTGGAAGTTGTGGACCTACATCTGACACTATGAACGTTACAAATAGTGCTTTACCAACAACGCCTAGTGCAGGATTTGACCAAGATATTTGTTTATCGGCTGGAAATTCGATTACTCTAAATGGTAATGCAATTACTTCTGGAACTGGTACATGGAGCAAAGTAAGCGGACCAACAGGAGGCGCGATAACCTCAGCTAATTCAAACAGCACAACAGCTACTG
>ERZ650300.931-NODE-931-length-17351-cov-11.287061_pt1 | contig 17351 bp, 19 predicted proteins | sample MGYA00376236_ERZ650300 | MGnify/ENA primary metagenome ERZ650300 (study PRJEB26733, sample SAMN07839303) | wastewater metagenome | biome: urban; feature: wastewater treatment plant; material: waste water | place: USA: North Carolina | collected 2016-04-28 ...
ACAACAGCCATTACGCCCAATCAACTGGTGCAGTCGTCTTCTGAAAATGACAAAACCGCCCCTTGCGGCAACTGTCCAACAAACCACCGTTTATTGAACGCATGAAATAGGTATGTATATACCTACCTACAGCCCATCACCCTGCCATATTGTTGAGGCAGCGCGTCTCGGCGCGTTGGCGCACACCTTGAAGGTAGGTGTGCAGCGCACGGCGCTGCTCGGCCTCTTCGAGCTTGCGGTACTGGGCTTGCAGGGCCGCGATCTGCTCGGCGATCTCGCGCATCTTGGGCGTCATCTCAACGCGCATCATGCGGTGGTCAGGCTTGCAGGCGGTGTAGTCAGTTTTGGGCATGGGCATCTCCGTCGATGAGTTGAATGTTGGTGGCGGCCATCACGATGGCCCGCACCTCGATGGCGTACACGATCAGCTCCGCGCCATCGTCGGATTCGAGTCGAAGCATGTCCGTGTGGCTGGCGACGAACTCGGCGCGCAGCGCGCGGCCGATGTCGCACAAAGCTGCTTGGTCGATCTCGCCGATCAGGCTGACCAACTGGCCCAAGCCCGACTGCGAGGCCGGGATGTGGAGCACCTCAAGCCCAGAACCGGGCAGCAGGTCGCGAAAGCAGACAGGGCCACGGCGGGCACGATGCGCGACCGCCTGCAAGGCTTCGAGCGTGGCGGCAATGCTGCCTGCGCTTGCAGCAGGGCGGATGCGCGCAGCCACCCAGCGGGCAGCGGCTGCAAGCTCTTCGGCCGAAAAGCCATGTGGCAGTGCAGGTGTGAGCGTTTCAGCGCGCGGCATCAAACACTCATCCTTGGCCCTTCATGGGCCGGATCACGGCCTTCGAGGCGCAGGAACTGTTCGCGGTAGCGCTCGATCTTGGCCAGCATCCGCGAGCCGTCAGGGCCGAAGGCATACCTTGCCGTCCGCTGGGCATAGTCATGCCAGTTCCTTCCCTCGTCTGCCGTGCGAATCGACGGCGCGCAGGCCTCAAGCACGGTCGCAATCTCATCCTGACCGTGCCCGGTGGCTCGCATCCTCACGGCGATCATGGAATCGACGCGCGACAAGTCGATGCCATCGCCCTTGTGCCGCGTCACGATGTCACGGTAGTGCGCCTCGTAGGCATTGGCAGGCGGTGCAGTACGCGCCGCAGCAGGTGCAGCAGGCCTACGCTCTTGTGCCACCCGGACTTCCTCATCGAGCTGGCGAGCGACGACACAGCTCAGTGCGTATGCCTTGTCGCATGTGCAGGCCACGGCGTGACGCAGCTCCACCACCGGGAAGGTTCCGTCCGGTCGCTGGTACTTCGGCGCAGGCGCACCCGGCTCCCACTTCCGGTTTTCAAAGCCCGGCGCGCGGTGTGGATGGATGCAGGCTTGCAGTTTCGGGTCGCCGTACTGCTTGTTGAGGGCGACGATGAGGCGATTGCCCACGTCCTGATCGTCCGCACGGCCCAGCTTGGGCACGTTCAGGATGGCTTGCAACTTGCCCGGACTGGACTCCATCACCACGGCAGGCCGGTAGCCATCGGCAAGCATCCGGCGCAGGCTGGCATCGCTCAGGTCATCGACCAGCACATGGTGCATCCGCTCGCTTCGGGGCGTGTAGTACAGGTTCTCGCCGCGAGCATGGAACCGCAGAAGCTCACGCATCCGGCGCTCTACCGATTCCGCCTCCACGCCATCCTTGCCACCCAGCACAAAGGCCTTGCGGTAGTCGGCCGCCATCTTGATCGACGTGAGCGTGTACCTGTCTGCACCAACAGCCGCGTGGTACTGAGAAAACAGCTTCATCTGGGGTGCTCGCATTGCTTCCTCTCTTGCTGCCCGGCGTGCTTCCTTGGCCGCTTCCACCTGCTCTTGCAGCTCCGCGTTGGCGATACGGATGCCGTGCTCCGCAGCCAGCCGCACGCATGTGGCCTTGTATTCGTCTGAACCGAACACCGTGACCTTCCCCCACTTGGCGGCACCAAGCTGCAACGCAGCCAGAGTGGCCGCATCGTCGTGAGCCTCTTGCACGTCGATCCGACGCCCGAAGTCGGTGAATGACACTGCCTCAGACACACCCCCCGCCGCCCCTTGGCGGCGGTACTCCACCGCACCGCCGATGACCTCACCCGTGAAGGCGCGAAGGTCACGCGGCACGGCCTCGTTGTCTCCCTCACCTTCGAGCCGCAGCGGCTCATGGCGGTGGTAGCGGTAGTCGCCAGCTTCCTCGGCGCTGAACCACTTGGAAAGCCACTGGTGGTACTCGGGCCATGCTTCGCGGGCATCGCGCAGCGCCTTGGCTTCGCGCCGATGCCGCTCCCTGATCTCCAATTCGACCTTCTTGGCTTCGGCCGCCGCCACGCTGCGCATGGCGTTCAACATTTCGCCCTTGCCCTTCCAGTTTTGGGCAGCGAGGGCCGCACTGCGCTGCGCCTTCTCTGCCCGGAACTGGGCCAGCTCGCGCTCGAAGCGCTCCTTCACTTCGCGCTGCTTCTTGGCGAGTTCTTCGCGGTGATGCTTCCCGGCACTGATGTAGTCATCCCAGCCGGGCAAGTCCGGTCGCAATGGCTCTGGCTTGCGCTCCACTACCACGACAGCAGGGCCAGCAGGCTCGAACGCTCCAAGCCGCTTGGTGAGCTTCGGCAAGCTGCACCAATGACCCGCCGTACTGGCCTTCACGGCGTGGTCGCCCACGTAGATGTGTGCACCGACGCCACCAGCCTTGACGTAGCGCATCCCTCGCTCGGCAAGGCCTTGGTGCAGCTCGGCCCAGCTCGCTGCCGCCCGGATCAGCTCTCCTGCCTCTTGGATGGCAATCCGCGCCGCGCTCTTTTGGCCCGTGCGGTTCTCCATGTCACCGGCACGAGTCGGGACGGTAGGCACACCATCCAGCTTGCCGACACGGGCAACGGTGCCATCGTCCATCACCGTGTAGCGCGCCCGCCGCTCTGGCCGCCACCCTTGGCGATGCTCAATGATGGCCACTGTGCGCTGTGCCGCCTCTTTCCACCAGCCCTTCGCGGGCTTCACAACCTGATAGGTTTCCGGGCTGACCTTGTTGATCGAGATATGCAGGTGGATGTTGTCGGTGTCCTTATGCAACGCCGCAATGACTTGATGTTTCTGGAGCTTGAGCTGTTCGAGAAAGACATCCAGCAGTTCCTCGATTTGCTCGGGTGTGGGCTGCTCATCCTCATGCCACGATGCAACCCAATGCTGGATCGGGTACTTGGACTTCTTGCATTCCATCGCGAGCGCAACCATCTCGGCTTGCTGGCCCTTGAAGGTGCTCGTGTTGAAGCCGCGCGTCGTGAGGTAAAGCACCTTCTCTGGCTGCTCACCGTCCCCGCCGTGAATCACACCGTCTTGGTCGATGTGATACCCGAGGCGAGTCAGGCGGGCCGCGTCATCGGGCACGGCGATGTACTCGGTCAAGTCACCGATGTTGGTCGCCTTCGACTTGCGACCGGCTTTCTCGAAATCGACGGGGATCAGCTTGAGGATCACGGCGCGTCCTCTCGGTTCGCAAGTTGGTCGATGAACGAATAGACCTGCCGTAGCGCCCGCGCCGTTTCGGCGCTGTAGACGCCACCCGATTCGATGTGGACGTGCTTGAGCAGGCCGCCGATTCGATTCAAGTGCCGGATCATTTTTTCGTCGCTGTGCGCCACGATCTTCCGACCGAAGTACCTGCGCCTGACCAGCTCACTGACCGACAGGCCTGCGTCGTCAGCATCTGCCCGCAGCTTCACCTTCTCGGCGGGTGTCACGCGCACACCGATCCGCTCGGTGAGTGGCTCTCCTTCCTTGACCTCAAACGGCATAGCTGGCTCCTTTAACTGGCCCCGTGGGCGGCGGGGTGTGTCTTGTTGTCTACAGCGCTGGCAGCGGCCCCCGGCAGGGCAGGATGAATGAGCCACGGATCGAGATGCGCAAGCGTCGAGGACACGGCGTCCCATGACGGGCACAGGGCGCGCAGCGCCGTGTGTTCGACATGGGCCATCCTGTTACGTCCTTTGGACACGGTACGAATCTCGATGGGGGCAAACCTCTGTTCCCGTTGGAAGCAAAAAGGCTGCTGCCAGCGATGCACATAGTATGCTTTTTTGTGTATGCGTTTGCAAGGCCTAAACGCTTCCCATAATTTCTATTATGGGAAGAAGTCCAAGCGGGACAAAGCTTTACAGCTTGCGAAGCACAAAAAAGGACGCCAAAATAAAAGCGTATTTTTTGACAAAGGAGCAGGCATGGGCATAACGATAGAAAAGGTGGAAGCCATCGCCGCAAAGCTGCGGGCGATGCCACCGGTAGAGAACAAGAAGCGGGAGGTCAGCAAGCAGGAGAGCATCAAACTGCTGACTGCCGAGATCGCCGCCATGCGCGAGCGCGGCTACACGCTCGAACAGATCGCCGCCCTGTTGACCGAAGACGATTTGCAGATTGGCGCACCCACGCTCAAAAGCTACTTGCAACGTGCCGCGTCCACCGGCAAGAACGGCAGCAAGCAGCGCTCGACGAAGCGCAAGGCCGCATCTACTGCCACCAGCCCGAGCAGCACATCGGCAGCACCGGCTGCGACCAGCACCGCGCAAAGTCAGCCGCCCGTGTTGACCATCGGTGAGCGTGCCGCCGCATCCCTGTCGGAAGCATCGGGGAGCAAGACCAGCGCGACCGCCGCAATCGCGCGCCCTGATCGCGAGCGCATCTAAAGAGAGGCAAAGACATGAACAAGATTTATCTGTGCGCAGGCAACAAGGGCGGCACCGGCAAGAGCATGGTGGCCACAGCATTGATCGACGCCTTCTTGCAGCGGGGAGTAGAGCCGCTCTTGATCGAGACGGATGACGCCAATCCTGATGTTTTCAAAGCCCATTCGGAGCGGGTGCAGTGCGCAGCCCTGAGCCTCGACGAAGCAGACGGGTGGATTGAGATGGTCAACTCACTCGACAAGACACGCGGCGTCCCTGTCGTCGTGAATACGGCAGCTCGGAATAGCACAGGGGTGGCAAGGTATGGGCAGACCCTGAAAAGCACATTGGGTGAACTGGGCCGGACGATGGTCACGCTGTGGGTCATCAACCGCCAAAGAGACAGCCTCGAACTGCTCGCTGACTACCTTGATGCGATGCCTGCGGGAGCAGACCATCAAGTGCATGTGGTGCGTAACGGGTACTTCGGTAGCGCTGAAAAGTTCCAGCTCTACAACGGTAGTCAGCTCAAGCAACGCATCGAAGAAGGGGGCGGCCTCACGCTGGACTTTCCCGACCTCGCCGACCGAGTGGCGGATCAGATGGCAACCCAGCGTCTGACCATTCAGGGAGCACTCAAAGAGATGCCTTTGGGGCACCGCGCAGAACTCATCCGGTGGCGCGATGACGCATTCAAGGTGCTTGGGCGGGTGATGACATGACGTTGGCGGTTGCTGCCGCGTTTGAGGCGGCTTTCCAGCGCAAGCCGACAGCCGAAGAGGTTGGACGGCTTGAGCGAGTCATGGACGTTCTCGATGTGCGAGAGAACGACGCGATCATGACGCTGATGGTCGTGCTTGAGTTCTACCTCGGGTTGTACGGCAGCGTACCGGGCCGCATTGAAGAAGCAGCCAAGACAGCAGTCGGAGAGACGAAGGAGACCACACAGAAGATTGCCGCGACGGCAGCGCAACTGGCACACGGCGACCTTGTGGAGCAGCTTGGCAAGGCGGTCAACCAAGTGGCCGCCGACGCCGCGAAGAAGCAACAGTGGAAGGCGCTGGCCATCGGCATCGGAGCAGCCGCGATCAGCCTCTTGGTCACCGGCTGGATGTGCTTCGACGCGGGGAAGGAGGCGGGCTACGGTGCGGCCATGAAGGTGGCGCGCAATGAAGTCGCCGCCGCCGCTTGGGCGAACACGCCCGAGGGGCAACTGGGATACAGGCTTGCTCTGGTGGGCAGCCTGCAACAAGTGGCTCGGTGCAACGCACCGGGCTGGAAGATCAGGAACGGGGCTTGCCTGCCCCAAGTGGATGCAGAGGGAACTCTGCACGGATGGGTGATGCCTTGAAGGCAGGCGAGGAAGCACTGCGGGAGCAGCCTCAGCCTCGCCACCCAACAAGCTACTTGCCGAGTCTTGCCCAGTCGCAGACCGTCACGGGCACTTGCAGGTAGCCATGCTGATGCAACCACAGCAGGCCCAAGATCGCCGCGACCTGCACCGGGAAAAACCACGGCTGGCGGGCAATGGAACTCATGCGTGCCCCAAGCGCCTTTACCGGCCGCAGCACCGCACCGCCCAACGCTGTCACACGCTCGCGCACGGCCCGAATCGCGGCCTTCACGTCGGGCACTTGAGCACCCGGAAAAACAGACTCAATCTGCATTTTTGACCCCTTCATAAAAGACGATTTTTTAAGCGCACCCGAGAACCTCAAACAATGTGTCAAACAGTGTGCAAACACTGTGTTAATCATTGTGTGTCGCTGAAAAAGCATAGGCTCTTTGCATTTGCTGCGTACAGTTGCACTTATACGCAGTATCGCCTAAAATTCTCCTAAGCGCAAAAGAACAGATCGGAGTCGTAGACATGGCCCAGATGCCTTTTTCACCTTCATCGGATGACGTGACGGTCGGCATCCTTGGCCACATCTTTGGCCCGATCATCGACGTGCTAGTGAAGGGACAAGACCCGAACACCGTCGCAGCAGCAAGCAACTTGCTGGCAACGCTGTTCACCGTTTTCAACTCGGGCATCCTCGTCGTCGGCTCGATCATCGTGTCCTACGTGGCCGTCATGGGCGCGGTCAACACCGCGAACGACGGCGAGGCGATGGGCAAGGCGTGGAGCACGGTCTGGACACCCGTGCGGATCGTCGCTGGTGGAGCTGTGCTACTGCCATCCACCAGCGGCTTTAGCTTCATTCAGATGCTCGTGCTGATGATCTCGTTATGGGGCATTGGTTTCGCCAACTCGATCTACAACCTCGGCATGGGTATGGGGTTGCTCAAGCCGGACGGGATCGTCGCCACCTCGTACCAGACGGGCACTTACTTCGGGCTTCGGGACTTCGGCAAGCAGTACCTTGCAGCGGCCTACTGCGCTCGCGCGGCCAACACCATCTACGCCGACGCCGCAGGCAATCCTTCAGTGATGGCAAATTCGGCCGCTGCCGATAAGCAAGTCGTTACCGGCACCCGAACCGACTACACGTTCTATATCAAGGATCGCAACGCGGCCACGAATCTGGGTGGCGGTGAGCCGATCTGTGGCACGGTCACGTTGACGACCTACGCCCCGTCTGGAACCTATAGCGACACCTCGGGCACACAAGCTGCGCTCGACAACGTGCGCGCAGGCTTGATGAGCCAGAAAGCCGCCGCTGCGATGGGCCTGATGCAAGACATCGACAACTGGGTCAACACGATGCCCAGTGACATCAGCCAGCCCGGCTGGACGAACGTGCAGTCGTCGCAGTTCAACGCCATCGTGAAGAACCGCGAGGATCAAATCGTGGCGGCGATTACGAACCAGATGAACTCCGGTGAATCGTCCATCAATAACGGCATCACGGCCTTCGTCGCAGACATGACGAAGGAAGGTTGGGCAATGGCTGGTGGCTGGTATCAGCGCGTTGGCTTGCTTCGTACCAAGGTGGGAGCGATCACCAGTGAATCTGTGGGCGGTGTCACCACGCCGTCACTGTCGGGCCTGCCTGACGATGCTCGGTCGAGCCTGCTCAAAGCAAGCGTGACAACCATCGCCGAAACCATCATCAAAAAGGCCGAGCAAGCTGGCAACGGCTATGCCGGTTCGACATCCGTGAAGCCCGAGGACATGGCTAGCTTGCTGCCTCGGGATAAGACCAGTGACGTGAATGTGGGCTCGTTGGACGCAGATATGTCCACCAAGACCACATACCTGATGAACGACATGATGAAGAAGGCTACTGACCTTGCCATCGGGAGCGGATCAGGGACGGATGCAATTACCCGTATGAAGTTGACCGGCGATCTGCTGGCCTCTTACCAAACCATGCTGTGGGCGGCTGAGTTCACGATCAAAACAACCATGACCGCGACCCGCGTTGTGGTTGGGGCTGTAGGTGGCGTCGAGATCATGGGCAACAAGGCCGATTTCCGAGGTGTGACCGATCCGATCTGGGAATGGCTGCTCGAAGTACCGCTCAAGATTTTTTCCAAGCTGGAGATGTACATCGGCGTACTTGCCTTCTACTTCGGCGTTTTTCTTCCAAGCCTTCCCTACACCATCTTCATGGTGACGGTGGTCGGCTGGGTGCTTGGGGTGATCCAAACAGTCATCGCCGCACCACTGTGGGCAATCATGCACATGCGCCCGAGCCAAACCTTCGTCGGCTCGGAGGCGCAAGGCTATCTGCTGTTGATGGCCCTCTTCGTGCGTCCTGCCTTGGCCGTGATCGGCCTGTTCGCAGCGACATTGGTTGCAGACCCTTTGGTTGACTACATCGCCAAGGCCTTCTTCGCCATGCGCGGTGATGTTGCATCCTCGACCGGATGGGTCGGTGTGGTGGCCCAGTTCACCCAGTTTTTCTGGTGGTTCATCGCCTTCGGAGGCCTGCTGCTGCCTGTGCTGTTCATGATCTACGGCCTGCCCCAAGTGCTGCCGGATCGTGTACTCGCATGGCTGAACGTGGGCGTGCATGACCTCGGTGCCACGGGCGCATCCAGCGAGATGCGTTCCACCCTGTCGTCCCAAGCTCGCTCCCCCTTGGTGCAGGGGCTTCCAAAGGACAAGGACGGCGGCTCAGGTGGTGGCGGTCACATTGGTGGCCCGTCGTCCGGTGGTGGCACGCCCCGCATTGGTGGTGGCGGTGGTGCCGGAACGGCTCCTGTGAACGTGGGTGGTCAAGGTGTGGCACCGCCTCTTGATGCGGCCTCCGAGAGCGCTGGGTCATCTATGGCATCCGCACGCAGTAGTGTTGCCCCCGCAGGTGCCACTCGCGGATCGAATGCCGAGTCGTCGCGCCCGCTGTCGGCCGGTGACACCCCTCCGATTGAGTCGGAAGGTGGCGAGCCTCGCCGCACCATGAGCAATCGCGTTTCCGACGCCATTGGCGTCGGCATGGGGCATGCCGTGATGGCAGCAGCCTCGACCATCAGCGAGAGCGCTGGTCGGGCTACTCAAGCGATGCGTCAAGCCAATGGCCCAGCAGACGCACTCGTCAGCGGTGGCGTTGCCGCCGTGACTGGTGCAGCAGCAGCCCTCAAGCGCACGGCACCAACCATCGGCAAGGAAGCTGTCGCTGCATTCAAAGAAGGAGCGGATTCGCGCGTCGCAGCCGCGATTGAGGCGAAGCGAACTCCCAGTGACGCAGCCGAACCCGATGGCCCGATCAACACGGGCGACGCCACCACACCGAAGGAGGAAGCATGAGCCACGACTATTGGAGCACCCCTGCCGCTGCTCGCGAAATGGAAAGCATCGGCTATCAGGATGGCCAGCGAGCGGGCCATCAGCGTGGCCTCAATGAAGGCTTCCGCAAGGGCATGAATCAGGGCATCCAGCAGGGCCGTCAGGAGGCATGGGCCGAAGTTCAGCCGCAACTGAATGCTGCCAATGAAATGGTGCAAGGTATGGCCCAGATTCTCGCTGCCGCTGCGGATGCCCTCCTTCAAGGCGACGACGCAGCCAAGGTCGCCTTCGCCGTGAAGTACGCCGACCGGCTCGACAAGGCGATGGCCAAGGGCTTGATCCGCACTGCACCCCACAACAACCCCCAGCTCGCGGGCCTGTCCGTTGTCATGCGTCTCGTCGATGAGTCGCGCCGGGCCTGCCTGCAAGCCACTGAATCCACCCCTAACCCGTAAGGAGTCACCCATGCGTCGCCCGTCTATCACCTTCCTGCGTGCCACCCAGCTCAACAGCCGGGTGCGCCGTGTCACTCCCTCCGCCGTCCGCACCGCCCGCATCGTGGCCACCGATGACGGCTTCGAGCTGCACGCCACGCTGGCAGGCAGCACCGACCGCTGGGTGCTGACCTCTCCGGGTGGGATCGCCAGCACCTTTGGCGATCTGCCGGGCCTGCGCGAGTTCGCCTCTGTCGTCCTCGGCCGCGACCGCGTGCCCCTGTCATACCAAGCTGCTTGAAAGGCCCGCGCACCATGAAAGCCACTCGCCCCCTGATCGCTTCCGCCCTGCTGCTGGCCGCCACGCTTGCCAGTGCGCAGATGCCCGCAGCTCTGCGTGATGCAAACGCGCCCGCAGCCGGTGACTGGGCCAAGGCCTCGACCATCCTGCGTGCAGCCATCGAGTGCCGCGAGCCGCTGCCCCCTGTGGCGTCGGTGATGGGCACGTTCGGCCTGACAAACCGGCAGCTCGATGGCGACCACAAGCTGCCCGAGGTGCTGACCGTGTTTGGGTCGCTCAAGGTCGCCTCGATGTCGATCTTCAACGGCGACGAGGAGGAAGGCATCAGCTACACCGTCCAGCCGGTGGGAGCCAAGATGGCCGACGTGGTGAAGGCCGCAGCCCTCAAGAAAGACGGCCCGCGCTTCATCCGCAGGGTCAAGGGTGGCCTGATCGAAGCCAGCGAGCCACAGCCCGGCACCGTCCAGCTCGCTTGCATCAGGGGCGGTGGCCATGAATAAGACCCTCACCAAGCCCGCCATCGGCGTGCTGGTGGGCGCATCCATCGCGCTGGCTGCCAGCGCTGGTGCGTCCCAGACCGGGGGCAACTGGTTCTCGTCCATGTTCTCGACGGGCGGCAGCGGTAGTGCCAGCTCCGGCGTGTCAGCCACGATGGCGGCCGTGGACGCCGCCATGAACCAGAAGATGCAGGACGATCTCAAGAACTGCGACGACGTGGGCATCGGCGCGAACATCAAGACCGCCATCGGTGTGCATACCGAGATGGCCTCTGCCACGCCGAATGTCGAGAGCTTGTTTGACGTGAATGACTCCTGCTTCGCAAGCGTCAGTCAGATCATCGACCTGTCGTTCTCGATCCCCTCCCTCGGCTCGATCCTGTCCTCGGCGCAAGACGCGGTTTTGAAGTACGCGCAGAAGAAGGTGTGCAGCACCGTGGGCAAGGTGTCCGGCATGGTCACGTCGCCCATCAATCAAGCCATCGGGCAGTGGAACACCTTGGGCCAGCAGTTCACCGACATCAACGGCATGGCGAACAGCGCCGTGGGCGGCTCGTTGAGCACGCTCGATCCGCAGCTTGGCAGCGCCTACAAGCCCGCCTCGGCCGCAACCGGCTACAGCGTGAACGCCAACGCCTTCGGCACGAACCAGACCGTGTTCAACGCTGGGGGGGCCAGCACCCAGCAGGGTGCGCAGACCGCGCCCGCGACCTCGGTACAGCCGCAGGCCAGCCAACAACCGACTGAACCGCAAAGCTTCACGAGCTGGGCGGCTGGTCTTTTCAACTGAGGAAGAGAGACATGCGCAAGCCGCTCGTTCTGACCCTCGCGCTGGCGATCAGCGGCAGCGCATTCGCTGACACCTGCATGGTGTCCCCGACCTCGAAGGAGCAAGTCTCCGGCCGCTTCGGCAAGTTCCGGGAGGGCGGTGCCGCGAACTTCGGTTCTGGCAATGCCAAGCCTCACATGCACGACGGCCTCGACTTCTCGACCAGCGGGCAGACCGCTCCGCTCTATGCCACCTCGGCGGGCACCGTGACGTGGGCGAAGCTGCGCGGCAGCGCAGGCAATACGGTGGTCATCAAGCGCGACAACGGTCAATCGGCCGTGTACTACCACCTGAGCTTCATCGCTGTGAAGGAAGGCGACAAGGTTCAGGCCGGTCAGGAGATCGGCCGCGCTGGTAGCACCGGCATGAAGCCGGGCGGCGCAGTCCACCTGCACTTCATCTACGGCGTGCCGAACTCGGATGATGCTCGCGCCAAGACGTTCTCGTCTGACGCTGCCAAGAACCCGACGTTCAATCCGTCGCAGTTGCCGAACGCCATCGCCAAGCAGAACTCGGCATTCAACTACGCAACCGACCCTTCGCCGTACTTCTGCAAGACGTTCCCCATCCAGAACGACGGCCTGTACCCGGTGCTGGGCAGCGACACGATGGCCCAGTACAACAAGCTGTTCGGTGCGACTCCCGCGATGGGCGTACCACCGACCACCCAATTCGACCCGGTGCAGGTGGCCGCAGCCAACGGTGACGCCTTGCAGGCATCCGCCAAGGGAGTGACCTCGATTGCAAGCGTGCTCAACGATGCAGACGGCTACGGCTCGCTGCCCTCCCCGCCCGTTGGTGACTACGAAACCATGTCGCCCGCCGAGATGATGAGCACCGAGGCCATGCGGCGCTTCGCCGACTCGGAATGGAACACGAGCATCACCAAGGTGAGCAGCCGCGCCCTCTGGGTGGACTACCTGCGCGCGATGGGTGTATCTGCCCAGCTCAACGCCGCGATCCGGCAAAAGAAGGAGCGCATGGAGGCCCTGATGGCGCTCTACACCTCGCAGAAGCTCGCCGCGAAGCGGCAGCAGGTGGACGCCGCCCGCGAGCGGGCGCAGCGTGCCGACGTTCAACGCGCGATCCAGTAACACCCAAGGGAGAACGACATGGACAACCTCGACCTGACCGCCGTCGCCCGCATGGGCTTGATCCTCGCGCACCTGCTGGCCTTCGCAGCGGCTTTCGCGGCCGTGGCCTTCGGTGACTTCGCGATCTTCTACCGCCGCCGCGTGAACATCGACCTGCTGACCAAGGCTGCAAACGGTGTGACCTTGGCACTGATTGCTCTGTGGATCACCGGCTTCGCCGTGATCCTGCTGGACACGAGACTTGACCTGGCCCTGCTCTGGGGCAAGCCCAAGCTTCTGGCCAAGCTCACCATCGCAGGCCTGCTGACGATCAACGGTATCGCCCTGCACCGATGGGTGTTCCCGCTGTTCAGCCAGCCGCAGGATGATCCGCACCGTGCTGCCCTGCTCCCTGCCGTGCTGGGTGCCATCAGCGCCACAACGTGGGTGTTTGCCGCCTTTGTCGGCGTGGGCAAGGCCGTGGCCCCGGCGCTGGGCTACAGCGGCTTCATGGCCCTGTACGTGGTTTCCGTGGCTATCGGCATCGTGGTGTCTCTGACCTACATCCGCCAGCGTCTGGCGGCCCAGATGCTGCCGCCTGAACCCGTCCACACGATCCTCGAAATGCACACCCGTCAGGTGCTCGGCCCGGTGGGCATGGACTACCTGCACGATCACGGCATCCAGTCGGCAGACATCGCCACCGACCCGGTGGCGGCTGTTAGTCGCATCGGTGAGGCGTTGGAAGGCTTCACGCCCGAAGCCCGTGAGCAGTTCGACCGGCTGGCACAGGCCACCCTGCGCAAGCACGATCTGCTGCAAGCGGCTTGAAGGCCACACCATGATCCTGTTCTTCGACTTCGAGCGCTTGCTGTACGGGCAGACCATCGGCGACATCGGGCCTGCTGCCCGGCTCGCCAAGGTGCTGATGCCCTACCCGCAGGTGGATCTCGTGCTGACTCGGTGGCGCTTCGGAGCGATGCGATCCGTCGATGATGTGCGCGGCGAAGTTCCCGAGCTGGGAGAGCGCATTAGCGATGTGGCGCATCGGCCTGTGCGCTCGGATGAGCAGCCGGAACGCGAGATCACCGGCACGCTGCGTCGCTCTCGGCAGCTCTACTGGGCGGCCGTGGTGCCGGTCGGGGACACGCAAGGCTACATCGAGCAGGCGACCCGCTCGGGTGCGCCGCTGATCCTGTGCCCCAGCGGGTTCGATGAAGAAGCTGCGCAGCGGCTGCAAGCCGCCTTGGCGCGTGTTGTTTTCAATGAGGAGCTGGTCAGCGGCGTGCGCCGCCCGCTCCGTCACTCACTGGGGGAGGCCCTGCCATGCTGATGCTGATTGAGCACGATTCGATTCTTTCCACGCCCGAAGCACGCCAGAGCTTGGCCGCCTTCGTGGCTCACCGTCCGAACATCAATGTGGCGGTGTTCCATTCGGCCAAGTTGTCGGCCGCCGAAGTCTGCGAGGCCTACCCGCCCGAGCTGCGCGAGCGCCTGATGCTGACGCCCGACACCCCGCGCGACCGAGACTTGCGGTTCTGGATCACCTATGAGGCCGGATGTGTGTTTGCCGCCCTGCGGCACAACGGCACGCTGGCCCAGTGCGAGGCCGTCGTGTGTCTGGTGCCCCCAGCGTGGGGGGACACGGCCCGCGAAGAGTTCGGCGAAAAGCGGGTGGTGGTCATCGGTGAGCCGTTCAGCGTGGACGCGGCCCGCCGTCTGGCCCGCAACCTCTCGACCTACCGCCGCACGCCTGTCGAACCGTCGCCGCGCAGCTTGCCCAGCAAGGCCTCGGTGGCGTCGATGGCCGCGACCTCGGCGGGCGTGAAAACCTCTTCTCGGGGCAAGTCGTCGGGCCACTCGACCCGCTCGGCTTCGCTTTCCCAGCGCGTGGCCAGCTCGCACAGCATTTTGGGGTAGTGCACGAGCAGCTCGGCCCCCGGCCCGGCGATCTGGCAAGCGTCGATGACCTGCTGCAAGCTCGATGCGGTCAGCCGCAGGTTGTCGATCAGCGACGCGATCCTGCGCGGCGTGCTCACTTGGTGCCCTTCCCTGCGCCCTTCTCCCCCGGCCGCTCGGCCAAGACCTTGACCAGTTCGGCGCGCTGGCCTTCGATGGCCTCGACCTGACCGCGCAGGCGGGCCGCCTCTTCGCGAGCCTCTGCGGCTTGATCGCGAGCCTGCGTTAGTTCCTCACGGGCATGGGTCAGCTCCGTACCCGATGCCGACAAACGCTCGCGCAACTGGGCCAGCTCGACCGCCTGAGCCTGCGCTTGAGCCTGCGACTCGGCGAGCTTCGCCTTCAACACCTCGACCTCAGCCAGTGCAGCGTCACGCTCTGCCTCGATGCGATCCACTTCGCTGGTGGCTTCATTGACCTCCTCGGCCGCCTCTCGTTTGACCACTGCAATCTCGCGCTGCGCATCCTCTTTGACACGGGCATACAACCCTGTGCCAAGCGTTGCAAGCTGCTCTGTCAGGGACTTGGTGACTTGAGCCAGCGCGTCGGCGATGTCACCCGGCAATTCAACAACCGGCTGAGCCTTGGCCAAGTGGTCATCCCACACTTGTTTGAGCCGCGTCGGATTGCCGCCGCCGACCTTCTGCCGGAGCGCGAACCCGGTGACGTTGCGCCCGGCCGCGTGCAAGGCCTGACCGGCTTCGATGATGGCTTCGACGGGAAATTCGGCTGGACGCATGGGACTCTCCTTGATCTGATGCCCTCAGTATAGCACAACAAACAAAGAAACAAACAAACTAATAAACAAATAAAAGGGGATTTTTTGGGGTGCGCGATGGCTGGCCCGCCTGCTCGACCACGGCCCGGTCGGTGGCGCGCTGAGGCGTTTTTTCATCGCTTTTCCGCACAAACGCATAAATAGGGGTCGCCTCAGAAAACGGAAAATAAAGCACGCTAAGCCGGTTGCAGTGGCCGTAGCGGCCTGAACTTGCCCGCGCCGATCTTGGCGCTGCTGCGCCAGAGGTAATCGCCGGTCAGGTTGATATGCTCCCAGCCCAGCGGGGACAGGTACTGCAACTGGGCGTCATCGACGGCCTGGCCGTGGCCACGCAGGGCGTTCGCGGCCCGTTCAAGATAGACAGTGTTCCACAGCACGATGGCGGCAGTCACCAGGTTCAAGCCGCTGGCCCGGTAGCGCTGCTGCTCGAAACTGCGGTCGCGGATTTCGCCCAGGCGGTTGAAGAACACCGCGCGGGCCAGCGCGTTGCGCGCCTCGCCCTTGTTCAGTCCGGCATGCACACGGCGGCGCAGCTCGACGCTTTGCAGCCAGTCCAGGATGAACAGCGTGCGCTCGATGCGTCCCAGCTCGCGCAGCGCCACAGCCAGGCCGTTCTGGCGGGGATAGCTGCCGAGCTTGCGCAGCATCAGCGAGGCCGTCACCGTGCCCTGCTTGATCGAGGTGGCCAGCCGCAGGATTTCTTCCCAATGGGTGCGGATAGCCTTGATGTTCAGCCGGTCGTTGCTGACCATCGATTTGAGCGCGTCGTAGGCGGCTTCGCCCTTCGGGATGTAGAGTTTGGTGTCGCCCAGGTCACGGATGCGCGGCGCGAAGCGGAAGCCAAGCAGGTGCATCAGCGCAAAAACGTGATCGGTGAAGCCTGCCGTGTCGGTGTAGTGCTCCTCGATGCGCAGATCGGATTCGTGGTACAGCAGACCGTCGAGCACGTAGGTCGAGTCGCGCACGCCGACGTTCACGACCTTGGTATGAAACGGCGCGTACTGGTCGGAGATGTGGGTATAGAACGTCCGCCCTGGGCTGCTGCCGTATTTCGGGTTGATGTGGCCGGTACTCTCGGCCTTGCTCCCGGTGCGGAAGTTCTGGCCGTCCGACGATGACGTGGTGCCATCGCCCCAGTGCTCAGCAAAGGGATGGTGGAATTGCGCGTTGACCAGCTCGGCCAGCGCCGTCGAATAGGTCTCGTCGCGGATGTGCCAGGCTTGTAGCCACGCCAGCTTGGCGTAGGTCGTGCCAGGGCACGATTCCGCCATCTTGGTCAGGCCCAGATTGATCGCGTCAGCGAGGATCGTGGTCAGCAGCAGGTTCTTGTCCTTGGCCAGGTCGCCCGATTTCAGGTGCGCGAAGTGCCGGGTGAAGCCCGTCCATTCGTCCACCTCCAGCAGCAATTCGGTGATCTTGACGTGCGGCAGGACCATTGCGGTCTGGTTAATCAAGGCCTGCGCGGTATCGGGCACCGCTGCATCGAGCGGCGTGATCTTCAGGCCCGACTCCGTGATGATGGCGTCCGGCAGCTCGTTGGCCAGCGCCATGCGGTTGACGGTGGCGAGCTGCGTTTCCAGCAGCGTCAGCCGGTCATGCAGGTACTGGTCGCAGTCGGTGGCCACGGCCAGCGGCAATTCGCTGGCCTGCTTGAGGCTGGCGAATTTTGCGGGCGGCACCAGATAGTCCTCGAAATCCTTGAATTGGCGCGACCCCTGCACCCAGATGTCGCCGGAGCGCAGCGCATTCTTCATCTCCGACAGCGCGCACAGTTCGTAGTAGCGCCGGTCGATGCCGTTGTCGGTCATCACCAGCTTCTGCCAGCGTGGCTTGATGAAATTGGTTGGTGCGTTGGCGGGCACCTTGCGGGCGTTGTCGCTGTTCATGCCGCGCAGCACCTCGATGGCGTCGAGCACGTCCTTGGCGGCGGGCGCTGCCCGCAGCTTGAGCACAGAGAGGAATTCCGGCGCGTACCGACGCAGCGTGGCGTAGCTCTCGCCGATGCGGTGCAGGAAATCGAAGTCCTCGGGTTGCGCGAGCCGCTGCGCTTCGGTGACGCTCTCGGCGAAAGCATCCCAGGACATGACGGCCTCGATGGCGGCGAACGGATCGCGGCCCGCTTGCT
>ERZ650300.933-NODE-933-length-17321-cov-47.718869_pt1 | contig 17321 bp, 15 predicted proteins | sample MGYA00376236_ERZ650300 | MGnify/ENA primary metagenome ERZ650300 (study PRJEB26733, sample SAMN07839303) | wastewater metagenome | biome: urban; feature: wastewater treatment plant; material: waste water | place: USA: North Carolina | collected 2016-04-28 ...
TCCGATCTGTCTGATGATAGATTAATAACTGGAGTACCCTCTTCATCTTGCAAAGTATTCTCCTTTTTATTGCCACTACATCCTAATAAGAATGAAGCAATAGCTATCAGTAAAAAACAATTTTTCATAAATACAATCATCAATATACCTCATTCTGAAAGTAGTAGAAAACACACATATCATGCACTTCCACTACTTCCAAAATAACGGTACAAATTACTTACTTCACAATTCAAACAGTTGCAAAATACAATTTTTATTCTCCTATAAACAAGGAAAGAATAAAAAACATCAAACTTGTATTATTTACTACTATTCCTACATGCTATGTGATCCATGAGTACCGCCAGTCCACGATGGAGAGTACAGACTACCTGCAACATTTGCATTAAAGTTGTCAACCGGTCCAGACGGTCCAGCGCAAGCACACAAACAACAGTTTTCTCCTCCCAAAAGGCGATTCAACTCCTTTTCACTGAGTTCAGCTTTATTAAGCTGATCCAATTTAATCTTACCTAACTTTTTCATTGTCATCAAAATTTTAATTAAACATTCAATTTATGTATAGCATAAAACCATCTCTATTATTTATCCACAAATATTATTTCACGATATTTCCAACGCAAAGTATTCTTTGGGAAATTACAATGTAACAAAAACTCCATTTCAGGTAAAGCATATAACTTAGCTAATACATTTTTTACCGACTCACATATACAAACTTTCTCCACACACAGTAACCATTCACCTAAATCTCGCCAAACATCAACTGGAAATAAAAACAATGGTTCAACAGACCTCACTCTATACTCAAACTGACAGAAAAGCCGTTCAACACCTAATACTATTTGCTCCAACATCCAAGAAGTCCGAGAGCGAAACAAAGAATTCTCGTCATAGAAACGAAATAGAAAATAATCTCCTACCCACAATAAGAACTGAAATGTACCCATATAAGGCACTTTCATCTCTTGCCACAAAGCTATCAAGAATTCATCCACATCTGTAAGTTGTTCATCCACATCCATCTCTATCAAAGACTTTTGAGCTAAACATTCTATCAAACATCCCCATTTGGCAAGCCTAATCCCATTTTGTTCTGTAAACACTTTTTGTTGTATTTGCTCCAGCAAATTAAAGTTCTCTCCCTCCATTTGCTTTTTGCCTCCCACATAAGTATCACTCAAAAATCCGGAAAGGCAAAGTGTAAATTGTTTATCCAGCAATAAATCTAAATCCGGATATTGTATCTTATACTGATTCCAGACCAAAGAATTGTTAGGATAAAAGCACCACAAATCTTCTCCGAAAGGGAACTGTTTAGGATGGACTGACGGATTTTGATTCAAGAAAAGTAAAAAATGAGTATCGACCCTTTCCTGTATTTCAACCATATTCTCAATATCAAACGAAAAAGTGACTTTGATATGTTCTCCTTGTTGTTCAGAGAAATAAGCCACAAAATAATGAAACAAACTTTGGAACTCACGATAGAATGAGACAACCTCAGTCAAGAGGCTTCCCCACGCTTTTCGAGAATAAAAAACAGAAAAACAACAAATTAATGGCTTTTCTTCTGTCAGGAATCTTTTACAAATCTTATTTGAAAATACCTGAAGCGGCATATAATTTGTATGAGCAAGAAATGATCAAAAGAAACCTGCCTATCTAGTATCACACTTAATTTATTATTTTATCAGCTTTATAATCTTTTTCCCAATTTTCTTTGTATGAAGCATATCTATCTATTGCATACATTGTAGATATTGGATATGGATTTACTTTGCTTGCTTCTTTTCCAAATTTCCCAGAAAGATACATTTTTACTGGTTGAGAAGCTTCACTTTCATAATTTGGAAATGATATTTTTTTACATAAATATCCTTCTGATACTAATTTTTCGTATATCTTCCTTGTTTGTGTTTCTTTCCCACTAGAATCTGTACCTTCAATAACAATAAGTTTTCCCATTTCTCCTCCAGTAATAAAAAATAAAAGTCTAAATCTCCTCACCACTCCATAATTCAACTAGACTTAAAAGCCTCAGTCTCATTAAAACCAATAAAAATCTTGTTTGGTATTATTTTTAGCTATGGACATAATTTTTTATTTTTGGAACTAGCTACTTTATCTTTAGTAAAAATAATAAGCATCTATTCCTCTTTCAGATAAGTTATCTAAAGTTTCTATGTCATTATTTGTTTCATATTTCCTTTTATATATTGCACCTAGAAGACCTAATGTTTCGGGGTCTGTTGTTTCAATCTCATTATAAACATCACTAATCACTTTTAAAGCTTCATCTAAGGCAACTGCTTTACTAGGGTTTTCTGATTTATATATACATAATGTTTGTTGCTGTATGTAAAAAATATTATCAGCAACTTTAGAAGCAGCTTTTTCCCATAATAATGAAGCTTTATAAAAATCATCTTTTGTATTATTAGACATTAACTGTTTAGCCTGAACTGTTAATCCATAAATATTTTCTGCTTTATCAGAAAGACAGTTTATTAATTCATTAAAATCTTCTTTACTCAATGAATGAGGAGTCAATTCATTTATATATGCAAAAACAGGACTGTTTGTACTTGTATTTGTTTCAATATTAATAATTAACTTACAAAGAGAATTAGCCTTTAAATTTGCTTCTTCTGAACCAATATCTTTTCCTAAATGCTCGTATTTGAATATATATTCATGATTAATATCAAAAGGTATATTATCTTCATTACTCATCATTATTATAGTATGATAAGCTTTCGAAGCATGTCTTACTCCAAGTTCATATATTGCATTTGCATTAAGAGTTGTAATATCGGCTATTACTAAATCTGCATGAATTAACAAAGCATAAAGTGGCTTATCTATTGCTCCTGATTGAACAACTTCATCAGCTCTAACACATTTATAACCAGCTTTTTCCACAGCTGGTCTAATGATAGCATCATAGGTTTTATCTAAATTATATGTTTTTCCATTTGTAGGATTTGTTTTTTCTCCAAATCCCATGACAATAAAACAAACTTTATCCATTTTGTAATTCTTTTGGAATAGGATGTCCTAGTTTTGTGCATATTTTTTTTATTATTGATGGTGTATTAAACCCTACTGGACCACCTTCCGTATCTGCTATTTGTATAAATTTTGGCACATTTCCCTTGTAACCATGAGGTATTATTGATAGTATTGGTTTATTATAATATGTTGCAATTTTTATTTCATATTCAACCCATTCGCTATTATTCATTGCCATATTTGCAAAAACTATAAAATAATTACATTGTCTAATTTGTTCTTTTAAAGCTTCTTTTATTTCTTTTTTTTTCTTCAAATCAAAAGGATCAATCTCAGGAACAGAATAATCGTAATATTTTAAACAATATGATTTTAACTTACTTGTTAAACTAGTATAATCTACTGAATATGCCCACCTATGTGATATAAATATATTTGGAATTGCCATTTATATAATCCTTTTGTTTAATTTCAATCTACTATATAAAAATTATATCACAAAAGCGTCAAAATTTTTACAAATTTGAACTTTTAACAAAATTATAAAATTCTCTGAATTCTTCTAAATCAACCTAAGTAAAAATTCTCTAATACTTCTTTTGAGCCCATTCTTAATTATAAATTGTAATATAAAACCAAGAGTTAATATAAAAGCTACAATTGCATAATCAACTAAACTGTTTGAATAAAGTATGATCTGTCAACACTAAATTAACAAATAAATTTATAATCTAAGCAAGCTTTTCATTTGCTCACTTAATATTTTATTTTCCATTTTAAGATTTACATTTTTTACTCTTAGTTCATGTAGTTGTAGTTTAATATCAGCAACTGTCATATTACTATTTGAACTATTTTCATAAAAACTTCTATTTGATTTTAAATTAATATCAATATTTTGAGAAAGTTTTGCCTTCTCAATAAGTGACCTATAGAGTTTATTTTTTGAAAGCCCTGCAAGAGTTAAGCCTTTTTCATTTTTTAAAGGGTCTGCTATGTCATAAGTTACTTGCGATACTGTTGAAAAATTAATTATTCCATTTAAAGATTTTATGTATTTTATTGATTTTAAAACAAGCTCTTTATTTTTTTCTTCTTGAAAAGCTCTATACTCTGCTAAGTTGTTATTTTTAATTTTTTGAACCATTTAATCCTCCTTCAAAGTTTCATAAAAATCTTTATTAAATACTTCTTGATTATCTTTAAAAATTAAATTACTTGATTTTAAAACTGCATCTTTCATTGTTTGAGTAGAGATATTAAAGTAAACGAGAGTTGAGTCTAAACTAGAATGTCCCATTGCATCTTGTGCAATTTTAATAAGAGAATTGGTCAAAACAGCACACTGGGGTTAAAAGCGACAAAGAAATTTAAGATTAGCTTAAATTGATTTTATTCCATTTAAAATAGCTCTATAAATTGTTTTCCTTTACATTAATAGAACTTTTAATCAAAAATTCAATCCTAGAGCAAATATAGAGTGATATTTAACTAATCATAGATAAAACTTTCTTATCAACTTTTGTAAAATCATATGTACCATAAAAGTTAATATGACTCCAGTGAACTATAGAGCTATTTTTAATCGCTTCAATTATTTCATCTTTTTGTGATTGTGATTTTGCTTCTTGAAGTTTTTTATCGATGTAAAGATAATTCCAAAGTATTACAGCATTTTGTATAAGTCTTTTACAGTTATTTGCTATATTTTGTTCTTCTTGTGATGCAAATATGAATTCTGCATTATTTCCAAAAAATACTGCTTTTGCAAATCTATTTGATGCTTCTGATTTATTTAGTTGTTTCTCTATCCTTTGTCTAAGTTCAACCTTATCTATATACACAAGTAAGAAGTTTGTTTTTATAATCTTCCCAAATTCTTTAATTGCAGTATAAAGTTTGTGATGCTTTGAATAAGATGTGAGTCTTTTTAAAAGTTGTGAAGCAGTTGTTCGTCTTGATTTAATTGTAAGTATAAATCTTAAAATATCATCCCAATTTTCTTCTATTATTTCAAAATTGATTTTTCGTTTTGGAAGAAGTATATATCCTTTATTTTGATAATCTTTTGGAGGATTTATTCCATAAAGTTGTTGGTCTTTAAAATTCTTTATTCTAGGAGCAAATGAAAAACCAAGTAAATGTGTAAGTCCAAATATTACTTCACTAAATCCATGGGTATCAGTGCTGTGTATATCACTTTTAACAACTTCATTGTGCATTAAACCATCAATAACATAACCACTTTCTCTTTCATTTACATTAATAACAATAGAGTAAAATAGTTTGTGACTCTCATCGATAAATGTATCAACACTAACTCCTTTATCTGCTCCTAAATATTTATAAGAGTATCCTGCATTTGTTGAGTTTATTGAAGATTTTAAACTATATTTTTGACCATCACTTGAAGTATGATTAACTTTTGGATCATTTCTTAAGATTTTAGAAATTTCTAATGAATCAATAAACGCAATTACCTTATCATTTGCCTCCATTGTGTTTTCTTCACTTAAATACCAAGTAGTAACTGTATCTAATTTATTCTCATTTATCCCTTTTGAAATTTTTGCCATTTTAGATAATGATATATTGCAACCATAACCAACTATTGATGCAAATAAAAGATTGGAATCTAATTTTTGCGTTTTTATATTTTTTAATGAATAGTGTTTAAATGAATCTAAGAAATCTGTTTTTGTTTGAACTGAATTTAGCAAATCAATAATTGAAATAAATTCTGCTTGTGGGAAATATTTTGAGATAGTATGTTCTAATTGTTCATCTGTTTTTTCAAGTTTTGGAGTGGTTAAAATAAAGGAATATAATTTCTAAATCTTTTTCTTAAATCTTTTTTTTAAATACATTTGTTTATCAGTTTCTTTAAAAAAATCTTCCATTTTTTCTCCTAAGTATTGGTTAACACCTATACTAATACCTATGTTGTAATTATTAGCAATATTTGAATTGATAAATAGATCTTCTATTTTATTTGAAATTTCAATTGCATCCTTATTTTCTATGTTATAAAGTAATACAATAAATTCATCTCCACCAAATCGGAAAATATCATCATTTTTTCTAAACTTATCTTTTAAAAAATTTGCAACTTCTCTAAGTACTTCATCCCCTTTATCATGTCCCATTGTGTCATTTACTTGTTTAAAATTATCAATATCTATAAACATCATACTAAAAGATATACTATTTTTATTATAATTTTCTACAGCATTATAGAATTTTTCTTCAAAAGCTTTTTTATTAAAAAGCTTTGTTAATGTATCTAAAAAAACATCTTCTTGTAATTGTTTTTTTTGTTGTTCATCTTTATCATAATCCTTACCTATAACAACAAAACCAATAATTTCATCCTCTTGAACAATAGGTGTAATAGTTTGTTTTTCATAATATATTTCACCTTGTGCATTTTTATTGAAAAAAACTCCATTAAATGGTTTTTTATTTGAAAGTTTTTCCCATAAATTTTTATAAAATTTTTCATTGTGTTGACATGATTTTAAAATTCTAGGATTTTTTCCTATTAGTTCAGACTCACTGTATCCTGTTCTTTGAGAATAAGCTCTATTAACATAAATATAATCACCTTTAGGACTAAAGAGGGCTATACTATCATCATTTTGATCAATAGCTGTTTGAAATAATTTTATTTGATTGAGAAGTTTTTGAGATACAGATATATCTTTTTGCATTGAAATAAAAGCAATAAGTTTTTTATTTTCATCATAAACTGGAGAAATGTTCCATTCTACCCAATATTCATTTCCCTCTTTTGTATAATTTATTGCCTTACCTTCAAAATATTCCTCTTGTGATAGACACTCTTTTAATCTTTTAAGTACTTCTCGATCAGTTTTCTCACCTTGTAATATTCTTGGTGTTTTGTTTATAATTTCTTCTGCTTTATAACCACTCATTCTTGTAAATGCATTATTTACATATAAAATTTTTGGATGATCTTTATCTAAATAAGGAGTTGTAATGAGAATCGAATTGTAAGAATTATCAAATATTGTAAGCTCATAAGAATTAAGTTCTATAATACCATTAACTATTTTCATTAGATATCCATTTATAAATTTTATTTTATAGAGCCACTTGCAAATTGCAATAAATAACCCACAATTTAAGCTAAATCAAATTCAAAAAAAGCCTTTTGAAATCGTGTAAATGGTATAATTTTTTACCACAAAAACAATCCAAAACACCTATCATAAAGGCTTTTATATGAGTATCTTACCAAATATATCTTTTAAAAACACTTCAATTGGCATATCAAAAATGTGGAATAAGATTTTAAACCTTGAATCCACTTTATTTCCTGCTTTAAAAGAGGAATTTAGAGTAGAAGAGTTATCACATAAAGAGCAGAAACTCATAAAGATATTGGATTTTGCACAAATTGAAAAAAATGTAACAATAGTATCTATTACAAACACTCCTAAAGATAGAGAAGAGTGTGCACGAGCTTTCATAGCTAAGAGTGTTTATAATATCCAAACAACAAGGGATTTAATTAATAGGCTTCATAGTGATAAAATATTGAGAGTATTGTGTGGATGGAGATACAAGAGTGATATTCCAAGTGAATCAAAATTTAGTAGAGTTTTTAAAGAGCTTAGTATTCATCAAATTGCCGCAAAGACTCATGAACAGTTTGTTAAAGAGTATTTGAGTGATACAATATTTTTTTATAATGCTAGTGATTCCACTAAGATACCCCTTCGAGAAAAAGTTATAAAAGTAGAAAAAGAAAAAAAGTCTACAAAGAAAAGAGGTAGATTAAAAAAAGGCGAGATTAAAGAGCCTAAGTTACCAACAATTCTACAACAACAAAAAGAAATGACTACCACACAAGAGATGTTAGCTCTTATATCAACAAAATGTGGAGCTGGTATAAAAAAGAACTCAAAAGGTAATAAAGAAGTTTGGATTGGTGGTAAACTTCATATATCGGCAGTTGATGGAGATATTCCAATAGCAGCATTTTATAGTGGAGCTAATGTACATGACAGCTCTGTTGCTTTGCCACTTATAAATGAAACAAGCAAAAGAGTGAATTATTTCTATGACCTACAAGACGCAGGGTACGATAGCAATATCATCAGAGATTTTTCCAAAAAGCTAAATCATAGACCACTCATTGATATCAATCCCAAAAACTCTACTGAGTTAAAAACCAAAATAGAACTTCAAAAAGATGAAAAAAAGAAGTTTGAAATGTTAAATCTTACGGGGAGTTCAGATTACCATCACTATAACCAAAGAAGTATGGTTGAAAGGGTAAATAAATACCTCAAAGAAGACTTTGGATGCAGTAATATTTATTATAAAGGAGCTACAAAAGTAGCTTCTGTTTTAGCATTTGGAATTCTTTGTGTCTGTATCCATCAAAGCTTGAAGCTTGTGATTTGAAATACCATTAAAAATAGGAAAAATGATGTGAATTTAAAAACTAAAGCATAAAGCACGGTATAAAAATATGATTTTTAGATGAATTTAAATGAAAAGCTAAAAAACTATTTAACACATGAAGAAAATGATTTTTTTAAAAGTCAAAAATAGCTACAATAAAAAACTAGTTACTTGGTTGGATTTGAATTTGCAAGTGGCTCTATAAGATAATTATAATTATTTACAAAAAGGGAGCGAATGAACAAGGTATTACTAAATTCTATTTTAGTTTTAGGTGTTTTTTTTATAAATGGTTGTTCGATAAAAGAATATAAACTCTTTCAAACTGAAACAAAAAAACAAGAAGAAATCACAAAAATAAGTGAAGAAGACTACGAAAAAGAAGCAACTTATGAAAATAAAATTGCTCCAAATGATAGACTATCTATTACTGTTTACGTACAATCAGGTCAAGGTTCACAACAAATGTCTTCGATTCTTACTACTAGGTCAAACACTAGTTCAAATACAAAAGAAGATGATATAGGTATATTAGTTACTCAAAAAGGTACTGTTAGATTACCTCTTATTGGAAGTGTTGAACTTGTAGGACTTACAGAAGATGAGGCCTCTGAAAAATTGATTGAAATGTATAAACTTTATATAAAAAATCCTTATGTAAAAACTGAAATAAAAAATCAAAGAGTTATCGTAATAGGTGAAGTTAAAAAACCAGGTGTTGTATCTGTAACAAATGGAACTATGACTGTAATAGAAGCTATTGCACAAAGTGGAGATTTGACAGATTTAGCAGCTAGAAATAATGTGAAAATTATCAGAGGTGATTTAAGAAATCCAACTGTTAGAACTATAGATATTGCAAATATTGTTGCATTAAATGAATCTAGTTTGTTCTTAAGACCAAATGATATTATTTATGTTCAACCAAGAAATCTAAAAGGTTATAATAAAGCCTTTGATGAAATCATGCCATTTTGGAATATGTTATCTAGTATCTTAGATCCATTTGTTAAAAGAAAACAAATTATGGGTGATACAGAATGATGCAAACGTCTAATAATCAAATATCTAATGATGAGATTGATTTAAAAGATTTATTCAAAACCATAATGAAATACAAATATATCATCGCAATAATTGCGATGATATTTTCTATTTTATCGGCTATTTTTGCATATACAAAACCTAGCATTTACTCTTCTTTTGCAACTATAGAACTGCAAGAAGATTCAAACAGATGGAGTCCTGATGATGCTTTGAAAAAAGCATTTACAGGTGGAAGTGTAAATGTTGAGAATCAAATAGAAATACTAAAATCAAAATCTCTAGCAGATAGAGCTGCAAAAAATCTAAGTTTAGGAACTAGATATTTCACAGTAAAAAACTATAGATTAAGAGAGTATTATCAAAATTCTCCTTTTATTGTAATAGACAAAGTTTTAGATGATACTATTTATGGAACAAAATTTAATCTGATTCCTATAGATGAAGACTCTTTTAGATTAGAAATCAAACCTATTTCTAAATTCTCAAAAAGAGGAATATTAGCTTTATTGGGAGTTCAACCTTTTGAAGATTATGAATTAATAAGTTATGATCAAGTTCATAAATATAATGAAGATATTGTTTCTCAATGGTTTACTCTAAATATAACAAAACTATCACCTCTTGAAAATGAAGAATATAGTTTTTCTTTTGTTCATCCAAGTTCACTATCAAACTATTTTGCTGATTTATCAGTTAGCCAAGTGTCTAAACTATCATCAATATTGAGAGTTTCTATAAATGATACAGTTTCTCTAAGAGCTAAAGATTTATTAAATAGCTTATTTAAAGCTTATTTGGAACAAGAAATTGAAAGAAAATCAGAAGTTGCAAATCTATCTTTGGATTTTATAGATAATCAGCTTGAAGAAATAAATGCAAAATTAAAAGTATCAGAGTCTGATTTAGAAAGTTATAAAGAGTCTAATGATGTAATAATTTTATCAGATAAAGCAAAAACTGTTTCTAGTCAATTGGTTGAGTATGAATCAAAAATTCAAGAGCTTGACATTGAAGAGAATATCATGAAAAATTTATTTCAATATATCTCAAATAATCAAAATTTAGCTGGATTAAGTGTTGGTTCTATAACTTTTGCAGATCCTGCTTTGACTATTTTAATCAAAAGTTTACATGAACAAGCTTCTCAAAAAGAGACTTTATTGCTTGATTACACAGAACTGCATCCTGATGTTGTTAAATTAAATCAAACTATTTCAACACTAAGAAGACAAATTATTGCTTCTTTAAAAAACAATTTAAAACAATTAGAACAAAGAAAAAAATCACTTAATGATTTGATATTCAAATTCAAAAAATCTTTAGAAACTCTGCCTAAACAAGAAAGAGAACTTACTAGACTTACTAGACATTTTAGTGTTAATGAAAAAGTTTACTCTTATTTATTAGAAAAAAGAGCTGAAACAGCAATCTTAAGATCATCTACTATTTCAAATGCTAGAGTTTTAGATGAAGCTTTAAATTACCCTATTCCTGTTAAACCAAAAAGAGTTTTAATTGTATTAGTTGGATTAATACTAGGTATTATTGTTGGTCTTGCTTATGCATTTTTAAGAGAATTTTTCAATAATACAATCAAAAATACAGAAGAAATTGAGAAATTTAGTTCTATTCCTATATACGGAGTTATTCCTTTCAATAAAAGTAAAAAAACTACAAATATCTTCTTAGAAGCATTTAAATCAATAAGAACCAATCTTCAGTTCTTACCACAAAATGAATCAAGTAGAGTAATAAGCGTAACTTCATCTGTTTCAGGAGAAGGAAAAACTACTATTGTTGCAAAGCTTTCTGAAGTTATAGCTCAAACTCAAAAGAAAACTATTGTTTTAGACTTAGATTTAAGAAAAGCAAGTGTTCATAAAGAGTTTAATTTGCCAAATAATGTTGGAATGAGTAACTATTTAACAGGTCAAAATTCACTAGAAGAAGTTATTAAAAAAAGTGAAAATGAATTTGTTGATATTATAACAACAGGTCCTTTACCTCCAAATCCTTCAGAGCTTATCTTGACTGAAAAAATGAAAAATTTACTAGAAGAGTTAAAAAAATCTTATGATTATGTAATAATAGATACTCCTCCTGTAGGACTTGTAACTAATGCTTTAATTTTGATGAATTATTCTGATATTACATTTACGATTGTAAGAGCTAGTTATACAAGAAAAGAGTTTATAAAAAATCTTGATAGACTTGCAAAAGAACACTCACATAATCATGTAGGAATGATTTTAAATGGTGTAGAAATTGGAGATAAATATGGCTATGGTTATGGTGTAAGCTATGGTTATGGTTATGGAAATGGTAAATACTATAAAAATAGAACTTGATTAGTTCTTCAAAAAGAAATCAAATAAAATTATTTTTTATTTGATTCTTTTCAAATATTTTTTCTAGTTTTCCTTTTTCGATAAAATTTTTCAATGAATCAAAATATCTCATACTATGAATATCACTTCCTAGAAAATCAACTAAACCTTTTTCTACCAAATATTCACAAGCTAACTTTGGTTTTTTACCATAAAAATCATTTAAAGAATTAAGATTTATCTGAAATAAAAGACCTAAATCTTTCAAAGTATCATACTTTTCAAATGTGTTAGAATAAAAGCTATATCTTTCAGGATGAGCTAAAATAGGTTTATATCCAGCACTTAGAAGTTCATAAACAATTTGTTCTAAGCCAAATGGATTTGAAGTATATGAAAGTTCAAATAAAATATGATTATCTCCAAATGTTAATAAATCTTTTTTTCTAATCAATTCTATAAAATGCTCATCATAATAATATTCAGCTGCGACATGAAGTTCAATGTCTATATTTTGCTTAATAAGTTCGTTCTTTACTTTTTCAAAGCCACTTAAAATAGTCTCTTTATTATTTGGAAATCTATGACTCATGATGTGAGGTGTTGTTATTAACTTTTTGTAGCCTAAATTTTTTAGATTTTTTATTATTTCAACGCTTTCTTCCAAAGTTTTAACACCATCATCAATATTAGGAATCAAATGAGAATGTAAATCCGTAGTATAAAAATAATCTAAAGGAAGTTTTTCTTTTTTTTGAAAATTTTTAAATAGTTTTGATAGCAAATATTAGTCCTTTTTGATTTAATCATTAGGCTAATTTTAGCCTAATGATTATATATTTTCAACAACAATATCTTTATCAATTAAAAGTGTTAAAGTCTGTTCTGCTGTTCCTTTTGCTGTATAAGTAATGTAACCATCATCTTCAGATTCATTAATAGTATTAATATCTTTATCATTTTCATCTTTTGACCAAACACTTAGGTCAAGTTTAATTTTATCATTATTCTCACCATCTATAACCAATGTATTTGAACTATCGTCAGCAACCATATCTTCAAAATCTTTTATCGTAAGATTTGAAAGAATATGCTCTGAATTTGATAAATCTATAGAATCAATATCCTGAATTTCTACAGAAGTAGAAATATTTTCTAGTAAATCTCCTAAATTAATATTTTGTTCTTCACCAAAACTCAATATTCCACCATCATCTAAAGAAATAGATGTATCATTTATCTCTTCTGTTGTAATTAAGATAGAAGCAGTAGAAGAATCAGTAGTTCCTTGAGAATCTGTTGCATTATAATCAAATGAAATTTCAAGATTTCCTAAACTTGAGAACTTCTCTGCAAAAGCATTATTTACAATATATTCACCTGTGTCTTCATCAAGTGTTAGAATCATTCCAGCAAGAGTTGGTGTTACTTTTGATTCTATTGAAACTTGATTATTCGTAGTATCTATAGTTACTACTTCTTGAAGTTTTTCTATTACTTGGGTAATACTAATTAATTCTAAAATATTACTATTTGAATCAATTATTGACTTTAATTGAACTCTTAATGCCTCAATCTGAACTAATAAAACTGGGTCAATACTCATTAATTCAGAAGGTGAGATTATATTATCAGCTAAAATACTTGTTGCCAAATCTTTTATTTGTGGATTATTATATATAAACAAATTTAGACTATTATATAAATTACCTAATGCTGTTAAATTTTCTTGTGTTAATAAATCTTGTAATAAAACAATATCTTGTGCTACTAAACTTGTGTTTTCTATTATTGAATCTTGATTTGCTACAACAAAATCTTTTAACAATACTATTGAATTTTTCAAATCAGGATTTGAATTTAACAATCCTTGTAAAATTACAACTGCCGTTTTTGTAGTTGCAATTGTTTGAGGATTAAGAGTTAGTAATCCTGATAAATCACCTGTTGCAATAAAGTTTGTAACTACTGGTTTAATATCTTGAAATACTGATTCTAATGCTGAAGTATTTAAATTTGTTAAAGTGCTTAAACCGTTAATATTTGATATTGTTAAAGCCACATTTACAGATGTATTATCTATAGAATAAGTTAAAGTATCATTTAAATCAACATCTTTTGCTGATAATTGACCTTTATATACTTTAGATGTATCATCATTTTGAATTTGTGTATATACTACACTTGTAACTAGTCTATCATTTGTTCCTGTGATTACTATGCTAACTTTTTTTATCTCACTCATCGCATTCTCTGCTCCTGAGTTATCTATTGCTACTACTTCAAAGCTCACATTTGCTATCTCATTCTCTCCTAAGCCATCAAATCCATTACTAAACACAAAGAAATCACCTACATTCGCTTCTATCCCTAATGCATCTATTCTCTCTTGTGTTAACTGAACTACTCCATTTATCCCTTCTGTTATTCCTGCATTTACACTTGTAAACACCGAACTATTTGAAACTAACGAAAGGCTCAATCCATCATTTGAATCTACATCTGTTATTTCTAACATTTCAAACAATTCTGCTTCACTTATTACATAATACACATCTGGCAATGTTGCTGTTGAACTCAAGTCTGTTTCACTCAATTCTATTATTGGTTCTACATTTATTATTGGTCTATCATTTGTTCCTGTGATTACTATGCTAACTTTTTTTATCTCACTCATCGCATTCTCTGCTCCTGAGTTATCTATTGCTACTACTTCAAAGCTCACATTTGCTATCTCATTCTCTCCTAAGCCATCAAATCCATTACTAAACACAAAGAAATCACCTACATTCGCTTCTATCCCTAATGCATCTATTCTCTCTTGTGTTAACTGAACTACTCCATTTATCCCTTCTGTTATTCCTGCATTTACACTTGTAAACACCGAACTATTTGAAACTAACGAAAGGCTCAATCCATCATTTGAATCTACATCTGTTATTTCTAACATTTCAAACAATTCTGCTTCACTTATTACATAATACACATCTGGCAATGTTGCTGTTGAACTCAAGTCTGTTTCACTCAATTCTATTATTGGTTCTACATTTATTATTGGTCTATCATTTGTTCCTGTGATTTTTATATTCAATACAGAACTTGCACTTGCATTAAAATCATCTGTTACAGTGATTGGAATAGCTAATTCTAGAATTTCTCCTTCAGCTAAATAATCATACTTATTTGCATCAAAAGTATATGAACCATCAGTATTTAGAACGAATCCGTCTATAACTTCTATTGTAGAAAATATTAAATTTGCAAAATTAGTATCTATATCTGAGGCTGTTAATTGTCCTTCTAAAATTATGTTTTCCAATAAACTATTTTCTTGAATTTCTATTGTTGGGGCATCATTTACTGGATTTATTGTTACATTTATTGTTTGTGTTGTTGTTACTGTTCCATCATTTACACTTAATGTTATTACATCATTTCCATTAAAATTTTCATTTGGTGTATATGTTATTACATTTCCATTTATTGTAACCACTCCATTTATTGCTGTTGCATTTGAAGTTAATGTATCTCCATCTATATCATTTGATACAAATATTATTGTTGTTGTATCATCTTCATCTACTGTTAGTGTTGAATTTACTTCTATTGTTGGGGCATCATTCACTGGATTTATCGTTACATTTATTGTTTGTGTTGTTGTTACTGTTCCATCATTTACACTTAATGTTATTACATCATTTCCATTAAAATTTTCATTTGGTGTATATGTTATTACATTTCCATTTATTGTAACCACTCCATTTATTGCTGTTGCATTTGAAGTTAATATATCTCCATCTATATCATTTAGTGTAAATGTTATTGTTGTTGAATTGTCTTCATCTACTGTTAGTGTTGAATTTACTTCTATTGTTGGTGCACTATTTAAAACTTGCTCCTCATCTATAAGATTATTCAATGATGAAAGAGCAGGTTGAGTTACTGTTGTTTCTTGTGAACTTGCATCCTCAAAAACTCTATCATTTGGATAACTGTTTTCTTCAAAATCTAATCCGTCATTTTCAAACTCATTTACTCGTCCACTATCTGAATTAGTACTAGTTTGATTTCCTTGTGCTTGTTCTCCACCAGCAGCAGTTGCTTCAAGAGCTGAAGCTAAATCTGTTATTGAAGCGAGTATTTCATTTGATTCTTCTCTAATAATCTCAATTAACTTATCTCCGTCATTCTGAACTAATATATCAGATATATTTTTCAAAATTAATTCAAAAACATTTCCTTCTTTATCAGTAAAATTTACTTTTAAATCTTCATCTTGCAGAGTTGTTACAAACTTAACCCCTTGAGGAATTTTGATTAAAAGTGTTTTACTAGAATCTATATTATCTAGTGAATAACTTTTTTTACCATTTAATTCTTGTACGTTTGATAAGTCTATATTTTGACCATATTTGTTAATTGAAATCATTTTAAACCTTTAAAGGAAATTTTTATATCTAATTATATAAAAAAAGTAGTTGCATATTAGTTTCATTATGAAATTTATTATTTAAATATGTTATAATTTGTTATGAATTTATCACTAAAAAAAATACTTAAACATTCTAATGTACTTTTTATATCTGAACTGGACAATTCCTTTAAAAAAATAGAAAATATTCTAAATCTATTTTTTAAAAAAATTTATTATACAAACTCCTTGGAAAAAGCAAATTTTTTCTATGAAGATTTTTTTCCAAATGTAATAATTATAGATATTAATCTACAAAAAGATAATGGAATGAATTTCATAAAAGAGATAAGAAAAAGAAATAAAAATTTACCTATTATTGTAATAACTGATTTAAAAGAAACAAATATACTATTAGAAGCAATAAAACTTAATTTAATAGATTATATACTAAAACCTTTAGATTTGAACAAATTTATTAATGCATTAAATCTTTGTGCAAAGCAAATATTAAACAATGGAGATATTTTAAGTTTTATAAAAAATTCATATAAATATAATTACATCCAAAAAACTATTATTAATAATACTGAAGAAATAAAATTAACTAAAAACGAATCAAGACTAATTGAAGTATTTTTAGCTAACAAAAATAAATACATTAAAAATGAAGATATAAAAAGAATAATTTGGTCTCAAAAAGAAATCTCAGATTCAGCATTTAAATCATTAATAAATAGATTGTCTAATAAAATAGGTAAGGATTTAATAAGTAATTCTTTTGGTATGGGATATGGTATCTTTGATTAAAATAAAATGGCTCCGGCACCTGGATATGAAGTCATTGTATCACACAATCCCAATTTTAAGCCATTTATGAATTTGGCTTCGGCATTTTGTATCATTGTTTTTTCCTCAAGTATCTCAACCAAAAAGTTGATGAATTATAGAAAATATTTTTTTATCAAATATTATTTTCTAGTGTTTAATTATATCATTTTTAAAGCTTTTTTTCAAATTAAGATACTTTCCCAAATCCTGACATAAAAATAGAGCCTATAAAAGTTACATAAAATTAGTTCATA
>ERZ650300.936-NODE-936-length-17310-cov-22.928369_pt1 | contig 17310 bp, 18 predicted proteins | sample MGYA00376236_ERZ650300 | MGnify/ENA primary metagenome ERZ650300 (study PRJEB26733, sample SAMN07839303) | wastewater metagenome | biome: urban; feature: wastewater treatment plant; material: waste water | place: USA: North Carolina | collected 2016-04-28 ...
ACGCCCAATTCGCTGAGCAGCGCGGTAAAGGCGGCATTGGTGGGTGCAAACACGGTCAGCGAGCCGGTGCTCAGGTTTGGTGCCAGCCCGGCGGCGACCACGGCCTCGACCAGGATGCTGAGGTCGGGGTTGCTCTGGGCGATTTCGACAATGTTGCGTTGGGGCTCGTCATCGCCCCCGCCGCAAGCTTGCAGCAGGGTGGTGCCAGCGCCCAGCGCGGCGGTCATCAAGATGGTGCGGCGGTTCAACAGAGTGTTCATGGGTGTCTCCAGGTCAAGTAGGGCTTGGGCCGTGTGGGTATCGGGTTACTTGGGCATCAGCACGGTGTCGATCGCATGGATCACCCCGTTGCTGGCTGCTACATCGGTGGCGATCACCTTGGACTGGTCCACCATCACTCCCCCGCTGGTGGCCACGGTCAGCTCCTGCCCCTGCACCGTCTTCACCTTGCCTGCCATGACGTCCTTGGCCATCACCTTGCCGGGCACCACGTGGTACGTCAGCACCTTGGTCAGTGCGGCCTTGTCAGCCAGCAGGCCATCCAGCGTGGCCTTGGGAATCTTGGCAAAAGCTTCGTCAGTGGGCGCAAACACCGTGAACGGGCCTGGGCCCTTGAGGGTATCCACCAGACCAGCCGCCTGCACTGCGGCCACCAGTGTCTTGAAGTTGCCTGCCTTGACCGCGGTATCCACGATGTCTTGGGCCAGGGCGTTGAAGGTGGCGCCTGCAGTCAGGGCCAGTGCAATCAGTGTCTTCTTCATGGTCGTTCCTCTCTGAATCGGTGGGAAATGACACGCCAGGATGGGCGCCGCGTGAATTTATAACCAAATGGTTCGAATGTAAACCGTATGGTTTTAAAAAAACTGATTGGTATTTTTGGGGCGAACGCTGAGCACAGGCAAAAAAAAGCCCCGCCAGGGCGGGGCTTGATGAGGCGCGGGGCCGTCGCTTAGCGAACGATCAGCAGCGGCACCTTGCAGTGGGCCAGCACTTGCGTAGTGACCGAGCCAACCACCAGCGTGGCCAGTGCGCCGTGGCCGTGGGAGCCCATCACCAGCAGGTCGAACTTGCCGGTGTCTGCCACCTTGGCGATGGTTTCGCCCACGGGGCCCACCTTGTACATGCACTTGGCTTCCACGCCATGGCGGCCGAGGAACTTGGCCACCGGCGCCATGATCTTGTCGGCTTCTTCAGCGTGGTAGCTGTCCACCACTTCCTTGCCCAGGGCAGCGCGTGCGCGGGTGGGCAGGGGCGACTGCACTGTCAACACCGTGTAGCTGTGGCTGGCGCCCAGCAGGTCTTCGTGGGTGGCCAGATAGGCCAGCATCTTCTTGGTGTAGGCGCTGCCGTCGACAGCAAGCAGAATGTTCATGGAAAGCTCCAGGTTGATGTTGTTCAGACTAATGCGCGCAGGCGGTTGTTGTCTTGACCTGGGTCATATTTTTCGTCGTGCGCCGCCAAAAGACCTTCGTAGAAGTCAGAGGCCTTTGCTTCCGATCATACGGTGAGGCACAGCTTGCTCTGAAAGGTGGCCTGTTCCCCCTTGCGGGCATACCCCAGCGGGTTCGCCACCACCCGGCATTGCCAGGCTTCCTGGGTGGCTGGGTCGGTGCCGCTCACCGTGTAATCGCTGGGCGCATGCAGGTGGCCGTGCAGCCACAGTTGCGCGTGGGGCAGCAGGTGGTCCAGTGCGTTGCAAAAGCCTGCGGTACCGGGCACCAGGCCGTAGCGCGGGTCTGCGCTGCGCAGGCTGGGGGCGAAGTGCGTGACGGCCACGGTGGTCCCCGCGAACGGCGTGCTCAGCGCCGCTTGCAACCATTCCTGGCAAGCCAGGGCTTGCGCACGCATGGGTTCGGCCAGAAAGGGCTCACCGCTGCGGGTGCCGCCGGTTTTGCGCAGGTAAAAGTTGGCCGCCCTGAAAGCCTTGTCGCGCAGCTGCAGGCGCCGGGTGAGCGAGTCAGTTTGTTCGTGGTCGGCCAGCGCGTCAAAGTCGCTCCAGAGCGTGGTGCCTACAAAGCGCACCTGGTCCAGCACCAGGGTTTCGCGTTCCAGCCAGGCAATGCCGAGCTTGTCGCAGGTACGCCGCAGCCGCTGGTGGGCTTCGTCAAAGTCCTGGGCGTCGTATTCGTGGTTGCCCGGCACGAAGAGCACGGGTGTGGGCCAGGCACCCCATTGGGGTAATGGAGAAAACCGGGCGAGGCCGAAATCTTCATCGCCCAGCTGGCCGCCTTCCTGGTAGGAACCAATGTCGCCCGCCAGCACCAGTACATCGGCGCCCGGTGCGGGCTCTGGCACAAAGTGGGGATGGGCTTCCAGGTGGAGGTCGGACAGCAGCTGAATCTTCATGGGTGCAGTGTAGGCCGTGAGGGCTTTTGGACAGGTTCTCAGGCGTGCTGTGGGCCTGCGGGTGTTGTCAGTCACGAAACATGCTGCGGGCTGATCGGGCCAGGGCGTGCAGCAGCCACTCCATGGCCTTTTCTTGCGGCCCGCGTCGGCGCCACAGGGCATCCACGTGCACGGCAGGCACATTCAGCGGCAGGGGGCGTTGCACCAGTTTGTCGGCAATGCCCGTCACCGGGATGAAATGCCGTGGCAGCACGGTCAGCAGGTCTGAACCCACCACCACCCGGCCCGCCGTGAAGAACTGGTTGACGGTGATGACCACCCGCCGGGTGCGCCCGAGCGAGGCCAGGGCTTCGTCAATGAAACCAAACGGCCGGCCGGAAAAGCTGACCAGCATGTGCCGCGCTGCGCAGTAGGTGTCGAGGCTCAGCTCGCCCGTGGCCAGCGGATGCCCCTGGCGCATCACACACATGTACTCGCCGTCGTACAGGCGGCGGCTGTCATAGGCCACGGCCCCGCCCGATTGGGCGCGGGCAGTCAGGTCGGCCAGGGCTGCAGGGAAGTAGCCCACGGCCATGTCGGCAGACTCTTCGTCCAGCAGCCGCCGGGGGTCGCGGGTGGTGAGCGGCAAGACCCGCACGGAGATGCCCGGCGCCTCGCGTTCAATGATTTGCACCAGCGGCGGCACCAGCGTGGCGGCCGTCGCGTCGGCCATGGCCAGCACAAAGGTGGATGTGGCCGTGGCGGGTTCAAAGTTGCCGGGCGCCAGGGACTCCTGCAGCAGCGCCAGCGCATCGCGCACGCTGGGCCACAGTGCCAGCGCCCGGGGGGTGGGCTCCACCCCCTGGCCGCTGCGCACCAACAACTCGTCTCCCACCACCTCGCGCAGGCGGCGCATGGCGTTGCTCACGGCAGGCTGGGTGATGGAAAGCTTGTGCGCTGCCTTGGTCAGACTGCGCTCCGCCATCACTTCATCGAACACACGCAGCAGGTTCAGATCGAGCGAGCGAAAGTTCAGTGGTGAGGTCATCTCTCAATCATCACTGATATGAATGTAAAAAATTCAAAATATAAATTTGAATAGATAAAGGGTAAACCCTAAGATTCACGCATTCGCCCGGCAATCTCGCCAAAAGCGTTTGAAAAGGGACTACCAAAATGACCAGCTTCGCACACGTTGATTACCCCACTGAACACCCTGGCGTGGTTCGCGCTGAAAACGCCGCAGCCGCCATCAAGGACATTGCGCACAATTTCGACGGTGCGCGCGGTGCTGCTTCGTTGCTTCTGGCTGCGGTGGTTTCGGCGCTGATGGTGGTGGCCAACCAGGTGATCGACACCTGGAGCGAAGGCCACCTGCTGGCCGCCTGGATGGTGCTGTGGGTGGTGGCGTTTGCCGCTTTGGCCCTGCTGACCCTGCCCGCACGCCGCATGGCCGTTGCCCTGCGCGCTGGCACCCAGGCTTGGGCGGAGCGCCGTCGTCGCGCTGCCGAAGACGCACGCACATGGCAAGTGGCGATGCAAGACCCGCGCATCATGGCTGAACTGAACCACGCCATGGGCATTGCCACCGTGCAGGACGTTCGCCGCTACTACTGATCCATCAGGAAGGGCAGCACCAACACTGCCACTTTCTGTAAAAAGCCATGGTCGCCCTGAGCGTCCATGGCTTTTTTCATGGGCCCGTGGAATCGAGCCTAAATGCCGAGGCCGGGTCTTCCCCATGGAGTTCAGCGCTGCCAGGATAAGGTTTCAATGCGCCATGAAAAAAAGCTGACCCACCGCATGGTGGGTCAGCTTTTTTGGCTGGGCAGCCCAACGTGGGCTGCCGTGCGTTGGCAGATCTGCTTAGGCCGCCAAACGCTTTTCGAGTTGAGCCTTGGTGTCCAGCAGCGCTTGAGGGAGGTGGTACGCCAGCTGCTCGAAGTGGGCCGTGTGCAGCTTGAACTCTTCGGCCCAGGCGGCCTTGTCGATGCTGGTCACTGCGGCGAACTGCTGGGCGCTGAAGTCCAGACCCGTCCAGTTGATCTCGGCATATTGTGGCGCCACGCCGAACATGGTTTCCTGGCCTTGTGCCTGGCCTTCGATGCGGTCGATCATCCACTTGAGCACGCGCATGTTGTCGCCATAACCGGGCCAGACGAACTTGCCGGCTTCGTCCTTGCGGAACCAGTTCACGCAGAACACCTTGGGCAGCGCCTTGCCGGTGGCGGCGATTGGGCCTTCCATGTTGAGCCAATGCTGGAAGTAGTCGCTCATGTTGTAGCCGCAGAACGGCAGCATGGCAAACGGGTCGCGGCGCACCACGCCCTGGGCGCCAAAAGCGGCGGCGGTGGTTTCAGAGCCCATGGTGGCAGCCATGTACACGCCTTCGGTCCAGGTGCGGGCTTCGGTCACCAGCGGCACGGTGGTGGAGCGGCGGCCGCCGAAGATGAAGGCGTCAATGGCCACACCATTGGCATCGTCCCACTGGGGGTCGAGCGCCGGGTTGTTGGTGGCAGCCACGGTGAAGCGCGAGTTGGGGTGCGCAGCCTTGGCGCCGGTTTCCTTGGCGATCTGCGGAGTCCAGTCCTTGCCTTGCCAGTCGATCAGGTGATCGGGCAGCTTGCCGGTGTCCTTTTCCATGCCTTCCCACCACACGTCGCCGTCGTCCGTCAGGGCCACGTTGGTGAAGATCACGTCCTTGTCCAGGCTGCGCATGCAGTTGGGGTTGGTGTGCATGTTGGTGCCGGGGGCCACGCCAAAGTAGCCCGCTTCGGGGTTGATGGCGTACATCTTGCCGTCGGCATGGGGCTTGATCCAGGCGATGTCGTCGCCGATGGTCGTGACCTTCCAGCCCGCAAAGCCGGCCTCGGGCGGCACCAGCATGGAGAAGTTGGTCTTGCCGCAGGCGCTGGGGAAGGCGGCTGCCACGTGGTACTTCTTGCCTTCGGGGTTGGTGACGCCCAGGATCAGCATGTGCTCGGCCAGCCAGCCCTGGTCGCGGCCCATGGTGGAGGCGATGCGCAGGGCCAGGCACTTTTTACCCAGCAGCGCATTGCCGCCGTAGCCCGAGCCATACGACCAGATTTCGCGCGTTTCGGGGTAGTGCACGATGTACTTCACCTTGGGGTTGCAAGGCCAGCTGGTGGTGTCTTTCTCGCCAGCGGCCAGGGGCGCGCCCACGGTGTGCATGCAGGGCACGAACTCGCCTTCCACGCCCAGCACGTCGTACACGGCCTTGCCCATGCGGGTCATCAGGCGCTGGTTCACGGCCACGTAGGCGCTGTCGGTCAGCTCCACGCCAATGTGGGCGATGTGGCTGCCCAGCGGGCCCATGCTGAAGGGCACCACGTACATGGTGCGGCCCTTCATGCAGCCGTCGAACAGCGGCTGCAGCGTGGCGCGCATTTCAGCGGGGTCCATCCAGTTGTTGGTGGGGCCGGCATCTTCCTTCTTGGCCGAGCAGATGTAGGTGCGGTCTTCCACGCGGGCCACGTCCGATGGGTCAGACCAGGCCAGGAAGCTGCCGGGGCGCTTGGCAGGGTTGAGCTTCTTGAAGGTGCCAGCCTGCACCAGTTGGTCGCACAGGCGGTCGTACTCTTCCTTGGAGCCGTCGCACCAGTAGATGCTGTCGGGCTTGCACAGGGCTGCCATATCGGCCACCCAGGCCAGCAGGCGCGGGTTTTTGACGTAAGCGGGGGCGTTGAGATTCAGGCCCTGCATGGTGGGTGCGTTCATCGGGAGCTTCCTAAGTTGAAAAAACGGTTTTCCAAAGGAAGCGAACCGGGCGGTTCACGACGGCAAAGACCTGGCGCAATTGCGATGCTGAGCGCTGCCTTTGAAAAAACGGCTTTTCGACGGAGAGCTCCGCAAATGCCGCCTTCACAAGCACTTGCAGGCCCTGCGCCTGTGCTCAGTCGGCGGGCAGAACATGCGAAGGCCCCACGGGTTGGAGGCGTCTCCACGCATTCCGCGGGTCGGCTGGGATGACGATTTTATGAATCTGCCGCCAATTTGTCTGTCAGACTCGGGTCAAAACAATGCAAAAATTGCATGGGGTTATGCGTGATTATTGCAGCCGCCCCAGCCAGCCCTTGTCTTGATCAGCGGGCCAGAGTGGCGTTCCATCGCTCAAATCCGGCCTTGCGCAGGGCGCATGCGGGGCAGGTGCCGCAGCCGTAGCCCCAGGCGTGGCGCTCTTCGCGCACCCCGTGGTAGCAGGTGTGGGATTGCTCCAGCACGATGTCCACCAGCGCGTCGCCGCCCAGGGTGCGAGCCAGGTCCCAGGTCTGGGCCTTGTCCAGCCACATCAGCGGGGTCTCGATGGTGAAGCGCTGGCCCATGCCCAGCGACACCGCCACCTGCAAGGCCTTGAGGGTGTCGTCACGGCAGTCGGGGTAGCCAGAGAAATCGGTCTCGCACATGCCGCCCACCAGGGTGTGCAGACCGCGCCGGTAGCCCACGGCCGCCGCCAGCTGGAAGAACAGCAGGTTGCGGCCCGGCACGAAGGTGTTGGGCAGGCCTGCGGCGGTCATCTGGATTTCGGTCTCGCTGGTCAGGGCCGTGTCGCTGATGTGGCCGAGCACGCTCAGATCCAGCATATGGTCGTCCCCGAGCTTGCTGCTCCACTGCGGGAACTGGCTCCGCATGGCTTCGAGCACCGCGTGGCGCGCCTGCAGCTCCACATGGTGGCGCTGGCCGTAGTCAAAGCCGATGGTCTCGACATGCGCAAACTGGCTCAGTGCCCAGGCTAGGCAGGTGGTGGAGTCTTGTCCGCCAGAGAACAAGACAAGTGCGTGGCCAGAGCGCATGGGGGAATCCTTCCGAAAAAGCGGGGTGCAGACGAAAAAAAACCCCGCAGTGCGGGGCTGGTGGGATGGGCGTGGGCAATGCCTCAGGCCATCTTCACGGCGATGAATGCCAGCAGGAACATCATGATGCCGCCCACCACGGGGAGCACCACGGGCATGGCGGAGACCACGTTTTCCACGGGGTCAGACGATGGCTCGGAAGAGTTGTGCGAGGTGTGATCCGACATGGTGATTGCTCCAATGCTGAAAGTTGGCCGATTCTAGCGGTTCTGCCACGGGGTTGCGTTGTGCCGCGTGGCGCTCACATGAGCGCGGCTTCCATGCCGGCGGTGCGCAACTGGTCCAGCACCTGCTCGACGTGGGATTTGCCCCGCGTTTGCAGCACCAGTTCAATTTCCACATTCTGTGCGGCCAGCATGGTGAAGGCGCGCTGGTGGTGCACTTCCTCGATGTTGGCGCCTGCGTCTGCCACCGTGGCGGTGATGCGCGCCAGCACGCCGGGCACATCGCGTGCGCTGACCTTGATGCGCGCCAGGCGCCCCGAGCGCACCATGCCGCGCTCGATGATGGCCGCCAGCAGCAGCGGGTCGATGTTGCCGCCGCACAGCACCAGGCCCACGCGCTTGCCCTGGAAGCGTTCGGGGTAGCGCAGCAGCGCTGCCAGCCCTGCGGCGCCCGCGCCTTCCACCAGGGTTTTCTCAATTTCGAGCAGCATCAGCACGGCCTGCTCAATGTCGCCCTCGTCCACCAGCACCAGGTCATCCACCAGGCGCTTGACGATTTCCTGCGTGATCTTGCCCGGCGTGCCCACGGCAATGCCCTCGGCGATGGTTGATGTGCCCTGCGGGTGGTGCGTGCCCTTCACCGCGTTGACCATGGCCGGAAAGCGCGCAGTCTGCACGCCGATGATCTCAATGCCCGGCTTGATCGCTTTGGCGGCTGTGGCCACGCCCGAAATCAGCCCGCCGCCGCCCACGGCGATGACCAGCGTGTCCAGGTCGGGCACGGCCTGCAGCATCTCCAGCCCCAGCGTGCCCTGGCCCGCTGCCACCGCCTCGTCGTCGTAGGGGTGCACAAAGGTCAGGCCCTGCGTGTCAGACAGCATGTAGGCGTGGGCGCGGGCCTCTTCCAGCGTGTCGCCGTGCAGCACGACTTCGGCGCCAAAACCCCGCGTGCGCTCCACTTTCACGCCCGGCGTGAAACGCGGCATCACGATGACGGCGCGCAAGCCCAGTCGCTGCGCGTGGTAGGCCACCCCCTGCGCGTGGTTGCCCGCGCTCATGGCGACCACGCCATGCGCGCGCTCTTCGGCCGTGAGCAGCGTGAGCTTGTTGCAGGCCCCGCGCTCCTTGAACGAGGCGGTGAACTGCAGGTTCTCGAACTTGAGGAACACCTGCGCGCCCACGATCTGCGAGAGCGTTCGGGATTCCACACACGGCGTGTCCAGCACCTGGCCTTGTAGGCGCAGTGCGGCATCCTGGATGTCTTGAAGGGTGATCATGTGCGGCATTGTGGCAATAAATGTCGCACGGCGAGGTCCATTTTTGCGGTGCACGCCTCACGCACACATTCATCGCACTGGCGGGTAGCGATGTAATGTAACAAAGCGTATAGTCGCGAGACATTGCAGCAGCCAGGGCCGCTGTCCCGGAAAAAGCCCCAGCGCCAGGATTTTTTAGACCATGCACCCAGAACGCCAGCGCGAGATCCGCGAGTTGTTCGACGATTACATCGAGATGTACGCCGCGCGGGACGACCGACTCACCGCGCGCTTCAGCCAGAGCTTCACCGGATACTCCGGCAGCGGCAGTCGGCTGATCCGTGACCGCGAGGAATGGGTGCGCATCACACGGCAGGACTTTGCGCAGGTGCCGGGCCGCATCCGCATCGAAATGCTCGACCTTGCGCTGCAGGACCTGTGCAACGACGTCGTTGTCGCAACCGCCTGCTTCCACATCCACCTGCCCAATGGCGTGCATCAACTTGCCAAGGAGGTGGCGCGGCTGGTGCTGATCTTCCGTCTGGAAGGTGCCGAGTGGCTGATCGCGCACTGCAGCTATTCCATCCCGTACCAAAGCGTGCAGGATGGTGAGGTGTTCCCCCTCCAAAGTCTGCAGGAGCAAAACAGCGCATTGCAGGCCCTGGTGGCCGAGCGCACCCAGGCGTTGCAAGAAAGCCAGGCCCTTTATCGCTTGCTCACCGAAGACGCCCAGGACGTGCTCTGGCGCACAGACAGCCGGCTCATCGTCACCTACATCAGCCCGGCGGACGAACGCCTGCGGGGCTTTCGGGCCGACGAGGTGCTGGGGCACTCCGTCTTCGAGATGTTCACCGACGAAGGCGTCGAGCTGGTCAAGGGCATGCTCCGGCGCCAGGCGATCGAGGATGCGGCAGGCAGTTCCGGGGGGTTCCTGCGCTTCCAGGTGGAACACCGCTGCAAGGACGGCCGCCTGATCTGGGGCGAGATGCTGTCCAAGCCCGACCGCAACGCGCAGGGCGAGATCATCGGCTACCACGGCATCACCCGCGAGATCACCGAGCGCAAGCATCTGGAAGAACAGGTGCGCCAGCTGGCGTTTCACGACCCCCTGACCCGCCTGGCCAACCGCCGCCTGATGCTGGACCACCTGGAGCAGGCCATGTCGGCCAGCAAACGCAGCCAGCGCCATGGCGCCCTGCTGTTCCTTGACCTCGACAACTTCAAGCCCCTCAACGACACCCACGGCCACGGAGTGGGCGATCTGCTGCTGATCGAAGTGGCCGAGCGCCTGAAAGCCTGCGTGCGCGAAGCCGACACCGTGGCCCGCTTTGGCGGCGACGAGTTCGTTGTGTTGCTGTGCGAACTGAGCACGCAACCCGGCGAGGCCGCCGAACAGGCGGTCGCCATCGCGGAGAAGGTCCGCACCCGCCTGGCCGAGCCCTACGTGCTGCAGTCCGCGCCCTCCGCCCCGGCCATCCGGCATGAATGCACCGCCAGCATTGGCGTGGCGGTCTTCCGTGGGCGTGATGAAAGCCAGAACGCAGTGATTGACCGGGCCGACGCGGCAATGTACCGGGCCAAGGAAGAGGGCCGTAACCGGATCCAGTGTGCGCCGGGCCCTGCCGCTGCGGGCTGATCTGCACACGGGCGGCGGGCACACGCCGTGCGTGGCGGTTTTTTCAAAAATGATAGCTGCTGGCGCTTGCTGTATAAGCGCTAGGGATGTCCTGCATAACCCTCGCGAGTCGGTGGTAGTGCGGATCGGGATAGGCTGCAAGGCGTCTTTTTGCAGCCAATAGCCGGGCTATTGGCAAGAAAAGCAACGCAGCGGACTGCCCGAGGCCGCGCTATCACGGACCGCAGGGAGTTATGCAGGACATCCCCAGAGGCCATTTTGATGTAAATCACTGCGCCGTGTGCATCAGCGGCGTCTTGTCGCTCACACCACCCGGTTCCACTCCAGCGCCCGGCTCTTCCAGTGCGCTTCGATGGTCTGCGTGAAGTCCGCGCGCACCAGTTTTGCGCGGTTTTCCAGCCAGTCGGCGTTCTCGCGCCGCACCACGATGCCTTCGAGGTGGCCCTGGCGGAACTGGCTGTCGTGGGCGTGCACCCAGTCGCGCAACTGGTCCAGCGTGACCTCGCCTGCGTACAGGCGCGGCACGGTCTTGAAGCCCATCTCTGCGGCCCAGGCGTTGCGGCGCGTGGTGCTCCAGAAGCGCTGCTCCTGGCGGTCGTACACGTCAAACAGCATCCACCAGTCGGGCAGGGTGGCGTAGTCGAGCGAGTGGCGCGCGGCGCACCATTCGCCAAAGGCCACCAGGTGCGTGCCCAGGGCGTCGAAGAGCTTGTCTTCGTGCGCGGCCAGCCAGGGGCCCAGGCGGGCGAACTGGCCGTGGAAGGGCTGGGGCAGGTACTGGCCCCGGTTCTGGGCGCGCAGCACGCCGTCGGGCGAGACCGAGAAGCCCAGGTTGGCGCCGTCGAGCTTTTCCTCCAGCACCACGGGGCCGCTGAGGAGGTCCTCGGCCTCGGCGGGCGAGAGCACTTTGTCGTCGCGCGGCGCGCCCGTGGCCAGCCAGGCGATGTGGGGGGTGTGGGGGAAGCGGAAGAAATCGGGCATAGATCCTCTTATTTTTGCGCGCCGCAGGGGCGGGTGTTTCTGGCGCCAGCGTGCCTGCAGCCAGTCGGGCAGCAGGTTTTCCACCTTCAGCCCCACGGTGTGCAGGGTCTGCTGGCAGTCGATCCAGTCGGTGTCGGCGGCGTTGGTGATCTGGGTGGCGTTGCCAGCGTCCAGCGCGGCGAGGGCGGCGGCCACCATCTTGCGGTCGGCCAGGTCGGTCACGGCCTCGGCCAACTCTGGGGGCAGCACGGCGTTGCCGTCTTTGTTGAGCAGCACATCGACCCACACGACTTCGCCGCGGTCCATCTTGTGCATCATGGCCAGCCAGCCGTAGTCCTGCTCGGTGAGCTTGTGGCGGTATTCGCCGCAGACATGCCAGTCCACGTCGAGCACGGCGTGGCGCGTGGGGTCGGCCACGAAGGCTTCGAGCCAGTCGAACACCTGCTGGCGCAGCGCGGCTTCTTCGATGGGGGTGGCTTCGGCACCAAAGGGCGAGCCCGCGTCGGCCGCGCTGGCGACGATGAGCACGTTGGTGTCCACCAGACGGGCTTGCAGGGCGCCTGCCTCAGCCACCGGTCACCTCGCGCAAACGCTGTGCACGGGCGCGGGCCTGCTCGCGCGCCTCGCCCATCGCGTCGCCAAAGAAGTGCTGCGGCCAGTTGCGCACGGCGCCGAATTCGTCCACGTCCAGCGGCACCAGCACGGCGTCGGCGCCGCGCCGCTCGACGAACAGCATGCGGCACTGCGCGGTGCTGGCCTGGCGCCGGGCAATCAGCGTCTGCATGCGGCGGAACAGGTGCTCGGAATGCGTTTCGACCAAAAACTGCACCTGGCGCTGCTGGCTCACCTCGGCAAACACCTCGGCCAGCACGGCCTGGGCCAGCGGGTGCAGGTGGATTTCGGGCTCTTCCAGCAGCACGGTGCTGCCCGGCGGCGCGCAGTAGGCCACGGCCAGCACCGGCAGCACTTGCGACACACCCACGCCCACGTCACGCAGGTTGGCCACCACGCCGTCGTGGTGCACCAGCAGCTCGTAACGGCCCGAGCGGCCCACCGCGCGCACGCTGAGCTGCTCGGCCATGCCCATGCGCTGCAGCCAGTGCGACACGCTGCGCAGCACGCTGCCCTGGTGCTCGGACGGCAGCAGGGCGTTGGCCAGCAGTGCGTCGATGGCCTGGCGGCCGTCGCTGCCCACATCCCCTGGCGCGGTCTTGTTCCACACATAGTCGCGCTCGGGGCGCACGGCCCGAAAGCGCCGCGCCACGGTGGCCAGTTCCAGCGCCTGGATGGCCACGGCGCGGCTGCGCCGCGTGCCAGCACCGCATCAAAGCCGCCAAAGTGAAATTAGTCGTTGGCTTCGTCCCCGCCCAGGTTCAGGTGGATGGTGCGGTCGGGCGAAGCCACGGTCTGCTTGAGCAGCAGCAGGCTCTGCAGCAACGTGGACTTGCCCGACGAGTTGCTGCCCAGCAGCATGGTGACGGGCGCCAGCTGCACCGCGCCGCTGTCGCGCCAGGCATTGAGGTTCTGGCGATGGCGTTGGTCGATCATGGCGGGGCCATCTTACGGGGCTGCGCAGAAGTTTGAATTAAATTGGCCTGCAGCGCTTATGCAGAAAGCGCCAGCAGCTATGTTTTTAATAGCTAATCCTTCAGCGCAAGGCGGCGCGCCAGCTTGTGCAGGTTGCTCGCGTCGATGTCCAGCTCGCGGGCAGCGCCCGCCCGGTTGCCGCCGTGGCGGGCGAGGGCGGCCTGGATGCACTGGCGCTGCAGGCGCACGGCTTGTGGCTGCTCGGTCACCAGGTCGGCGAAAACGGCTTCCACGGCCAAGGTATTTATCACCATGGATGGGTATCTTGAACCATGAATAGTGATGGTGAAAATGACCGTGACGCATGCAAGCCCTTGATTCACAAAGCAGGGTGCGGTGGCCTGAAGCTTGCGATGGAAGGGTGTCCCATCGGTGTGGCGCGTGCGCTTTGGCGCACCACCCGCCGTGCCCGTTTCATCACCCCAGGAGTCCTTCCGTGAACATCGACAAATTCAAGCACCAGCATCTCGACATCCTGCGCAGCATCGATCTGCTGCGGCAGTTGACCCACGCCGGGGTGGAGCGCAATGCGGCCGAAATCGCGCAGCGCATCGTGGCCATGAGCAGCACCATCAAGCTGCATCTGGCGGTGGAAGACCAGGCGCTGTACCCCGCCCTGCAGCGCAGCGGCAACGCCAGCCTGGCGCGCATGGGCCGCCAGTATCAACGCGACATAGTCAAGGCGACATGGGCCCGATCGCCAGCGCCTACGACGCCTTTGCGCGCCGCTGGAACACGGCCGAAAGCCTGCGCACCGACGAGAAGGGCTTCCGCGCCGAAGCCAACGTGGTGTTGCGCAAGGTGTACGAACGCATGCAGCGCGAAGACCGCGATTTCTACCCCCGCATCGAGGAGCAAGAGGCCGTGCACGCCTGACAGCGCCGCGCCTGCGCGCCTTGCTGTCGCCGGCCTGCGGGCCGGTTTTTTTACCCCTGCTTACCCGTGCGTTTGTGTTTTATCAAACTACCTATAGTGTTTGATGGGTATCGTGGACACCATAGGTAGTGTTTTTACTCCGTTTCGTAGATTGGTCGAACCCATGGCATCCACCCTTGTTACCTTGCCCCGCGAGGTCGTTTTGCGCAGCGGTCAGCGCGTTCCTTTTGACGCAGAACGCATCCGCGCCGCACTGGCCAGCGCAGGCCAGGCCTCGGGTGAATACGGCGCCGAAGAAGCCGCGCTGCTCACCGCGCAGGTCACCAAGGTGCTGATCCACCGCTTTCATGGCGAAGCGCCCACGGTGGAGCAGATCCAGGACGTGGCCGAGCAGACGCTGATCGCCGCCAACCACCTGGCCACCGCGCGCGCGTACATCGTCTACCGCGAGCAGCACGCCACGCTGCGTGCGGACAAGCAGACGCTGGTGGATGTGGAAAGCTCCATCAACGAATACCTCACGCGGGCCGACTGGCGCGTGAGCGCGAATGCCAACCAGGGCTACTCGCTGGGCGGGCTGATCCTGAACGTGGCGGGCAAGGTCACGGCCAACTACTGGCTGTCGCACGTGTACACGCCTGAGATCGGCGAGGCGCACCGCAATGGCGACATCCACATCCACGACCTCGACATGCTCAGCGGCTACTGCGCGGGCTGGTCGCTGCGCACGCTGCTGCACGAGGGCCTGAACGGCGTGCCCGGCAAGGTGGAGGCGGGGCCGCCCAAGCACATGAGTTCCGCCGTGGGGCAGATCGTGAACTTTCTCGGCACGCTGCAAAACGAGTGGGCGGGCGCGCAGGCGTTCTCGTCGTTCGACACCTACATGGCGCCCTTCGTGCGCAAGGACGGCATGGACTACGCGCAGGTGCGCCAGTGCATTCAGGAGCTGGTCTACAACCTCAACGTGCCCTCGCGCTGGGGCACGCAGACGCCGTTCACCAACCTCACCTTCGACTGGACCTGCCCCGAAGACTTGCGTGAGCAGGTGCCGGTGATCGCAGGGCAGGAGATGCCGTTTGCCTACGGCGACCTGCAGGTGGAGATGGACCTCATCAACCGCGCCTACATCGACGTGATGACCACGGGCGATGCCAAGGGCCGCGTGTTCACCTTCCCCATCCCCACGTACAACATCACCAAAGACTTTCCGTGGGAGAGCGAGAACGCGCAGCTGCTGTTCGACATGACGGCCAAGTACGGCTTGCCGTACTTCCAGAACTTCATCAATTCCGAGCTGGAGCCGAACATGGTGCGTTCCATGTGCTGCCGCCTGCAGCTGGATTTGCGTGAATTGCTCAAGCGCGGCAACGGCCTGTTTGGCAGCGCCGAGCAAACCGGTAGCCTGGGCGTGGTCACCATCAACTGCGCGCGCCTGGGCTACCAGCACGCGGGCGATGAAGCGGGTCTGTTTGCCGCGCTGGACCGCTTGATGGAACTGGGCAAACAAAGCCTGGAGACCAAGCGCAAGCTCATCCAGCGCTTGATGGACCAGGGCCTGTTCCCCTACACCAAGCGGTATCTGGGCACGCTGCGCAACCACTTCAGCACGCTGGGCGTGAACGGCATCAACGAGATGGTGCGCAACTTCACGCACGGCCGCGAAGACATCACCAGCGACTTTGGCCACGCGCTGGCCCTGCGCCTGCTCGACCACGTGCGCGAGCGCATGACGCAGTTCCAGGAAGAAACCGGCCACCTCTACAACCTGGAGGCCACGCCCGCCGAAGGCACCACCTACCGCTTTGCCAAGGAAGACAAAAAGCGCTGGCCCGCCATCCTGCAGGCGGGCACGGCCGAGCAGCCGTACTACACCAACTCGTCCCAACTGCCCGTGGGCTTCACGGACGACCCGTTCGAGGCGCTGATGCGGCAAGAGGCGCTGCAGTCCAAGTACACCGGCGGCACGGTGCTGCACCTGTACATGGGCGAGCGCCTGTCCAGCGGCGCCGCCTGCCGCGAGCTGGTGAAACGGGCGCTGACGAACTTTCGCCTGCCCTACATCACCGTCACACCCACGTTCTCCATCTGCCCCACACACGGCTACCTGGCGGGCGAGCACCCGTTCTGCCCGCGCTGCGATGAAGAGCGGCTGGCCGCCAAGCGTGCGCAGCTGGCAGCGTAGTACAAGCCAAACAGGGCTCCAGCGCTTATCTATCAAGCGCTAGCAGCTATTGTTTTTGAAGCAACCTGATTCCCAACCACCCACCAAGGAGTTTTGCCATGACCCACGTTTCCACCACCGAGAACACCGCCCTGGCCGCCGCCGTGCAGTTGACCGACGCCGAACGCCAGCCCTGCGAGGTGTGGACCCGCGTGATGGGTTACCACCGCCCCGTGGCCAGCTTCAACACGGGCAAGCAGGGCGAGCACCACGAGCGCCAGTTCTTCAGCGAGCGCGGCTGTGCCCGCTAACCCCAGCCCTGCCCCGGCCCACACGCTGCGCATTGGCGGCATCACGCCGCTGACCACCATCGACTTCCCCGGTCGGCTGGCGGCCGTGCTGTATTGCCAGGGCTGCCCCTGGCGCTGCAGCTATTGCCACAACCCCGAACTGCTCGACGCCACCACGCCCGCCGAGATGGACTGGCCGCAGGTGCTGGCCTTCCTGCGCAAGCGCCAGGGCTTGCTGGACGGCGTGGTGTTCTCGGGCGGAGAGCCCACCCTGCAAGCGGGCCTGCCGCAGGCGCTGGAAGAAGTGCGCGCCCTGGGCTTTGCCACGGCCCTGCACACCGGCGGCATGTACCCCGAGCGCCTAGCCGCTGTGCTGCCCCTGCTCGACTGGGTGGGGCTCGACATCAAAGGCCCAGAGCACCGCTATGCCGACATCACCGGCGTGCCGGGCAGCGGTGCCCGTGCGTTTGAATCGCTGACCCTTTTGCAGGCCAGCCCCGTCGCGTTTGAATGCCGCACCACCTGGCACGCCGGGCTGTATGAAGCGCAAGAACTGCAGGCCCTGGGCGACCAGCTGGCTGGCCGAGGCGTGCGCCACTGGGCCGTGCAGGTTTGCCGCCATGTCCCCGGCGCGCCCGATGTGACGCCCTCGACCGTGGCGGCCCCGGTGGGGGCGCAAATCCCGCGTTTTGAGGTTCGGGGCGGCCAAAGAGGGGCTGTTGGGTAAAAAAACTTGCCTCCGATGGCTGATTTTTTTGCATTATGAGAATCCATTGCAAAAAAAGGGCATTTAGACAGCCCGGCGCAAGCAGAATCGGAGACCATTCGAATTTGATCGCTGTCGCTGGTCTGTTTTGCGGGCCGGTGGCTTTTCCACTCCTGTTCCTCGAGACAAGTCATGAGTACACAGCAACCCTCCATCATCTACACCCTGACAGACGAAGCGCCACGCCTGGCCACTGCGTCTTTCCTGCCCATCGTTCGCAGCTTTGCGGCCCCGGCGGGTATCAACGTGACCGAGAGCGACATCTCGGTCGCAGCACGGGTGCTGGGGGAGTTTCCGGAGTACCTGAAGGAAGAACAGCGCGTGCCCAACACGCTGGCCGAACTGGGCAAGAAGACCCTGCAGCCCGATGCCAACATCATCAAGCTGCCCAACATCT
>ERZ650300.937-NODE-937-length-17307-cov-24.225249_pt1 | contig 17307 bp, 18 predicted proteins | sample MGYA00376236_ERZ650300 | MGnify/ENA primary metagenome ERZ650300 (study PRJEB26733, sample SAMN07839303) | wastewater metagenome | biome: urban; feature: wastewater treatment plant; material: waste water | place: USA: North Carolina | collected 2016-04-28 ...
AGTTAAGCAAACCGAGAGAAGCGAAATTTTTGGCATGGTTAGACGAAATAAAACACGATGCACAAATTTTATTTTTGATGGGCGATTTGTTTGATTTTTGGCACGAGTGGAAATATGTGGTTCCGAAAGGTTATGTAAGGATTTTAGGAAAATTAGCAGAACTAAAAGACAGCGGAATTGATATTTATTTCTTTGTAGGAAACCACGATTTGTGGATGAAAGATTATTTGGAAGAAGAAATAGGCATCCCTGTTTTTTTTGAAAAACAATATTATGAAATTTCTGGAAAAAACTTCCTCTTAGCGCACGGAGACGGACTAGGGCCCGGCGATAAAGGTTATAAAAGAATGAAAAAACTTTTCACCAATCCTATTGCACAATGGTTTTTTAAATGGCTTCATCCCGATATTGCGATGAAAATTGCGGTATATTTTTCAACCAAAAATAAAATGATAAGTGGAGTAGAAGATATGAAATTTTTGGGTGAAGACAAGGAGTTTCTTATCCTATATTCTAAAGAAAAATTGAAATCTGAAAAGATAGATTATTTCGTTTACGGGCATCGTCATCTTCCGATGATTTTAGATTTAAAAATAGATGAAAACGCAGCGAATTACGTAAATCTTGGTGATTGGATTTCGTATTTTACGTATGGAGTTTTTGATGGAGCAGAATTTAAAATTGAAGAATATAAACAATAAGTTTTGAATGAAATATTCAACATAAAAACCGAAGCAGATTTCCAAGCAAAATGTTTGGAAACTTTTCTTTATCAGTATGAAAATGTGGAAGTTTACAGAAAATTTGTTGATTTTTTAGGTAAAAATCCTTCTGAAATTAAAGAAATAAAAGATATTCCATTTTTGCCCATTGAAATGTTTAAAAATCATTTGGTCTTAGATAAAAATTTTACAACTGAAAATTATTTTCAAAGTTCGGGAACTACACAAATGCTGAATCGTTCTAAACATTATATTGCAGATTTTAATTTGTATGAAGAAAGCATTTACCAGAGTTTTGAAAAATTTATTGGGAAACCAGAAGACTATATTTTCCTTGGTTTATTGCCCAATTATTCCGAAAATCCACATTCTTCGTTGATTTATATGGTAGATTATTTGATGAAAAAGTCAGGAAAGCCAGAAAACGGATATTTTCTTTACAATCATCAAGAATTATTTGAATTGTTACAAAATTTAGGAAAAGAAAATAAAAAAGTAATTCTTTTCGGCGTTTCCTTCGCTTTGTTAGATTTTCTGGACTCTTTTCCAAATACTCCAATTCTCCAATTCTCCAATTCTCTCACTATTATAGAAACTGGCGGAATGAAAGGCAGAAAAGAAGAAATGACAAAAGATGAACTTTTAAAAATTCTACAAAAAGGTTTCGGAACTGATAAAATTTTCTCTGAATATTCGATGACGGAATTGCTCTCGCAGGCTTATTCTTTAGGAAACAATGAATATTCTTGCCCGAATTGGATGCGAATTCTCATCAGAAATACAGAAGATCCTTTTTCGTATGTTGAAAATGGAAGAACTGGTGCTATTAATATTATTGATTTGGCGAATAGACACTCTTGTAGTTTTATTGCAACCCAAGATTTGGGCAAGATTATATATAATCCTGAGATTCTTCGCTATGCTCAGAATGACAAAAACGATTTATTTCGCAAAGTAAAATTTCAAGTACTAGGAAGAATAGATCATTCTGATATTAGAGGTTGTAGTTTGCTAGTGTCATAGTTGATTTTTAAAATTTATAAAAAATCCCGCAAATAAAAACTTGCGGGAATATTTCTAAAATTTGTATCTCTATTTCGTAACTAGACATAATTTAAATAAACCACCGAAAAAATTTCAGTGGTTTAAAATCTTCTGACTTATTATTTCACAAATCCTTTATCTTTTAATAACGGTGTAATTTCAGGATCTTTTCCTGTGAAGTCTCTAAACGCTTGGTTAAGATCTACAGAATTCCCAACAGAAAGAATGTGTTTTCTAAATCGATCTCCGTTTTCTCTGGTCATTCCGCCATTGTTTTTAATCCAATCCCAAGCTGCAGAATTCAGCATATCGCTCCACATATAAGCGTAATAACCTGCTGAATAACCACCTCCCCAAATATGTGCAAAGTATGGCGAGTGATACCTAGGCGGAACTTGCGGAAGCGTAAATCCGTATTTCTGTAAAACGTCTTTTTCGAATTCTAAAGTTGGTTTAAATTGGTTTTCAGAGGTTACAGAATGCCAAGCCATATCTAGTGTAGCCGCAGAAACCAATTCTGTAGTAGCATAACCTTGGTTGAAGGTAGCTGCTTTTTTTATTTTTTCTACCAATGCGGTTGGCATGGGTTGTTTGGTTTCGTAATGAAGTGCGTAATTTTTAAGAACGGCTGGTTCTAACGCAAAAAATTCATTGATTTGAGATGGAAATTCAACAAAATCTCTTGGTACATTGGTGCCAGAAATGGTAGTGTATTTTTGGTTGGCAAAAAGCCCATGTAATGTATGTCCAAATTCATGGAACATCGTAGAAACGTCATCATAAGAAATAAGAGATGGTTTTCCTGGGGCTGGTTTTTGGTAATTAAATACGTTTACAATTACAGGTTTTGTATTGGTAGTAAAAGATTGTTCTACAAAATTACTCATCCAAGCGCCGCCGTTTTTGTTATCTCTGGTGTAGAAATCTAGATAATAAATGGCTAGAGATTTTCCGTCTCTGTCAAAAACTTCATACGCTACTACATCTGGATGATAGACTGGTAAATCTTTTCTTTCTTTGAAGGTAATTCCGTAGAATTTTTCGGCAGCATAGAAAACTCCTTTTTCTAAAACAGTAGAAACTTCAAAATAAGGTTTAATTTGGTTTTCGTCTAGATCATATTTAGCTTTTCTCACTTGCTCTGCATAGAAATTCCAATCCCAAGGTTCTACCGAGAAACCACCTTTTTGTTCATCTATTAATTTCTGAATATCATCTGATTCTTTTTTGGCTTGCGCAACCGCAGGGTTGGCTAATTGGGATAGAAGTTTCAAGGCATTTTCTGGTTTTTTTGCCATTTGATCCATCAAATTAAGTTCTGCATAAGAAGATTTCCCCATCAGATGAGCCTTATCCATTTTTAATTTTGCAGTTTTTTCTAGGATTGCTCTAGTATCATTTTCATCACCTTTTTCAGCTCTGTACCAAGACGCTTTGAAGAGTTTTTCTCTAGTAGCTCTGTTTTTAAGATTTTGCAAAAGTGGTTGTTGAGTGGTATTTAACAAAGTTAAAAGATATTTACCTTCTTGTCCCGCATTTTTAGCATCGGTAGCAGCCGCAGCAATTTCGTCAGCAGAAAGTCCGTCTAATTCTTTTACATCATTAATTAAAACGGCTCCTTTTTTTCTAGCTTCCAGAAGTTTACTTGTAAATTGTGTAGAAAGCGTTGCCAATTCTGCATTAATGGCTTTCATTTGCTCTTTTTGTGCATCTGTAAGATTAGCCCCAGCCAATTCAAATCTTTGTTTGTAAACTTCAATTAATCTTTTGTCTTCCGCGTCTAAACCATCGGTTTTTACGGCTTTAATTCTGTTAAAAATTTTAGAATTCAAATAAATTTTGTCTGAATGCGCTGCAAAAATAGGTGCATATTCTTCTTCTATTTTTTGAAGAGTAGGATTGGTATTAGAACCTGTAAGATTATAAAATACGATTTGAGCTCTTTTTAGAACTTCTCCACTTTTTTCTAATGCCAAAACAGTGTTTTCGAAGGTTGGAGTTTCTGTGTTATTGGCAATTTTTTCAATTTCAGAAATGTTTTGCTTTAAACCATAATCGAAAGCAGGCTTGAAATGTTCGTCTTTAATTTTATCAAATTCTGGAGCTTGATATTGCAAAGAACTTTTCTTCATAAAAGGATTGTTGGCTAATGTAGCATCTACAATCTGGTCTTGTTTGGTTTCGGTATTTTTCATAGAGGTACAAGCAATGTTGAGACTTAAAGTAGAAATCAACACAATAGATGTAATATTTTTCATTGTACAGTTGTTGTAAGTATAATGGCATAAAGATACGAAATTTGTTGGAAGTCAGAAGTCAGAAGTTGGAAGTCGAAAATTGAAAATTTTTCAAACTACCTCAAACAATCTGTAACATGATTTCCAATATTAAATTTTGTAACATTTTGATAATCAAATCGTCTAATTATAAAAAATAAAATTATGAAAACTTCTATTATTTCTATGTTGGCAATGAGCGCTGTGCTTACTTCTTGTGTATATGTAAGCCCAGGTAAAAATGGGGAAAATGGTAGCGATGGATGGAGTGGTTTTTCCAACAACGAAGGAACAGGGCCAATCACAGATAAAACCTACTCTGGTAACATAGACCAAATTCAGGTTTCGACTTCTATTAATGCTGAAGTAGTAAAATCTGATACTGAAAAAGTGGTGATTTCTGCACCTTCTGACATTATGGAATACATAAAAGTAGATAATAATGGTGGAAAAGTAAGAGTTTATGTAAATTCAGGCTTCGGGAAAAGTATTTCTACTAAAAATGTAAAAGCTAAAATCTACGTGAAAGATTTTACTCAATTAAGTGCTAATTCTAGCGCAGATATTAAGGTAAATGATACCTTTACCCAAGATAGAATAGAAGTGTATGCTTCTAGTTCGGGTTCTATAGATGTTTCTAATTTAGAGGCTAATGATTTTAAAATAGATGTAAGCAGTAGCGGAGATTTTTCTGGTAAAATTTGGGCAGTAAATCTTAATGCTTACGCATCATCATCAGGTGATGTAAATATTTATGGGAAAGCTAAAAATGCCACTTTAGATGCTAATTCTTCTGGAGATATAAAAGCGACTGATTTAATGATAGAAAACGCCAATTTATCTGCTTCTAGTAGTGGTAATGTAACAACCTCTGTTAGCAGAAATCTTATCGCAAATGCTAATTCTTCTGGTGATGTTACGGTTTACAAAAAAGGAAATTTAGAGCAATCTAAAATCCAAAAAAGTAGTGGTGGAGACGTTTATATAAAATAGCACATTCATTCTAATTTTCATATTAAAAGAAAAGCAACCGAAAATTTTTTGGTTGCTTTTTTACTTTTGTATTGTTTGATATGATTTGATGTTGTTTGAAAATTGTTTGATAATGATTCGTTCCTTGCAATCACATCTTCTGTCTTTTTCTACCATCCGCCAGAAGCGCCACCTCCGCCGAAACTTCCGCCACCTCCGAAGCCACCAAAACCTCCGCCAGAACTTCCACCTCCAAATCCACCACCTGTTGGGAATGGGAAAAAACCACCAGGATAAACTTTTCTACCTCTTCTCGTAATAATTACATCATCATCGTCATCATATCTACCGCCACCTCCAGAATTATTATTTCTTGAGATAATATAGATAAGTACCATAATGATGATGAAAATAATAAGAGCATGCCCAAAAGAAAAATCTACATCTTGAGGAGTTGATTTTGCTAAGGGTTTAAATTTTCCTTTTACGGCATCCATTATTGCAGATGTTCCGTGGTCTATACCGTTGTAGAATTCTCCTTTTTTGAAATAGGGTGTGACTAGATAATCCAAAATTTGTCCTGCTACAGAAGCGGTAAGGTATTGTTCTACAGCACGCCCTTGTTGTATAGACATCGTTCTATCTTCGGTTGCAATTAGAAAAACTACGCCGTTATCTACTTTTTTCTTGCCAATTCCCCATTTTTCGCCAAATTTAGTTGCAAGAAAATTCACATCTTCGCCTTTGGTAGAAGGGATGATGATGACTTCTATCTCTGTGGAGGTAGAGTCTTCAAATTTGATGAGTTTTTCGTTGAGTGTTTGTTTTTCTGTTTCAGAAAGCAATCCTGCTTCGTCGTAAACAGGATAGAGAACGGTTGGTTTTTCGGGAATTTTGTATTGTGCCGTGACTAAAAAAGAACAGCATAATAAAAAACTGACAAAAAATATTTTAAGAGAAGGTAATCTCATTGGATAATTCGTTTGGATTTTCTCCGTCTTTAATCGGAAAGAAATTTTTAAGTTCCATACCAGTTTCTAGAATAGCATCATGCAAACCTTGATAATAATTGCCTTCAGAAAAAGCCTGTGTGATTTTGTCGTGTAAATCATTCCAAAATTTTTGGTGTACTTTTTCGTGGATTCCTTTATCACCAATGATGGTAAGGTATTTTTTTTCGAAATTTACATGAAAAAGCACTGCATTTCTTTCCTTAGTTTGGTCCATACCTAGTTTTTTGAAAACATCAAATGCTACTTTGGCATTGTTATCAACAGAGGTACTATCTATATGCACTCTTATTTCGCCGGTAGATTGGTTTTCAGCTTGTTTTATGGCTTCCACTAGGGAAGCCATTTCTGTATTACTAAGGTAATTATTCATTATTCTTCTTTAAAAACTTCAGGAGCTTTTTGTGCACCAGCTTCAGCTTTGAAATAAGGTTTATCTTTAAAATCTCCAAAGAAATTGGCAAAAATATTGTTAGGGAAAGATTTTCTGTAGGTGTTGAAGTCTTTTGCAGAATCGTTGTAATATACAGTTTCTGTTCTAATGCTGTTTTCTATTGCAGTATATTCTCTCTGGAAATCAATAAACTGTTGATCAGCTTTTAGATTAGGATAGCTTTCTACTACAGCCATTAATCTGCTTAATGCACCACTTAATTCACCTTGTGCAGCTTGGAATTTTGCTAAATCTGCTTCAGTAATATTACTTGGGTCAATGTTTACAGATGTAGCTTTAGAGCGAGCTTCTATAACTTTTGTCAAAGTTTCTTGTTCGAATTTAGCATAAGATTTTACGGTTCTTTCTAAATTAGGAATTAAATTGGCTCTTTTTTGATAAACCGTTTCTATATTAGACCACTTGCTTTGCACTTCTTGGTCTTTGGTTACCAAAGTGTTGTAAACTCCTTTTCCCCAGAAAAATAAGACGATAAAAACACCAATTAGCACTAGACCTATTGTTCCAATTCCGAAACATCCTTTGTTATTCATAGTTTTTTATTTTTATTTGATTAAAATTCTTTAAACCAAATATACAATTATTATGCTAATTTTGTAAAATATTCTAAAAAATGATTACAATAATTGTAGCAATGGGTAAGAACAGAGAAATTGGTGCTGATAACCAATTGCTTTGGCATCTCCCAAAAGATTTAAAACACTTCAAAGAACTTACTTCTGGGCATCCTATTATTATGGGAAGAAAAACCTACGAAAGCATAGGTAAACCACTGCCCAATAGAACTAATATCGTAATTAGCAGAAAAAATGATTGGTTCGAGGAAGGGATTTTAATTGTAGGAAGCATAAAAGAAGCTCTGAAATTTGCCAAAAAAATAGACGAAAATGTTTTTATCATTGGTGGTGGTACTATATACGAACAAACGATAGATTTGGCAGATCAATTAGAAGTTACTCTGGTAGATGCAGAACTAAAAGCGGATACTTTCTTCCCAAAAATAGATGAAAAAAAATGGTTGAAAACCAATGAAACTACCCATCAAAAAGACGAAAAAAATCAATTTGACTTTAGTTTTCAAACATTTGAAAGAATTTTAGAAAAATAATTTTTAAATTTCAACTTTCAATTTTTAATTTATCACTAAATTTGCACACTTAAAATTTAACAATGAATAAATATATAAAGTTTTTAATCTCAGCAATATTGATTGCAATAGGTGTCTATCTGATGATGAATCGCCAGATTGGTTGGGGAATTGTGTTGGTATTCTTCTCTCTGAGTCCTATTTTATTATTTTTTAAAAACGAATACATTTTATTGGCTTTTTGGCAAATGCGTAAACAGAATTTTGTAAAAGCTGCACATTGGCTTACTTATATCAAAAATTATCCTTCTCAGTTGCACCGTTCTCAATACGGATATTTTCATTATTTACAAGCGCTTACATTAGCACAAGATAATCCTGCAAAAGTAGAACCTTTAATGAGAAAAGCCTTGGATTACGGATTAAATATGAAACAAGATAGAGCTATGGCAACACTTAATTTGGCTGCTGCTGCACTACAAAAAGGTAGAAAACCCGAAGCACAGAGATTACTAGAAGAAGCAAAAAAACTAGATTCTGCTGGGATGATGACAGACCAAATAAAAATGATGAAAGAACAACTGAAAATGCCTTCTATGCAAAAACACATGCATAATCCTAATATGAGACAAAGAGGTAAATTTTTCTAACGAATCATCTTAATAATATAAACAAACTCCCGAATTTTTTTTCGGGAGTTTTTTGTTTATTTGAAATGGCATGAATTGTTTAAGTGATTTGAATTTCATTGATATATCTTCTAACTTCCTCTTTCTACATTTCGGCATCGAAATTATTTCTATAAAATTTAGGAATTTGCCAATGGTATTTTACGGCTAATGTTCTGATGGATACAATAAAAACAATGGTGATAATCTGAATTAAGGTTTCGGAAAGGCTGGTGTAATTTTTTAATAAAATATAAAAAGTTCCTCCTAAAATAGCAGCTGTAGCATAGATTTCTTTTCTGAAAATTAAAGGAATTCTATTGAGTAAAATATCTCTGATAATGCCACCAAAGCAACCCGTAATTGTACCAAGAACAACCCCAATTAAAGGATGTAGATCTGCATTTAGACCTTTTTGTACGCCTATTATTGTAAACAGCCCTAATCCCAAACTATCAAAAATAAATAAAGTTACTGTAAATTTTTTTTCTATTAATTTAAAAATCATTGTAAAAACAGCCGTAAAAAAAATAAGACCTACGGATAATAAATCATGCATCCAAAAAACAGGCACATCTAATAATAAATCTCTTACAGTGCCGCCGCCTACAGACGTTACAAATGCAATAATAATTACACCAAAAGGGTCGAATCTTTTTTGCATTGCCGCAAAACTTCCTGACATTGCAAAAGCAATAGTCCCGAAAATCTCTATAAAAAATGCAAAATCAGGATACATTTATTAACTTTTTTAAGATAAATCGACTATACGCGAACCGCATCTGGAACCATCAACGTATAATCTCCATTAAATGAAATAATCTCTCTTACGATACTACTACTAATGTAGGATTTGCCTGCCGAAGTAAGTAAGAAAATGGTTTCTATCTTGTTTTCGTGGGTAAGAAGTCTGTTGGTTTGTGCAATAGCTTTTTCAAATTCAAAATCGGCAGGATTTCTCAAACCTCTAATAATAAAATTCACATTTTTGCTACGGCAATAATCGATGGTTAACCCTTCGAAAGAATCTACTTCTACATTCGGGAAATGAGCTACAGATTTTTTTATGAATTCCATTTTTTTTTCCAAAGAAAACATATATTTTTTCTGAGAATTTTGCCCAATTGCAATAATTAATTTATCAAAAAGCGGAACGGCTCTTTCAATAATATCTAAATGTCCGAGGGTGATAGGATCAAAAGAACCTGGGAAAACAGCTATTTTCATAGAGATTTTAGAGTTTAGATTTCAGATTTTAAATTTTTAGAAAGTTATTTAAAATCTAAATTTATCATTTATAATTATTTTTTAAGAGCTTTTTCTACTTCGTTTCCACACAAATCTTTAATGGAAATTCCGTAAATTTTGGCTTGTTGAGGTAATATTGAAGCAGGCGAAAAGCCCGGATTAGTGTTCATCTCTAGCATATAAGGAGTGCCATTCATAATGATAAACTCACTTCTAGAAAAACCACTCATTCCTAAAGAATTATAGGCATGTTTTGCGATTTTTTCTACTTTTTCTCTGGTTTCATCATCTAATCTGGCAGGTGTAATTTCTTGTGAAGCACCTTCGTATTTAGCTTCGTAATCGAAAAATTCTTTTTCTGGAATAATTTCGGTAATTCCCAACACTATGGTTTCACCTTGGTAGTCTAGAACGCCTACAGAAACTTCCATTCCGTCTAAAAAACTTTCAATTAAAATTTCATCATCTTCTTTAAATGCAAATTCTATGGCTGTAGCCAATTCAGATATTTCTTTCACCTTAGAAATTCCTAGTGAAGAACCACTTTGGTTAGGTTTTACAAATAAAGGCAATTTGAGTTCTGAGATAATTTTTTCTTCGTCTATAGGATCTCCTTTTCTTAGATAAACGCTTTTGGCAGAAGGAATTCCGTATTTGGAAAGTACAGCTAATGTATCTTTTTTGTTGAATGTAAGTGCACTTTGATAAAAATCACAGCCTGTATATTTTTGTCCTACAGCATCCCAATAGGCCTGTAAAATTCCGTTTTCACCAGGGGTTCCGTGGATGATATTGAAACAAACATCAAATTTTAAAATCTCACCATTTTTTAAATTGACAGAAAAATCTCCTTTGTTGAGTTCTATTCTTTCTTCGTTTTCGTCTAGAAAATACCAACCTTCTTTTAGAATTACGACTTTATAAACGTGATATAAATCCCTGTCTAGAGAGTCGAAAATAAGTTGACCACTTTTCAGAGAAACCTTGTATTCATCAGAGAAGCCGCCCATTACAACGGCTACATTTTTCTTGCTCATAAATTTTAAAATCTAATTAAGGCAAATGTAACTATTTTTCTAATGATACCAATGGAAATAGCGCTTTAGTTATAATAAATTGGTACAATTTTGGCATTTTGGTAAAATGAGTTTTATGAACTTAATTTAAAGAGAAATAGCATTAAAATAAAAAGTTCATAATTTTATATTTATATTTGCGTTTATATTTCGTACAAAAACAAAATTTATGTTTCGATCTTTTTTCCATTGGAAAGTTTTTGTGAATTTATTGCTGGCAATAGCATTATTTGTAGGTCTTGTTTGGCTTACTTTTCGTTGGTTAGAGTTTCATACCAATCACGGAGACGAAATTCCTGTTCCTAATGTGGTCAATATGACCGTGCAACAAGCAATAGAAGTATTAGATGACCAAGGTCTGGAATATGAAGTTGATAGTTTTAAATTTGACCCAAAATTTAGACCATATCAAGTTTTACAGATTTTCCCATCGCCAGGTTCTCGTGTAAAAGACGGTAGAACCATTGTACTAAAAGTAAATCCTAAAACATATGCGCCAGTTACCATTCCAGATATTTTGGATGGATATAAAGGTTTGGCTTTCAGGAAATTAGAGCGTTTGGAGCTGAAAGTGGGCGATACCATTTATGAACCTAATATCCAGAAAGATGCTGTGATTAGAATGATGTATAATGGTGCTGTAATAAAACCTGGTGCTAAAGTTCCTATGTTTTCTACCATCGACTTAGTGATTGGTACGGGACCGAAAAGAAACGTTACTGTTCCTAATTTAGTAGGGATGACGGTTGCTCAGGCAAAAGTAGTTATTGCACAAAACTTGTTTGAAGTAGGGATTGTAGATTATCAAGACGGAGGTAAAAGTGATAATGATATCATCTATTATCAAGATCCTGAAGCTGGCGCTATACGAGACCAAGGAATGCAAATAGACCTCTGGGCAAGTAAAAAAACACCGGCAGAGATGCAAGGCAAAATAAGAGAGTTAGACAATATGTACAGACCAAAGATAGAAGTTGCTCCGCCTTCTGAAGATTTTTCTGCTCCTGTAGAAGAACCTGTAAATGTTGCTCCAGCTCCTCAAAAACAGCAATCACCTGCACCTTCTTCTACCAATACTAAACCTCAAGAAGAAAAAGTGGTAACCAAAAAAACGGTAGAAAATAAACCAGCTGAAAACAAGCCAACAGAAAACAAATCAGTAGAGAAAAAACCTGCAAAAAAGGTAATTGTAGAGTAATTCAATAAAATATAAAGAATATATTAACTTTGTCATCCCGAATCTGGGATTGACAAAGTTTTTTTAAATAAGATGAACGAAAACGAAGATTTTTTAGAAGATGAAGTATTATTAGAAGACGAAAATTCTAGTGATGAAGAAAATTCTGGGTTGTTTGAACATCTCAACATCACTGTTGATAAAAAGCAAGAACCTCTTAGAATAGATAAATTTTTATTAATTTATCGTCAGAATTCTTCTAGAAATAAAATTTCGCAGACTTGTAGAGCAGGAAACGTTATCGTAAACGGAAATCCTGTAAAACAAAATTACAGAGTAAAACCAGGCGATGAGATTTCGGTGTTATTGACACATCCGCCGCGTGAAAATGTAATTATTCCGGAAGATATCCCTATCAATATTGTTTATGAAGACGATGATGTTTTGGTGATAGACAAAGAACCAGGAATGGTGGTGCATCCAGGATTTGGCAATTGGCAAGGAACGCTGGTAAATGCAGTTGCCTTTCATTTTCAGAAAAATGGGTTTACCTCAGATTTAGATAGAGTAGGTTTGGTACACAGAATAGATAAAGATACTTCGGGAATTATTGTTTTAGCCAAAAATGAATATGCTTTAAGCTTCTTGGCAAAACAATTTTTTGATAGAAAAACCAAACGTCTATATTGGGCTTTTGTTTGGGGAAATCTAGCCGAAGATTCTGGTACAATTAAAGGTCACATCGGGAGGCATCAAAAAAATAGAATGCAAATGTCAGTTTATGAAGATGGAAGCCAAGGAAAACACGCTGTTACCCATTACAAAGTTTTAGAAAGGTTTAAGTATATGACTTGGGTAGAATGTAAACTAGAAACTGGTAGAACTCACCAGATTAGAGCGCATTTTAAGCACATTGGTCATACCCTTTTTAATGACGAAAGATACGAAGGACATCAGATTTTAAGAGGAGTAAATCTGCCAAAATACAAACAATTCGTAAAAAATGTTTTTGAAGTTTTACCAAGACACGCATTGCATGCTCACACTTTAGGATTTATTCATCCTACAACCAAGAAGGAAATGTATTTTGAATCTCCAATGCCTAAGGATATGCAAGAAGCGGTAGAAAAATGGAGAAATTATCTCCAAAATTCATAAATTTGTCTCGTTCAGATGCTTTTTTACTTAAATTTGATGTTTAGAAATTCACTGTTATGAGAAAAAAAATATTATCACTAATTATTGCTGCGTTTTCAGGTATTGCCTTTGCGCAAGAAACTATTCCTATGTATCAGCAGTATTTATTTGATAGTGAATTTCTTTTTAATCCGGCTTTTTTTGGAAATACAGACGATTTCGTTTTTAGAGCAACTTATCAAAAACAATTTTCTAAGTTCGACGAATCTCCTAATGTTCAATCTATTGGGATGCACGCCAATGTTTTTGATAGAGTAGGAGCGGGAGCTTATTTCTTTAGAGACCAAAACGGACCAATTTCGGCAAACGGAATTGCAGTAGGTGCTTCTTATTTTGTCCCGTTAAGTGATGACGACGAGAGAAAAGACCAATTTTCATTTGGTACTGCGGTTAATTTTTATAACGAAAGTTTTGACGTTTCTAAAGTAAATGCTACAGACCCGAACGATCCACTTTTATATGAAAATAACAACAGTATTTTTATAGCTTATGCTAATATAGGATTGCAGGCAACTTACAAAGGAGCTTTTGCTGGGGTTTCTATAGCAGATATTCCTTTAAGTAACAATACACCAGTGGTTAACGGAATAGAACCGTCACCTACAAGATATTATTTTAATGGAGGTTATGATATTAATCTATCCGAAGGATTTGCCATTCAACCTTCATTTATGCTGAATTTGAACACCAATTCTTCTCGCCTTTTTGATGTGAATTTATTGGCTAAATTATACAGCGAAAATAATTATTTTGCAGCCGGAATTAGTTATAGAACAGCTAACAGTGCTTACGGAAAAGAACAATTAAGCATTTCTCCTCTTCTTAAATTCAAAACCAATTGGCTTACAGTTGGTGCTACTTATAACTTAGGACTTTCGGATATTCAACAATATGGAGGCAATTCTTTTATGGTAAGTGTAGGTTTTGATGTTCCTAATTTTATCAATTCTAGAGGTTTTAGATACCGTTAATATATTATAGAATTACGATTTTAGAACTACGATTTTTTAATTAAATCGTAAATCAAAAATTGTAAATCATCAAACAAATGCTCTATCTCCACATTCCTTTTTGCAAACAAAAATGCAGCTACTGCAACTTTCATTTTTCTACTTCTTTTAAGTTGAAAGAAGAAATGATTTCTGCCATAAAAAAGGAAATTTTTCTACGAAAAGATGAGTTAGAAAACAAAACTCTTTCTTCTTTATATTTCGGTGGTGGAACTCCTTCTATTCTTTCGGTTGACGAAATTAAATCTTTAATTGATGAGGTTTTAAAATATTTCGATTTTGATAAAAATATAGAAATCACACTCGAAGCCAATCCTGATGATTTAAATAAAAATTTCTTGAAAAATTTAGCCAAAACTGAAATCAACCGACTTTCCATCGGTACACAATCTTTTTTTGAAGAAGATTTAAAATTAATGAATCGTGCTCATAATGCTTCTGAAGCCGAAAGTTCCATTAAAAGAGCGCAAGATTTTGGCTTTGAAAATTTGAGTATTGATTTAATTTATGGTTCGCCAACTTCCAATTTTGAAATTTGGAAAGAAAATCTTCAGAAAACCATAGAGCTTCAAGTTCCTCACGTTTCTTCTTACGCATTGACCATCGAGCCCAAAACAGCTTTGAATGCTTGGATTAAGAAAAATAAAATCGCAGAACCGAAAGAAACAGAGCAAAATAAAGAGTTTTATTACATGTCTGATTTTCTAAAAGACAATGGTTTTATACATTACGAAATTTCTAATTTTGCTAAAAAAGATTTTGAATCGAAGCACAATTCAGCGTATTGGAAATATAAAGAATATCTGGGAATCGGACCTTCTGCACATTCTTATAACGGTAGAAACGAGCGCAGTTGGAATGTTGCGAATAACACCATTTATATTAAAAATTTAGCAGAAAATATTCTTCCAAAAGAAACCGAAAAACTTTCTGAAAAAGACCAGTACAATGAAATGCTCATGATTGGTCTCAGAACGATTTGGGGTGTAGATTTAGAAAAACTCCACGAAAAATTTTCTGGCGAAATTTTAGAAATTTTTAAAAACAGCATTCAGTCAAAATTAGAAGAAGGAATTCTTGTGATAGAAGAAAATCACTTAAAAATTCCAGAAAAACATTGGTTTTTAGCCGATGGAATTGCTTCTGATCTCTTTATTCTTTAAAAAATCTAAAATCTAAAATCTAAAATCTAAAATCTTTAGTATTTTTGTAAAAATTTCAAGCCTTTGAAACCAGATTATTCTCATCTTTCATCATCACAACCGATAGGGATTTTTGATTCCGGTGTTGGTGGACTTACCGTAGCCAAAGAAATAAAACGATTAATGCCGCACGAAAATTTTATTTATTTCGGTGACACTGCACATTTACCTTACGGCGAAAAATCTAGAGAAGCGATTATCGGTTATTCTTTAAAAATCACTCAGTTTTTATTAGAAAATAACTGTAAAGCCATCGTTATTGCTTGTAATACGGCTACTGCAAATGCTTTGCAAGAGGTAAAAGAATTGGTGGGAAATCAGGCTTTGGTTTTTGATGTGATTAATCCAGTTGCAGAAAAAGTAGCTTTCGAGATTCACCAAAATGTAGGAGTTATTGCGACTAAAGCAACGGTAAATTCTGGTTTGTACAGAAAATCTATCCGAAAACTGAATAAATATATTCAAGTAGATGAATTGGCGACACCTTTATTGGTTCCTGCCATCGAAGAAGGTTTTGTAAATCACCCAATTACACACGCGATTATTTATAACTATTTGAGCGACAAAAAGTTAAAAAATATAGAAACCCTTATTCTAGGTTGTACCCATTATCCGCTTCTGATTGAAGAAATCAAAAAATATTACGGAACCAGAGTAAGAGTCATTGATTCTCCTAAAATTGTGGCGAGTTATGTAAGGGATATTTTGAGTAAAAATGACTTGCTTAATCCTCAACACGAAGAAGGAAATACAGAATTTTATCTTTCTGACATCACGAAAAACTTCGAGAAAATTTCGAAAAAATTCTTTGGAAATAAAATTAGTCTAGAGCTGAAAAAACTTTAGAATCGAAAATTAAGCTTCAGAGGTTTCCTCATTTTGATTTGCTTCAAAGAAAGAAAAACTCACATTTCCGTATTTTCTGGTTTCGATTAATTGAGGATGCTCTAATTTCATTTTAGACTGATGTTCTAAAACAAAAGTTCCGTTTTCTTTTAAGAAATTATTATTGAGAACCAAAGAAATCAGTTCATTGTACTTTTTTTCTTCTAATTCAAAAGGCGGATCTGCAAAAACAATGTCAAAAGTTTTCTTGGTTCTGTTTTTCTTTAACCATTCGAAAACATCACCACGTTGTACATTAATTTGAAGCGCCATTTCTAGTTCTGCAGCAGTAGAATTAATGAAAGCAGCATGTTTAGGATTCATTTCTACAGCGGTAACGTCTTTACAATCTCTAGAAGCAAATTCTAAACTGATAGAGCCAATTCCAGCAAAAAGGTCTAAAACTGAGCAAAATTCTACTTCGTGACGATTCGCCAAAATGCTGAAAAGTGCTTCTTTAGCAAAGTCTGTGGTAGGTCTTACATCGAAATTTTTAGGCGCAGAAATTCTTTTTGCTTTCCATTTGCCACTTATAATTCTATACATAATTGATTTTTGATGATTGATAATTGATTAAAAAATCTGCAAAATCAGCGAGATTTAATAAGAAAGAACAAAATTTTTTTGCATTTTCTTGATTTTCAAAATTAATTCTTAAATTTAAAAATAAGTTTGTCAATTCTTCTTTTATTCTGTTGTTGTAGTAAAGAAGGATATAAATTCATTGCAATATTTACTAACAACATTACTGTTGCAAATAAATAATTTTGCTTAAAGTAAAGGATTGTAATAAAAATTAATACAAAAACAAATGCAAAAAGGTGATCTATTTCAGATTTAGTCATTTCGTTTCGAATATTTTTCAAATCAGTGATGTTTATTTTTCTCTCAATTTTAATTTTTTGATTTAAAAACTTAAAAAAAGTATTTCTTACAATCCATTTTATAACCCCAATTCCAATTATGTTGTTTGTTAATTCATTTTTAATGAAATTTAGATTTGATAATTGGTTATTATAAAAATTTGTCTTTTTAATTAGCGCAGTTATTATCATTCCTACAATAAAAGAGAAGAAAACAATTGAAATACTAAAACTTATATATTTAAAAATCATGAAATTTATATTAGATTATTTTTCGTTAAAATTTTAAGAAAGAACAAAATTCTTTTTCGGAGCGTTGTCAAAATGAACTTTAATATTTTTAACAAACTTTCTCAATTCTGAAATAAAGGTTTCGTTTTCGTGAGTTTCTCCATAAATATGAAAATGCGTTTCTG